>ENA-OQDD01000641-OQDD01000641.1-human-gut-metagenome-genome-assembly--contig:-NODE-641-length-13536-cov-1.392274_pt1 | contig 13536 bp, 18 predicted proteins | sample MGYA00242507_ERZ504598 | MGnify/ENA primary metagenome ERZ504598 (study PRJEB26092, sample SAMD00036318) | human gut metagenome | host: Homo sapiens | study: EMG produced TPA metagenomics assembly of... | reverse complement strand
GCATTTTCGCCACTGATACGGACAATACCAATACCTGAAGCACTCATTGCTGTAGAAATTGCTGCAATTGTTGCGTCCATATTTCCTCCTAAGGATATATCTGCTGGCGCAGATATTATTCTAATATTTAGAATACCTACGGATTGTTCCGTGCTACGCAAGCTCATGTGGATTTAGAACTTTTCACCCTGGTATTCTATCTAAAAAAAGATGTTACCCCAGGTAAGCACACACGTCAAGACGTGTTATTCACGCTTTCACCTAGAATAACATCTTTTTTAGATTCATATATTAATATCTTTTTAATTTAACAACTACATGACGGTAAGGTTCCTCACCTTCACTGACTGTTTCAACAAATTTATTTCCCTGCAGTGCAGAGTGGATGATTCTTCTTTCATATGGATTCATCGGCTCAAGTACAACAGGTTTTCTGGTCTTTTTCACCTTGTAGGCAATTCCTCTTGCAAGGTTTTCCAGAGTCTCTTTACGACGTCTTCTGTAATCCTCTGTATCAAGTTTGACACGGATATAATCGGATTTGCCTTTATTTACAACAAGGCTTGTCAGATACTGGAGAGAATCCAGTGTCTGTCCTCTCTTACCGATAAGGATGCCCATATCTTCTCCTTCAAAATCAACTTCCAGACAACCGTCTGTTGTATTGTATTTTGAAGTGATCTGAACTTCTCCAAGATCCATGGAACCAAATACATCGCGAAGAAATACAACTGCTCTCTCTTCAATATCTTTGATTTCTTCCGGATCTGTAATGATTTCGATCGGTTTTGATGCTTTTACCTGTTTTTCTTTCGCCGGTCTTTCTTTCTGTTCTTTTACCGGTTTCTCTTTTGCAGGTTTTTCTTTTGCAGGTCTCGGCTGTTTTTCTTCTTTTGATGCTTTTGCGGTTTCTGTCTTAGTCTCCGGTTTCACATCGTTCTGTCTGGAAACGGATTTCGGTGCAGATTTCTGTGTTTCTTTTACGGTATCTTCTTTAAAAGCATTAATTTTAACAGAATCAACGATTTTTTCGATTTCTTTTTCTTCAGAATTATCATCTACTTTACGAGCTTTGATAATTGCCGGTTTACTTCCGATTCCAAAAAATCCGGAACTTCCTTCGCTGACTACCTGAATATCAAGCTGATCACTGGATACACCCAGTTCAATACATGCCTTTGTAATTGCCTCGTTCTTTGTTTTGGCTGAAAACTGCATATATTCATCCATAGTAAAAACCCGACCTTCCTTTCCTTATTTCTTCTTATTACGTTCTTCGAAATCTCTTACAAGATTTGCCTTGGCTGTGATACTTCCGGCTTTTGCATGAGATGCATTCTTGTAGCTTCTTCTACTTTTTTGCTACGATTTGCTTCATCAGTACCGCTCATGCCTTTTTCTACTTTATTGATATTTTTGGCACTCTGATGAGCCTGGTTTGTGATCTTCTGAGGCGGAAGTCCTTCTTTTGCTTCTCTTGGCTTCCATTTTTCTCATATTTTCATTTACGAGATCATCGATATTCATCTTATTCAGATGGCGGTTGATAAGCAGCTGCTGAATACTTCTTACTACCGCACTGGCGATCCAGTAAATACCAAGACCTACCGGAAGGTAAAACAGAAGAATGCGGACATAAGAGGCATTACTGTGTTCATCGTCTTCATGGAACTTGCCATGCATTGTTATCATCATTGCCATTCTGCGTCGCTGCCTGTGGCATAAGCTTCAGATTCAGCATCTGTGTAGCCCATGAAAGAAGCGGAATTGCAAGAGCTGCAATAATAAGAATCAGTGATCCTGTTTTGATATAACTCAGTGGCTGATCAGCAATGTTCAGAACACCAAATGTCTGCATCTTCTGAATTTCAGAAGCAGTCTTGCTGATCTGATCTGAAAATCCAGAAAACTGGCTGATATCCTGTAAGGATTTCCACTGTGATGGAGACAGAGCATACAGGAAATCTACGATAGAATCTGCATTATCTGTAACCTGTCTTACTCGTGTCATTTTGTTATCTGCAATAAAATTATTGATGATATCTGTAAATCCATCTACTGCAAGGATCTTTGTGCAGACACCATTGAATACATTGTAAACACTGCCAACATATGCAGGAATGTTCTGGATTACCTGATACAGAGCATACAGAATCGGCAGCTGGATAGCAAGCTGTACACAGCTTCCTGTCGCAGATACACCATATTTCTGATATACTGCCTGTGTTTCTTCCTGCATCTTCATCATAGAATCCTGATCTTTTTTACCCTGATATTTCTTCTGAATTTTCTGAATCTCAGGCTGCATGATCGCACTCAGTTTAGAAAACTTCTGCTGTTTGATCTGCAGAGGAGTCATACAAAGATAGATCAGAATACTGAAAATGATAATACAAAGACCAAGGTTCTGGATTCCGACCATATCCAGTACTTTGTAGATTGCATTCATGATCCATCCCATTACAACTGCAATCTGACCAATGATCGGGGTACCACTCTTAGTAGCCAAAATCATACTTCCAATTTTCTAGTTCCTCCTGGATAATCTTATGAAGCAGTTACCTGAAACCACCTCATCCACCTTATGGTACGGGATCATATCCTCCATGAGAAAAAGGATTACAGCGTAATATTCTCCATACTGCAAGTAATCCTCCCTTAAGCGCACCATATTTTTCGATTGCTTCCAAACCATATTGAGAACATGTGGGAATATAAGGACACTTTGTTCTCTTCATCGGTGAAATATAGATCTGATAGAGTCGTATCATTTTAATAAGAAGTTTCTTCATCCGTTCCTCCTGCAATTGCATGCTTCTGTGCCAGATTCATAAAGGCACTCTCAATCTCCTGATAGCTTCTGTCCTTTGCAGAATTACGGGCGATCACTACAATATCAAGATTTCTGTCAAATTTTTCTTCATTTAAACGATAGCTTTCTCTGATCAATCTGGTGAGTCTGTGGCGAACCACACTGTTCCCTACTTTTTTGCTTACTGATATTCCCAGACGATTCTTCATGTGCTGATTCTTCAGCACGTACATCACCAGAAGCCGATTTGCGTACGATGTTCCGTTCTGATATACAACTTTAAAATCTTGATTTTTCTTTAAGGACTCTGATCTGATCAAACGAATCCTCCTTAATTAGATTCCGCCTGCGCGGATATTTCTCCGGATAGAAGAAAAGACCACATAAATGCGGTCTTGCAGCTTATGCTGATAACTGTTTTCTTCCTTTTAATCTTCTTGCAGCTAATACTTTACGTCCGCCCTTTGTGCTCATGCGAGCTCTGAAGCCGTGAACCTTAGCTCTGGATCTCTTTTTTGGCTGAAATGTCATCTTCATAGGTAAAGCACCTCCTTTATCTATTTTTAATTGTTATGAAATAACTTATCATTCAGAACATCGTTTCAATTATATAAATAAACCTCCTTTTCGTCAAGTAAAAATTGCAAAAAACCCGATAAAATCAAGGGTTCTGTAAAATACCCCCACCTTACGGTATTTATTTTTTTCTCTTTATGTGGAAAGCTCTTATGGTTTACGTAACATTATCCACATTTTGTGGATAACTTGTGGATAACTTGTGGATTGACCGGAAATCTATCCACTTTTTCGGAGGGTTTGTTCACATCGTTTTCAAAAAAACCTTTATTTGCGGTATTTTTAAGGTGGATTTTTTATACACATAATTCTTCCACATTTCCACCAATTCTCGACTTATGGAAACCTACAGGACTCTTATCCACAATAATCCACCCTAATCCACAGTAATTTCCCCACATTATCCACATTCTTTTCCCCAAAATCTCAAGGATTTTCCATTGCGAAAACCCCATTTTCATTGTAATATATAAAAGGATATCTATCTCCAGTCGCAGACTGGGGTTATTATAATACTCATGGGAGGAAAAAATGGACGCTGTTATTGAAAAATGGGAGGAGATCCTGCAAACTGTCAAATCTGAATATGAGGTGACTGATGTCCCTTTTAATACCTGGCTCAAGCCGCTGAAAGTTTATGAGGTTGACGGAAAGCTGATAACAGTGGTTGTTCCCTCTGAGCAGGCAGCGATCGGAGTCAATTACATCAGTAAACGCTACAAAATACCTCTCCAGGTTACTATCTGTGTACTGACAGGCATGGAAGAATGCGAGGTTCGCTTCGTTCTGGAAAAGATCTCCCCAAAAAAACAGAAAAAAACACTTCTTATGATAAACAGGTTCAGGATACACGTTACGAAGAGGCGCATTTAAATCCAAAATACACCTTCGACACCTTCGTTGTAGGAAGTAATAACAAATTCGCCCAGGCCGCAGCTCTTGCAGTTGCCGAATCACCGGGAGATACCTACAATCCACTGTTTATCTATGGCGGAGCCGGTCTTGGTAAGACGCATCTTATGCATTCCATCGCTCATTTCATTCTGGAACACGACGAAAACAGCCGTGTTTTGTATGTAACCAGTGAGGAATTTACCAACGAGCTGATCGAAACCATCCGAAACGGAAATAACACGGCAATGAGTAAATTCCGTGAAAAATACAGAAATATCGACGTTCTTCTCGTCGATGATATTCAGTTTATTATAGGAAAAGAATCCACACAGGAGGAATTTTTCCATACATTTAACAGTCTTCACAGTGCCAAAAAGCAGATCATCATATCCTCTGATAAACCTCCAAGGATATGGAAATCCTGGAAGAACGCTTCCGTTCCCGGTTCGAATGGGTCTGATCGCAGATATCACGCTGCCTGACTACGAAACCCGAATGGCGATCCTTCATAAAAATGAAGAAATGAACGGCTACAGCATCAGTGAAGATGTTATCAAATATATCGCTACCAATATCAAATCCAATATCCGTGAGCTGGAAGGTGCCTTCAACAAGGTCATGGCCGGAGCCAAACTTGAAAAAAGGAAGTAACTCTGGAGCTGGCAGAGCAGGCACTGAAGGATATTATTTCTCCGGATGAGAAAAAAGTGATCACACCGGAATACATCATCTCCGTTGTTGCAGAGCATTACGGAGTCACACCTGCGGACTTAAGCGGAAACAAACGAAACTCCAAGATCGTCATGCCCCGCCAGGTTTCCATGTATCTCTGCCGTGAGATCATATCCACACCTTTGAAAAATATCGGAAAAGCTCTCGGAAACCGTGACCATACCACCGTTATGCACGGTATTGAAAAGATCGAAAACGAATTGCAGAACGACGATAACTTAAAAAATACCATTGATATATTGAAAAAGAAGATTAATCCACAAGGTTAGGGAAGTTTTCCACATTACTGGTGTATAACGTGTTGATTGTATGTGGAGAGATGTGTACAACTTTTTGCCAAACGCGGCGGTAATTTATCCCCGGTTTATTCACATACGAAACTACCACTTTTACACAAAGTTATCCCAACAGAAAACCCCTGAAAACATCAGGCCTGCGGGAGTTTTTCACAAAATCTGGCCCCTACGGCTGTTACGGCGGATTTTTCTATAAATATATTTATAAAAACCACAAATTTGTTCAGAAAGGGAGTTATACACACTATGAAAATCATCTGCTTATCCAAATCAAGTCTGTTAAAAAGTGTAAGTATCGCACTCAAAGCAGTTCCATCAAAAACCACAATGCCGATCCTGGAATGTATTCTTATGGATGCAACCACAAACCAGATCAAATTTACCACCAACGATATGGAGCTGGGAATTGAACTATCGTTGAGGGTACTATTGAAGAAAAAGGTAAAGTTGCTCTTGATGCAAAAATCTTCTATGAAATCATCAGACGACTTCCGGATAATGATATTACCATTAAAACTGATGATAAATATGCAGCAACCATCACCTGTGAAAAGCAAAATTCAATATCCCCGGAAAATCAGGAGAAGATTTTGCTTATTTACCGATGATCGAAAAGGATGAACCACTGACGATCTCTCAGTACACACTGAAAGAAATGATCCGCCAGACTATTTTTCTATTGCTGTAAATGAGAACAATAAGCTTATGACCGGTGAACTTTTTGAGATCAAAAATAACTGTCTGAAGGTAGTTTCTCTGGATGGACACCGTATCGCTATCCGAAAAATGCCCCTTAAGAAAGATTATTCTGACCGTAAGGTGGTAGTTCCGGGCAAAACTTTAAGCGAGGTCAGCAAGATCCTTTCCGGAGAAGTGGATGATCAGGTCAGCATTTACTTCACAAAAAACCATATTTTATTTGAATTTGATCAGACTATGGTAGTTTCCAGACTGATCGAGGGAGAATATTTCAGAATTGACCAGATGCTTTCCAGTGATTATGAGACAAAACTGAAGATCAACAAAAAAGAGTTCCTGGATTGTATCGACCGTGCCACACTTCTGGTACGTGAGGTTGATAAAAAACCGATCATCATCAACATCACAGATGATGATATGGAGCTGCGCATTGATTCTGCAATGGGTTCCATGAATGAGGAGATCGATATTGAAAAAGAGGGTAAGGATATCATGATCGGCTTCAACCCGAAATTCCTGATCGATGCTCTTCGTGTTATTGATGATGAACCGTGACGATCTATCTTGTAAATCCGAAGGCCCCGTGCTTTATCCGTGACGATGAGGAGAACTATACTTACCTGATCCTTCCTGTAAATATCAACCAGAATCAGGCCAGATAAAACCTGGGTATATAAGAAATAAGGGACAAGAGGTGGCGCGGCAGCTTCGGGAATGCGGGTGTACGTGTGAGACGCACATACTTGAAGCTGTGAACAGAATTGATATCGGTGGCCAGGATATGTAAGTGTCCGTATAGTGCGTACAGTCTGACAGCCGATATCAGGATCGACAGAAAAAGGTACACCTAAAATGAGTGACCGTTTTTGACCGATTTTATATGGGAATGCGATCGTGTTCTGAGAAGTGTTTCGTGTGTAAACTACTGGAAGGGGGTATTTAAATTACCACCTTCCGGTGAAATTTGTATTTTGGGGGATTTTCAAACGGATATCCACGATTGAAGCAGAGGACTTACCTGATGCGGTTAAATACCGCCAGGAGATCAGAAAAGATTGATCTGACGGAGAAAATACCCCGGAGATAAGAGGAGAAAAAATTGGAGATCAGAATTAAAGACGAATTTATCAAGCTTGGCCAGGCGCTGAGCTGGCCGGTGTTGTGGAGGATGGCGTTGAGGCGAAATATGCATCAATGATGGTCTGGTACTGGTGAACGGTGAGGTGGAGAACCGCCGTGGCCGCAAGATCCATCCTGGAGATACCATTTCCTACGATGGAAAAGATATTTATGTGATCGGGTGAAGGAATGTACATTGAATCCATCAGACTGAATAATTTCAGGAATTATGAGTCGCTGGAGATGAATTTTGATCAGGGCACCAATATTCTCTACGGCGACAATGCCCAGGGAAAGACCAATATCCTGGAGGCGGTTTATCTGGCAGGTACCAGCAAATCCCACAAGGGAAGCAAGGACCGGGAGATGATCCGCTTTGAGAATGAGGAATCCCATATCCGAATGATGGTGAAGAAGGGCGAGCTTTCATACAAAATAGACATGCACCTCCGGAAAAACAAAGCAAAGGGAGTTGCCATCAACGGGCTGCCGATCCGCAAGGCAAGGGAGCTGCTGGGGGTGGTGAATCTGGTGTTTTTTTCTCCGGAGGATCTTAATATTATCAAGGATGGACCGGGAGAGAGAAGACGTTTTCTGGATTCGGAGCTTTGTCAGCTGGATGGTGTTTATATCACGGAGCTGGCCGGCTACAATCATATCGTGAACCAGAGAAACCGTCTTCTCAAAGACTGTTATATGAACCCCGGGCTGAGAAGTACCCTGGATGTCTGGGATATGCAGATGGTCGATTACGGAAAGAAGATCATCGGGAAGCGGGAAGCCTTTGTGGAGGAGCTTAACGAGATCGCAAGGGGGCTCCATAAAGGCCTTACCGGCGGGATCGAGGAGCTGGAGATCCTGTACGAGCCAAGTGTGACGGCGGCGGAGTTTGAGGATAAGCTTTCCAGGAACCGGGAGCGGGATCTTCGGATGAAGCTGACCTCTGTGGGACCGCACAGAGATGATTTCTGCGTAAAGGTCAACGGGATCGACATCCGGAGGTATGGTTCCCAGGGGCAGCAGAGGACTGCAGCTCTTTCCCTGAAGCTTTCGGAGATCTATCTGGTGAAGAAAAAGATCCGGGATACACCGGTGCTTCTGCTGGATGATGTTCTTTCGGAGCTGGATAGCAGCAGGCAGACATATCTGCTGGAAAGCATCCACGATATACAGACTCTGATCACCTGTACAGGACTGGATGATTTTGTCAGCCATCAGTTCAAGATCAACAGGGTTTTTCAGGTGGTAAAGGGGCATGTTTATATGCCTAAAGGGTTTTGACAAGCCCGTATGCATATGGTAAACTGATTCTGATTATGGAAAGTTGGTGAATATTTTGGATAAAGAGGAGTTTCGCGTTAAGCTGGGACAGATCAATAAGCTGGTCGAGACCCAGGATTACAAAGGCGCCATGCAGATTGTTGACAGTATTGACTGGCGTCGTGTGAAAAACGTCCGTACCCTTTGTGTAGTGGGCGAGATCTACGCGGCCAACAAGCGTTATGAAGAGAGCAAGGAAATTTTTCTTCTTGCCTACCACAGAGCGCCGATCGGCAAGAACATACTTTACCGTCTGATCGAGGTTTCCCTGAAAATGGGACAGATCAGTGAAGCCACAGAATTCTTTGATGAATACAGAGAAGTGGCAGGTAATGATAACAGCCAGTATATACTGAAATATAAGATCGCCAGAGCGAAGAATGCATCTCTGAATGAACAGATCCGTATCTTGAGGAATATAAGGAGAAGGAATTTACGGAGCGCTGGTCCTATGAGCTGGCCAAGCTCTATTACAAGGCAGGAGACAAGCAGAAGTGCCTGGATCTCTGCAATGAGATGATCCTTTGGTTCAATGACGGAACTTATGTGATAAAGGCCCTTGACCTGAAACAGCGGATGGGTGTTCTCACCTGGCGAAGAGAAAGAGAAATACGAGCAGCGTTTTATCCCGAAGCTGATCCCGCCGGAAAAGGCGCAGGAGATCAGGGAGAGCAAGGAAGCATCCGGCGAGTATGGGGAGGCAAAACCGGTCACAGATACCATCCAGGTAGATGATGAGCGGGATCTGAACAGTGCGGAGACATTCCAGGAGAAGCTTTCCAAGGGATTCCGTGATATCTTTGGCGGACATAAGAAATCCGCGGAAGAGGATATGGAGGAAAAAGAAGCTGCGCAGGATGAAGAACAGGAAGAGGTTTCCACAGGCTCTGAGGATGTGACGGAACAGGCTGAAGTGCCGGAGGCTGAGACTGTGCGGCAGCAGAACCGTCGGAGGAGTTTACAGATTCTGAGGAGATCGAAGCAGCAGAAGGAAGTGAGGAAGCTTCTGAAGAGCAGGAAGAGTTTTCCGGACAGGAAGTGGATGAGATTCCGCTGGCATCAGGTGTTGAGAACCTGTCATCCGGAAGCTATAAAGCTGCAGGCTCAGGAACAGCAGGATAAAGAGGAAGAAGAGGCTTTATCAGGAAGCGGAAGAAGCTGAGGCTGAGAAAGCTACAGAGATGTCTTTGTCCCAGAGTGTTGCAGAGATCATGAAGGAAAAGGCTGCCGGAAATGAGGAAAATGAGGAGAAGCCTGCAGGGGTTCCGCTCAATGAGGAAGGCAAGCCTGATTTTTCCGCAACGATCCGTATGCCGGAGCTGAAGATCCCGAAGTCCATGATCAATGTGGACCCGGAGAATGCAAGCAGTTCTGCGGAGATGCCGGATGCGTCCGGAATTTTCGGAAGTATCGAGGATATTGCGGCATCGGTAGGTGACAGGTCCGAGAAGGATAAGGATAAAGACTTCAACCTGGAGGATACCATTCTGGCAGCAGCTACACAGCAGGGAATCGATATCCCGGAGGAAGAGAAATCTCCGGATGTCCAGCAGTCCGACGTAACGGAAGAGCCGGCAGGTATTGAGGATCTGGATATTGCGGCTGATGAATTTGTTCCGGAGGAGCCGGATGCGGCAGATATCGAGGATATCATGGCGCAGATCTCCGCTCAGCAGGAGGAAGAGGTAACGGAGACTTCCGATACCAGAATTCCGGATATCGTATTTGATGAAGATGAGGAGCCGGTTACTGAGGAGGATCTTCAGGCTGCAGAAGCAGAGTTCCTGAATGGTCCGTCAGGAGTACAGAAGCCGGTGGAAGAAGATGATGTGCTTCCGGAGATTCCTTCACTGGAATCTGAGGCGCAGGTGCAGAAGTCGGCAGCAGAGCCTTCTGCGAAGCTTCATCATGAGGAACCGGTGGCTGCAGCGGAAGAGGAAAATCTTCTTGATGAGGAAGAAGAATACAGTGATGACGCCTTTAACTTCCAGGATGAGGATGACGAGGATGACTTTATCAGCAGTCCCATCGGTGATGATTCTGATGAAGCCATGGAAGAGGACGATGAGGAAGATGAGCTCAGCGAGGAAGAGCAGCTTGAGAAATTTATCGCTACGATCCATCCGGAGAAGGATCCTACAAAGATCGTTTCCAGAAAGAAAGAGCTCACAGAGGAAGAGAAGAAGCTTTTCACCTATTTTGTTACAGTTCCCGGAATGAAGGAACAGCTGCTTGATGTACTCTGCAATGTGCAGATGGGCGCAGCAGACAAGACCTCCCAGACCGGAAATGTGATCGTTATGGGCGGCAGAGAAACAGGTAAGACGAGACTGATCTCAAGTCTGATCCCGGCAATCTGTAAAGAGCTGAATATCGAGGCTTCCAAGGTTGCCTATATATTTGCGGATGATCTCAACGGAAAGGATATTCCGGAGATCGTATCCAAGCTTGCCGGCGGTTTCCTTGTTATCGAGGATGCAAACCAGCTTTCCCAGGAAACAGCAGATGAGCTTGAGGAAGCTATGACCGGAAACACAAAGGGAATGATCGTGATCCTGGAGGATGAAAAGATTGGTATGCGTAAGCTGATCGCAAGATATCCGAAGCTTGCGAAGAAGTTTACATCCATGATCAACATTCCTGTATTTACAAACGATGAACTTGTTAATTTCGCCAAGGTCTATACCATGGAGAATGGATTCCGTATCGACCAGATGGGCATGCTTGCTCTGTATAATCTGATCGGGATCAACCAGAAGGAGGATCAGCCGATGTGCATCGGTACTGTGAAGACCATGCTGGATAAGGCTATGGAGAGAGCTCAGAGCGGATTGTTCAAGCGTTCCAAGAAGCGTGTGGACCGTGATGGCTACACGGTACTTTTTGAAAAGGATTTCAGCTGAAAATAAGAAAAAGCAGAGGTAAAAAATATGGCCAGACCTTATCTTGGTAACCCGAAATATACCATTGAAGTCCTTCAAAAGTATCATTTTGTTTTCCAGAAAAGGTTTGGTCAGAATTTTCTGATCGATGAGCATGTTCTGGAAAAGATCATTGAGTCTTCGGGTATCACGAAGGATGATTTTATACTGGAGATCGGTCCGGGTATCGGAACTATGACCCAGTATCTTGCGGAGGCTGCCAGAGAGGTGGCTGCTGTGGAGATCGACAGTTCGCTGATCCCGATCCTTAAGGATACGTTGAAGGATTGGGATAATGTTTCCGTGATCAATAACGATATCCTGAAAACGGATATCAAAAAGATCGCAGATGAGAAAAACGGCGGTAAGCTGTGAAGGTGGTTGCGAATCTGCCGTATTACATTACGACTCCGATCATCATGGGGCTTTTTGAGAAGAATGTTCCTGTGGATTCGATCACTGTCATGGTGCAGAAGGAGGTTGCAGACCGTATGCAGGTTGTCCCGGTACCAAGGATTACGGTGCGCTTTCCCTGGCTGTGCAGTATTATGCGAAGCCGGAGATCGTTGCGAATGTACCGCCGAACTGTTTTATGCCGCGGCCGAAGGTTGGAAGTGCGGTGATCAAGCTGACGCGTTATGAGAAGCCGCCGGTGGATGTGAAGGATGAGGGCTTATGTTCCGTCTGATCCGTGCATCTTTTAACCAGAGGAGAAAGACGCTTGTGAACGGTATCAGAAATTCCGGAGATTTTTCCCTGAGTAAGGATGAGATCGAGGATGTGTTCAACAGGTGTGACCTTCCGCTGAATATCAGGGGTGAGGCGCTGACACTGGAGCAGTTTGCGATGCTTGCCAACTGTATTTATGATGAGAAAAATTAATATATGATAAACGCAAAAAGAGCCCGGGCAGCTGTTCCGGGTTCTTTTTGCGTTTCCGGACGGGAATGTTGGAGAGGTTTCCTGTCCGGACCTATATATTTGTTATAGAAAGGAGGTTATGTCTGAGGTGTCAGACATAAGTAAGTAATGAAAAATTTACATTTTTTATTTTACTGATGAGATGTTAGGAAAGTTTGTTTAAAATATGAAAATATTGTGAATATATTTTTGATGATATATATAAAGTCTGAATGGTGTGGGTGGGAATGGGGAAAATTGAGGTTTACAGAGGGGTGGGGGTGTGTGGTATACTGAGGGGCGTCGAAAAGGTAATGATGAGGTAATAAAAAGGCAGTAAAAGATAGTTAAAAATAGTAAAAGGCAATTTTTAATAAGGCTGGTGCCCGTATGGAGGTTGAATATTATGAGAAGATTGAACAAGGTTACAGCTTTGGTTATTGCGGGTGTTATTTCATGTACATCTCCGATGATGGTTATGGCGTCTGATTCCGGTTCTGTTATGAGTCAGGCGGAGGAGATCCTGAAGGATAATGAGGTTGGGTCTCTTGCTTCTGATCCGGATAAGGTTGGGGATATCATTGTTTATGTGAAGGGGCTTTTTGATTCTAACCAGATCACGGATGATGAGATTTCTCAGGGGATCGATGAGGCTGCGGATCATTTTGGGGTGAGTCTTAATGAGGATGATAAGAGTTCGCTGGTTAATATTATCAGTAAATTCCGTGGGATCGAGATGAGTGATGATCAGATCAAGGGGTATGTGAGTGATGCTTATAGTACTTTGAAGGATATGGGTGTTACGAAGTCTGATGTGAAGAATATTTTTGAGAAGGCGGTTGAGTTTATTAAGGGGATGCTTTCACGGCGGTGATGGTTTGTGATGGCTGGTGTTTTTGATGATGTTTTAGATGGAGTTTTTGTTAGAGGGTGAGGGTTGTGGCTCTTTTGTTGGGGTTGTTGTTGGTTTGTTTGGTTGAGATGTACAATATGTACAATGTTTAGGGGTTTGGTTTTGTTTGTGAATGTGGTGTTTTTATAAATTGTTGGAGGGTGTTTTGGAAAAAATTGTGCAAATGCGCTAATTGTTTACGAGATGTTCATTGTTTGTTCATATTTGTCTGGTAGTATAGGGATAGTTCGAAAGAACGTTACGAAAGACGCTGTAATGGTGTGTATCTGTATCATTACACATACAATTTTTTTCATAATAATCGCCCCGGTAAGCCACTACCGGGGCACTCCTCGTTTTTGGGCCTTTTTTGGG
>ENA-OQDD01000640-OQDD01000640.1-human-gut-metagenome-genome-assembly--contig:-NODE-640-length-13553-cov-2.559288_pt1 | contig 13553 bp, 17 predicted proteins | sample MGYA00242507_ERZ504598 | MGnify/ENA primary metagenome ERZ504598 (study PRJEB26092, sample SAMD00036318) | human gut metagenome | host: Homo sapiens | study: EMG produced TPA metagenomics assembly of... | reverse complement strand
TCAAAGATTAAAAAAGTAACTGTTAAATAATAAAATCAGTATGCAGTGTGTTATCAACACACTGCATACCCCAAAAGAAGATAAGAGAATGAAAAAAGCATTTATAATTATAATTTTATGTATGATTTTGCAAATTTTTACAGTTACTGTATATGCAAATGATAGCAATGTAAATATTGTAAGCGCTGATAATTATGAATCACGGGAATTTAATCAATGGAAGCGCGCTAAGTATAATTTTTCATTTAATGTATCTACCGAAAAGAAAACTATAAAGGCATTATGTAGTGCTGTGTTAACTGCAACTGGAACAGCAATTGGATCTTGCGGAGGTGAAGGAGCAGCTATAGCAGGAAGTGCAATTGGAGCGGGAATTTCTTCTTATGCGAGTGATTGTATAGAGGAACATTACAGTAAATTCAAAAAAAGGATATGGTACTTCAATTACAGCTATGTATGGTTCAAAATTGCGCGTGATTATATCAATATATTCAGATTCAGCAAGAACAAAATTAGTTTCTGAATATAAAATGTCTACAGATTCCTATCCTGTATAATTTATATATATGAATAAAATAAAAATATTTTTGCTGACTATTTCATTAATGTTTTTGGCGAGCCTGGCAGCTATATTTATATCAAGAGAATTTATATTCCACAATAAAATTTCAGATTTGAGCTGCCTGTTAAACATATGGAAAGATACTTATGGATGGAATTTTCTGATAAATGTAATAATCGCTCTGATAATTGCTGCAAAATTTGGAAAGAATGATACAAAAAATAAGGCAGATGTCCTTTCTACCTGCTATATGACAGGGGGAGAGTCATCTGTCATTTTGTAATTTCAGGAATTGCGGGTGCTATTTTACCCGGATGTAATTTTTTAGATTAAAAACGCGGAGGAAACAAATGAATAAACAATGGATGGCACTGCTTCTCAGTACAGGAATTGCTGTGACCGCATGTCCTGTACCCGCAGCCCAGATGCCACCGGCTGAGCAGATACACGGGGAGGCAGAAGAAACTTCTGTCCCTGTACAGCATGATGATTCTGACGACAGAGAAACTGCGAATGAATTCCAGTCTGACACCGAACCATCTCAGTCAGAGACAGACGATGGCGCGGCCGGAAATGAAGAAGAAAATAATGAAGCCGGTGAAGAAAAGCTGGATATACCAGCCATGATTTCCTGTATTCAGGAAGCAGCGGCGCTCGAAGAAATTGATCTGTCCTCAGAAACGGTCTCGAAGTTCTTTCTTGCCAGTGACACCTATGACAGTCTGACAGAAGAGGAGCAGGCAGAAATTGATGCCGGAGTCAAAGAGGCTCTTGAAACTGTCCGAAACCGTATTGCGGCACTGATTTCTTCTGACAGTGGAGTGACCGCCACGGGAAATCCCTGGTATGTGCAGACCCATGTGCAGGAGAACCCGGATCAGGAACAGACTATACAGGAGCTCTCCGAAGCATATCCGGGGACTCTTCCACAGCTTCTTTATGATATAAATATTTCCTATACGGATATCCGTACAGGAGAAAGCTATCAGCCAATGACGATGATCTCTCTGACCTTTCCTGTTCCGGATGGCTATGAGAGTCTGACGAAGCGAGGATCCTTAGAAGTACCGGGGATTCGTTTATGGAACTGACTCCTCAGACGACAGAAGATAACTGTTTCTATCTGGATAGTGCCAGAACTTTAAACCATCTGATCATTGCTGACTTTCCCGCAGGACTTCAGGGAATCTCTCTTAACAGTAAATCCGTTAAGATCAACCGGGGGCAGAAATACACCCTGAAGGTGGTTCCGATACCGGAATCGGTTACGGAAGAGTATACAGTGACATGGAAAAGCAGTGACACTTCTGTTGCGAAAGTAAGCAAAAAGGGAGTTGTCACAGCAGTAAAGAATGGCAAAGCTACGATTACCGCTTCTGTAACACAACACCCGGAAATGACGGCCTCCTGTAAGGTAACGGTCATGCAAGGAGCAAATGCCCTGAAGAAATCGGTCAGTCAGGTTATGGCAGAGACCAGCGCTATATGCGTGCAACAGATACCAATCCTTCTGTTGGCAGCGAATGGTATGTGCTTGGACTGGCGAGAGGCGGTTTAAGCCTGAAGGAGAAATATTTCTCTACCTATTATAATCACACGGCAAATTATATCGAGGAAAAGAAGGGAATCCTTACCAATACTTCCAAATATACAGAGTATTCCAAGAGAATCCTGGTCCTGACCTCAGAGGGGAAGGATGCCCGCAATGTGGGTGGTTACAATCTATTTCAATATATCTCTGATTTCAGCCTTGTGAAGGAACAGGGATTAAACGGTCCGATCTGGGCACTCCTTGCCCTTAACTGCCACCCGGAATATTCTTTCCCGGAGAACCCGTCTGCGAAGGAGCAGAATTCGGAATCTGCGCTGGTGAATTTCCTGCTGCAGAGTGAACTCCCGGGTGGCGGATGGACGCTGATGGGAAGTAATGCGGATTCTGATATTACCGGCATGACACTGCAGGCGCTGGCACCGTATTATCATAAATCAGGTTATGAGAATGTGACTGCTGCCATTGACAGAGGCTGAATAAATTGTCGGAAATGCAGAATGACAGCGGTGGATATTCCACGATGGGTGTGGAGACAGAGGAGTCCTGTGCACAGATCATCACGGCTTTATGCAGCCTTGGGATTGACCCGGAGACGGATTCGCGTTTCATCAAGGGCGGCCACTGGACAATAGAGAATCTTCTTTCCTATCATATCGATGGAAGTGGATTTATGCATGTAAAGGCGGGTGCCGGAAATAACGGCGGGGCGGCAGCAGGCACTCTGGACGGGATGGCTACGGAGCAGGGATATTACGCACTGGTTGCCTACCAGCGCCTGAAGGATGGCAAGACGAGCCTTTATGATATGTCAGATGTGAGTATCAAAAAAGGTGGCAAGGGAGATGGTTCCGGTACCGGTCTGAAAGAACCCACGCCGATTCCTACCCCGACGCCGGTTCCTGCCACAACACCGTCAGGCGGCAATACGAAAACGCCGGGTGGATCCGGGAAATCTCTGGGTGGTAAGTCTTCCGGCAGCAAAAGCTCCACGGGTTCCGAAAGCTCAGGAAAGGATAGTGGCTCCGGTTCAAAGGATTCTAAAAACAGTAAATCAAAGAACAGTAAGTCATCAAAGGATAAGAATTCCGGCGGCTGGGATTTCGAAGCAGAGCCTTATACAGAGTCGGAAGAGACTTCACAGATGGATACCGGTGAGGATGGATATCAGGAAACTGCCGGGGAGAGTGGAACCGGAAGTCTGACCTCAAAGAAGAAAGAATATGGTATGATCTTTGGTTTTGCGGCAGGCGGTGCTCTGGCGGGAGGACTGGCAGGCAGCGGCATTAAGGCCGGAGTGAGGCTCTTATTAAGAAGCGGAGGAAGAAGAAATGAGGATAAAGAAAAAGGGACTTGCCCTGTGGCTTGCACTGTTTCTGGGGGTAAGTTCGCTCTCAGGTTGTGGCGGCGGGGATGACGGCATGACACAGCTTTCCGAAAAAGGAGCTGAGATCTTAAACAGCACGGAGGAAGATTCTGATACAGATGTGGAACCTTTGAAGCAGAAAACAAAGCTTCCTGAGGACGGAATCATCACCCAGGCACAGATGGAAACGATCGCCGGAAAGGACGAAAAGTATTATTTTACCGGAAAAACGGACAGCGGGATCAGTTATAAATGGACTTACAATGGAAGCCAGATTCAGAATCCGGTGGAGCAAAAACTTCTGGTACAGTGCAGTGAAGATGGAACAGAAGAGGTAAAGAAGCTTGCCAATGATGCGCCTTATGCGTTGAAAGTCACACTGGAGAAGATGAATCTGGCAGCGCCTGCGAAGCTGACCCTGAATCTGAAAGAAAAATGGGACGCGGATAAGGTTCTTTACTGTCTGGAAGAAGAGGGAAAGCTTTATCAGCTTGATACTGCAAAGATTACTACCAGAGAAACCGGAAAGAAAAAAACAGAGCGCACAACACTTACCTTTAACGTGACTAAGACAGGAGGAGATTTCTATCTGATCGGCGGTTCTACCACAGGTGAATCTACGGATGAATCCGACGACAAATCCAAGGGCACTGCTGATAATAAGGATACACAAAACGGTGAAAATTCCACTGGAAGTTCTGGCGGTCAGTCCAGCACAGATGGAAATACCAGTTCCGGACAGACAGACTCTTCCGGCGATGGAACAGGCAATACAGACACTTCCGGTGGCGATGACAGCTCAGATACAGCCATGACCTGTACTTTCTCTATCGAGTGTTCTACGATCCTGAATAACTGGGATGATCTGAAAGAGTCCAAGGCAGAATTTGTGCCTGCGGACGGCTGGATCCTGTATCCTTCGGAGGTGGAGTTCTATGAGGGGGAGACGGTATTTGATGTGCTGAAGCGTGTATGTAATCAGGCCGGTATTCAGATGGAGTCGGAGTGGACACCTATGTATAACAGTTATTATGTATCCGGTATCAATAACCTGTATGAGTTTGACTGTGGCAAGGATTCCGGATGGATGTACTGTGTCAACGGCTGGTATCCGAATTATGGCTGCTCGAAATATACGCTGGAGGACGGCGATACGGTAGAATGGCGTTATACCTGCAATCTTGGCAGGGATGTGGGGGATCAGTATTATGACTGATGCTTTTTCCAGGTGCCATCCTGTTTTAAATTTCTTTTATTTTGCCGTGGTGCTGGGGTTTACCATGTTTATCCAGCACCGGTTTACCTGGCAGTCTCTTTTGTGGCTGCCACAGCTTACTCCATGTGGCTTAACGGAGTAAAGAAGGTTCTGAAAATCAATTTTCTTCTGACGCTACCGAGTCTCCTTATCGTGGCACTCTTAAACCCGATGTTTAACCATTACGGAGTCACACCGCTTCTTTATATAGAAAGCAGCGGAAACTGGGTTACGCTGGAGGCAATGGTATATGGAATCGTTCTGGGATGTGTACTTTTTATTATGATTTTGTGGTTCTCCTGCTATAACCAGATCATGACAAGTGATAAATTTATCTATCTTTTTGGCAGGATTATCCCTGCGATGTCTCTGATGCTGTCTATGGCGCTTCGGTTTGTGCCTCACTTTATGGCCCAGCTGAAGGTGATTCGCAATGGACAGAAATGCGTGGGGATGGATGTGAGCAATGGCAAATGGTTTAAGAAGATCCGTTATGCGTTAAATATGGTGTCCATTCTTGTCACATGGGCACTGGAAAATGCGATTGAGACGGCTGATTCCATGAAAAGCCGTGGCTATGGGTTAAGAGGACGTACGGCTTTTTCTATTTACCGTTTTAACAGAAGGGATAAACTACTGGGAACTATGCTTGTCGGGCTTTGTGTGATTTTCGGATATGGATGTTACCGGGGAGCTGCTTTTGCACAGTACAATCCCAGAATCCTGCTTGCCGGTTTTACTGTTTTCGGAAGGGTTCCGAAGCAGTCGTGCAGTCCGCTGCTGGCTGCTGTCACATTTGTCAGCTTTGGTGTGTTCTGTTTTCTGCCGCTGATTCTGGATCTGTGTGAGGAATCTGCCATGAAGAAAAGCAGAAGCCACGTACAGGGAGAGATGGCAGTGACCTACAGAAAGATTTATGAAGATATGGAAGGAGAAGCGAGATGAAGATAATAGAAGTGAGAGATTTTTCCTTCCGTTATGCGAATGGCAGCAGGGAGTCACTGTCTCATGTGTCACTGGATGTGGAGGAGGGTACCTTTAATGTGCTGTGCGGTAAGAGTGGCTGTGGCAAGAGTACGCTGCTTCGCCAGCTGAAGTCGGATCTGGCTCCTTTTGGCAGCAGTTCCGGGAAAATCTGTTATTATGGGCGGGATTTAAAGGAAGTCGGCCACCGGCAGCAGAGCCAGGAAATCGGCTATGTACTGCAAAATCCTGAAAATCAGATCGTGACAGATAAGGTGTGGCATGAGCTTGCATTTGGTCTGGAAAGTCTGGGATATGATACGCCTACGATTCGTCTGAGAGTGGCAGAGATGGCGAGCTATTTCGGGATTCATCAGTGGTTTTATAAGAATGTCTCGGAGCTGTCCGGAGGGCAGAAGCAGCTTTTAAACCTGGCGGCGATCATGGCTATGCACCCGAAACTTCTGATTCTGGATGAACCGACTTCTCAGCTTGATCCGATCGCGGCTTCTGATTTTCTGGAAACGGTGAGAAAGATTAACCGGGATATCGGCACTACCATAATTCTGACGGAGCACCGGCTGCAAGATGTCATCCCATGGGCGGACAGGGTATATGTGATGGATAAGGGCAGTCTGCTCACGCAGGGGGCACCACGGGAAATCGGTGAGTTTCTGAAGAGGGAACATCATGGAATGTTTCTGTCCATGCCGGTTCCCATGCAGGTCTATGCAGAGGTAGAAAATAATCTGCCATGTCCGCTGACTGTAAGAGAGGGAAGGAACTGGATCACACAGGTGATGGCAGCAGCTTCTGATACAGTTTCTGTTTGTGAAGAAAGTATTTTTGTAAAAATAAACAAAAACTGCAAAAAAAGCTGAATACAGTCAGAGATAAACTGCTGCCTGGTTCCAAAAGCTCTATGCCACCGGCTATTGAGGTAAAGGATGTGTGGTTTCGTTATGAAAAAGACGGAAAGGATGTTGTGCAGGATCTGAACCTGGAAGTAAAGCAGGGAGAATTTTATGCGCTTGTCGGTGGAAACGGAACGGGGAAAAGTACGACTTTATCGCTGATCAGTCGTGTCCGTGCTCCCTACAGAGGCAAGATTCTCCTGAATGGGATTGATATCCGCAGGTATACGGATACCCAGCTTTACAGAGGGTATCTGGGTGTGCTGCCACAGAATCCCCAGAGCATGTTTATCAAGAAGACAGTCCGGGAGGATCTGTATTCTATCATCGGTGGGGCAAAGGAGAAGAAATCTTCCGAATACACTGCCAATATGAGGAAGGCAGAGGCAATCGAGGGAATCGTAAGTCTGACCAGACTGGAAGGACTGCTTGACCGTCATCCGTATGATTTAAGCGGTGGAGAACAGCAGCGTCTTGCACTGGCTAAGGTTCTGCTGTTGCAGCCGAGGCTTCTTCTGATGGATGAACCAACGAAGGGGCTGGATGCAGAATATAAACAGGAACTGGGAGACATTTTAAAGAAGCTCAAAGCTCACGGGATCACTATCTTTATGATCTCGCATGATGTGGAGTTTGTCGCAGAATATGCAGACAGGGTCGGCCTGTTCTTTCAGGGAAATGTGGTGACGTGTAAGAGTGCAAGGGATTTCTTTGCGGGAAACAGCTTTTATACGACTGCTGCCAATCGCATGGCAAGGCATTATTTTCCTGATGCTGTTACCGGAAAGGAGGTGGCTGCGTGCTTGAAGGCAAGGCTTTAGACCAGTTTATGGACCGTTTCTTCGGGGATTCCTGTGCACAGAGCCTGCCCGGGGAAGAGGAATCCGGACAGGAATTAGAGGAATATGAACTGAAAGAGGATGGAATCATTATCCAGCCGATCCATAAAGGAAAGATTGAGAAGCGTACCTGGATTGGTCTGATTATGTTTCTGGCTTTTGTTCCGCTGGTGCTTTTTATCCTGGTTCATAAGTTTCATGGTAAGCATGATGTAGTGATCAGTCTTTTAATACTTGCCTATGCCACGATCCCGTTCTTTATGGTATTTGAGGGCCGGCATCCACAGGCAAGAGAGATTATGGTCATTGCCGTAATGGCGGCTCTTGGGGTCGCAGGCAGGAGTGCTTTCTTTATGATCGGAAGCTTTAAGCCGATTGCGGCCATCGTGATCATTACCGGGGTTTCCTTAGGTGGTGAGGCGGGGTTTCTGTGTGCCTGTCTGATCATGATGATCTCAAATATGTTTTTCGGGCAGGGACCGTGGACACCCTGGCAGATGTTTTCCTATGGAATGATCGGATATCTGGCAGGAATCCTTTTTCAGAAAGGGATTCTCAAAGCCAGGAAGGTGGATCTGTGTATTTACGGATTCTTAAGTGTGTTTCTGATCTTCGGCGGGATCATGAATCCGGCATCTATTCTGATGGCATACGGATACATCACAAAGAAGAGCCTGATCGCGTTTTATATCTCAGGTGCACCGGTAGATCTGGTGCAGGCAACTTCTACGGTAATCTTCCTGTGGATCCTAAGCAGGCCTCTGCTGGAGAAACTGGAGAGAGTAAAAAGAAAATACGGGCTGCTGCAGCGGCCCGAAAATAAGGAGGAAAATGAATATGACAAAGAATAAGCTATGGCAGGCCATTAAGGGGCTGACTCTTGCAGCCGGAATGGCAGTGGGGATTTTTGCGCTGGGACAGACCGATGTTCTGGCAGATACCCTGACGCTGACTGTGGAGAAGAACACGATCGGCCAGGGTATGATCCTGGATCCTGTACAGGTGGAATTTGCGAAAGGAGAAACCTGTGCAGATGTTCTGCTCCGCGGGTTAAGTGAGAACGGGATTACGCCGCTTTATGACACAAATACAAGTTATGGTTTCTACTTAAGGGGAATTGCCAACTGTGACAGTGGAAGCCTGAATCCACCGGCATGTATCCAGAAGGTTCTCTCCGAGACTTCCACCTGGACCGGTGATGCCTATAAGCTTACTGATAACAAATATGCACCGGATCTGACAGAATTTTCCTACTGCTCCGCATCCGGATGGACGTATACTCTGGATAATGTATTTATGGGTGTCGGAATGGGTGCGAGTCATCCGTCAGACGGAAGTGTCCTGCGTGTTATGTTTGCCCTTTGCGGTGGTACGGACATTACAGGATGTGACCCGTATAATAATAACAGGCAGATTTTTGAGGCGGCAGATAAGAGCGAGCTTATCCGCATGATGGGAAAGGCAAATGCAGAGCGTTCCAGATGGTCCCAGGTCAGCGGATTCTCCGGTGCATATGCCGAAGCGGACAGTGCGCTGACTACGCTGGATGCGTCTGCAAACAGAGTTTATGAAGCGGTTCAGCTGCTTAAAAGTATTGAGTCAAAGCTTCCGGTAGCACCGAAGCTGATCAGCTTAAATGCTTCTGATCTGACTCTTACAAAGGGAGACAGCTATACACTGACTTATACGATTGTTCCGTCTGATGCGGTGGGAACTGTAAGCTGGACTTCTTCCAACAATTCTGTTGCAAGTGTAAACGGTGGTGTGGTAACAGCAGTGGGAGAAGGTTCTGCGGTGATTACTGCGAGAGTTTCCGGAAGTGTCTATGCGACCTGCAATATTTCCGTTTCTTCCAGACCGGTCAGTGTGACAGGGGTGAGTATTTCTCCGTCCAGCCTGAATCTCTCAACGAAAAGCGGTTCCAGGACACTGGATTACACGATCACGCCAAACGGCGCAAAACCGTCCTCTTTGTACTGGGAATCTTCCAACTCTTCTGTAGTAACCGTAGATGGCTCCGGCAAGGTAACTCCTGTGGGTGCCGGTTCTGCAGATATTACACTGACTACGGACAATGGAACGAAAGGCACCTGCCACGTGACTGTTACAGCACCGGCACAGAGCATTGCTTTGAGTGACAAAACGCTGACTCTGGCAATTGATCAGGGAACCTATACCCTGACCTGGACATTCAGTCCGAAGGGAAGCGGCGGGGAACTGGTATGGACCTCTGATAATGCAGGCGTTGCAAAGTAGACCAGAAGGGTGTTATCACACCTGTTTCTGTAGGAGAACCGATATCCGTGTAAAAACAGATCAGAATGTAACCGCAGTGTGCCATGTAGTTGTAAAGGGTACTGCGAAAGACCTCTTTGCAGCAGGAATGCCAGAGATCACAACCTGCAAGGCGGCAGGAAATACAGTTCTTCTTACTTGGAATAAATATGAAAATGCAGATTCTTATATTATTTTAAGACGTAAGATGGGTGAAAGCAAATTCGCAAAGATTGCTACGGTCAAAGACCTCTCCTATACAGATACAGCGTTTTCTCCGTCAACTCCTTATTATTACAGTGTACAGGCTGTTTCCACCAAATGGGGCGGTGCTATTAAAAGCAGTTATGACAAAAACTTCTCTGTAACAACCAATGGAATTGCACCGACACCAACTCCGGCACAGACAGTAAAACCGAAAACCCCGGCTGTCACAGTAACTGCCGGTAAGAAACAGGCTACACTGAAATGGAAAAAGGTAAGCGGTGCCAAAGGGTATGTAGTATACCGTGCCACATCCAAATCCGGTAAATATAAGGCAGTATCAACGATTAAAAAGGGAAGCACTGTTTCTTATATAAATAAGAAGCTTACGTCTAAGAAAACATACTATTACAAGGTGCGGGCATATCGTACCGAAAACGGTAAAAGAATATACAGCAGCTATTCTAAAGCAAAGAGCGCTAAGATCAAATAATATAAATTCACACAAGTCCAGTGTGTTAGAAAGCATATTGCTGTGAACAGAAACGATGTTAGAGCGTGTTTGAAAAATTAAAAATATAGGATTGTGCTATTTAAGAAAATATGTTATATAATACAATATATAGAGAGTTAATTCTCTATTCGCATGATGAGATGAGTGACGGTTCTGACTCATCGGTAAAATAAATATAACCGAGAGATGAGATGAGTGACGGTTCTGACTCATCGGTAAAATAAAATATGACCGAGCGAAGAGTATAACGAGAGGGAGTTCATTTTCCCTCTCGTTTATATGTATATAAGGAGAAGAAAATTGGAAATTGACTATGCTGTTTATAGCCTTTCAGATGAATTTTACGAGAAATATCCGAATCCGCCATATAAAGAACTTTTAAAGAAAAAGGAAAGAAGATATGCTTGTTTACTTATTCAAAGTCATTATGGATATTTTATATGCATTCCATATAGAACAGAGATTTCCCATAAATATGCATATCACTTTCGCAAATCGTCTCGTTCGCAAAAACATAGATAGGACTTGATTATACTAAAATTGCTATTATAAAAGATATTTCGTAACTATTCAGCAGTCTACTATCCCGCGAGGTGTTTTGGCATGAACATGCCAAAATCCCGCAAGCAGGATTCTTTCTTGTGGATTTTGACTCGTAACTGTGAAGGTACTGAACAGTTACAAAAGGAGAATAATACAATGGTTCCAATCGCACATATAGAAAATAATTTTCCAACCAAATTCGGTATTCCCAGGCAGAGTGGCCGTGTAGGGGCGCTTAAAGCGAGAATCGTATTCGAACCGGAATATCGCAATGTGGATGCCTGCCGTGGTCTGGAGGAGTTTAGTGATATCTGGCTGATCTGGGAGTTTTCGGAGGCAAAGAGGACAAAGTGGTCACCGACTGTCCGCCCGCCCAGACTTGGGGGAAATGTGAGAAAAGGAGTTTTTGCCACAAGATCTCCCTTCCGTCCCAATTCCATAGGATTATCCTGTGTGAAGCTTGAGAAGTAGCTCTGGATGAGCCGGACAGCCTGTACTTTATGTAGAAGGTGCAGATCTGATGAATGGAACACCGATTTTCGATATTAAACCATATATTCCTTATGCGGATTGCCATCCGGAAGCAACAGGAAGTTTTACCGAATATTCCAAAGATCATCATCTGAATGTAGAATTTCCCCAGGAGCTTCTGGAAAGAATACCCGAGGAAAGCAGAGAGGCTCTGATCGCAGTGCTTGCAGATGATCCCCGTCCTGCTTATCAGAATGATCCGGAACGGTCTTACGGAATGCCTTTTGGAGAGAAGGATATTCATTTTCGGGTGGATGGAGATATCCTTCGTGTTTATAATGTGACAGAATTTGTAAAAAACAGCAGGAATCTTCGGCAGATTGTGGAAAATAACCATTTTCGGATATTTCTGTAAGAAAGGCTTGCAAAATTGGCGTTTATTCAATACAATATTAAACAGACTTTATGTTGGTAGAGTGACAAAGACTGATGGGAGATCGGTCTGAAAATATTTAGTGACATATGAGGAGCAGGAAAAATGAAGAAAATTGTTAAATTCGGAGGAAGTTCTCTGGCAAATGCAGAACAGTTTCAGAAGTAGGGGAGATCATCAGAAGTGATGAGAGTAGACGTTATGTGGTTCCGTCCGCTCCCGGAAAGAGATTTGACGGAGATACAAAGGTTACAGATTTACTTTATAAATGTTATAATACTGCAGTTGAAGGGGAAGATTTCATCCCGATTCTGCAGGAGATCAAGGGAAGATATTATGAGATCATCCGCGGACTGAACCTTGATCTTTCTCTGAAGATGAATTTGCTCAGATCGAAGCTGATTTCAAGGCACAGGCAGGCACAGACTATGCAGCATCCAGAGGAGAATTTCTCAATGGTAAGGTGATGGCAGCATATCTGGGTTATGAATTTGTTGATGCAGCAGATGTGATCCGTTTTGATAAGAACGGAAATCTGGATGCCGAGAAGACAGACAGACTTCTGTCCAAAAAGCTGGCAAAATGTGAACATGCGTTATCCCTGGATTTTATGGCGCTGGTGAAGATGGAAAAGTTAAAACTTTCTCCAGAGGAGGTTCTGATGTAACCGGTTCTCTTGTGGCAAAGGCTATTAAGGCAGACCTCTATGAAAACTGGACAGATGTTTCCGGTTTCCTGGTAACAGACCCACGTATTGTTAAAAATCCGGAAGTAATCGAGAGCATTACCTACAGAGAACTCAGAGAGCTTTCTTATATGGGTGCAACTGTTCTTCATGAAGATGCGATCTTCCCGGTTCGTAAAGAGGGAATTCCGATCAATATCAAAAACACAAACAGACCGGAAGACAAGGGTACTTTTATTGTTGAGAGCACATGCAAGAAACCGAAATTTACAATCACAGGTATTGCAGGTAAGAAGGGATTCTGTTCTATCAATATTGAGAAATCCATGATGAACAGTGAGGTTGGTTTCGGACGTAAGGTACTTCAGGTATTCGAAGATCAGGGAATCAGCTTTGAGCATGTTCCATCAGGAATCGATACAATGACTGTATATGTACATCAGGATGAATTCGAAGAGAAAGAGCAGCAGGTAATCGCAGGAATCCATCGCGCAGTACAGCCGGATTTCGTAGAAATGGAATCTGATCTTGCGCTGATCGCTGTTGTAGGACGTGGTATGAAATCCACCAGAGGTACAGCAGGAAGAATCTTCTCAGCACTTGCTCATGCAAATGTAAATGTGAAGATGATCGATCAGGGCTCCAGTGAGCTGAATATCATTATCGGTGTGGAGAACAGAGATTTTGAGACTGCGGTAAAGGCAATTTATGATATCTTTGTAATTACCCAGATCTAATTGAGAATTGCAGGAGTTCTTCACAGCGGAGTAATTTGTGGATATGATGTTTACCAATCATAGGATAAATAAAATAATGGACCGTCAGAAATCAGCATAGAGATTTCTGGCGGCTTTTTAACCGAATCAAATAAGTCTCCACCCACTGCTTCAATTGCGAAAAGCAATAAGCAGTGGGTGGGGACTTGCTTGTATCAGGAGGAGTGCAAGCTCCTTCTGATAAACTGCGGAGCAGTTATTCGGT
>ENA-OQDD01000638-OQDD01000638.1-human-gut-metagenome-genome-assembly--contig:-NODE-638-length-13594-cov-2.575778_pt1 | contig 13594 bp, 19 predicted proteins | sample MGYA00242507_ERZ504598 | MGnify/ENA primary metagenome ERZ504598 (study PRJEB26092, sample SAMD00036318) | human gut metagenome | host: Homo sapiens | study: EMG produced TPA metagenomics assembly of... | reverse complement strand
CGTGGCAGATCGGATGTCGAACTGCGCGACATCGCAGGGGAGCCGATCGTCCTGTTCCGGGCGGAACGGGGCAGTGACGGCGGCGCGTATACGGTGCATCGCAATGGCGTTTTCGTGACGAAGCGCCCGAACCCGTCGGTGTAGTCAGTTGCGACGAAACAGGAGGCGGAGCCGCGGACGGTTTTGTGAGACGGTCCGCGGCCTCACCGTTGGAAGCCGCGGACTCGGATCATCAGCAACGGACGCGTCGTTGATTTCCACTTCCGGAGCAACGATGGTGAGCTTTGCCGTGACGAGATGCTGCAGGACGGTGCCGACGTACATGGTGCCCGGATTCTCCCTTCGCCGCTGCGCTGCCTGCCGCAGCAGATGTTCCACGGCCGCATCAACGGAAAGCGAGTTGTCGGACTCCAGCTTGAATGGTTTGCTGGTGAAGAACGCCTGAATTCGTTTGACCCAGTATTGCTCGATCTCGGTGAATTGCTCTGCTGTCGGACGTAATTCATTGATGAGCTCGGCATAGTCATGCATCAGCGCCATGGTACCGCGCTGGTTCGTCCCTTAAAGGTTGAACCGATAGAACCGTCATTCATTACTTTTTCAACGATACTGACACGCTCATTCGATTGTGTCCAATACTGCTTTCTTTCTGCATGAACAACGGTACTCGGCAAGGCGGTAACGATAGTCGCAAAGGCTAAGAAGCCCGTACATAATCGTTTTTTTGTAGTGTTTCAGATTTTCAGTAGAATGGCGACAGCCAAATCCCGCTGGCTTGCTAGTAAAGCGTTGTCCTCGGGGGGAGTTTTGTTTGTTGTTGAAAGATAACGCGGCATCGAATAGATAGGGGAGGCCCGGCATGGGACGTCATCAGCGTGCAGAAACCTCCGGACTCATCTCCTTCTTGATTTGCGCCGTCGTTGGCGCGGTATCGATGAACCTGTACATGGAATACGCGCCGGCCATCTGGCAGCTGACGCAACGCCGATTCATGGTATGTTCGGGCATCGTGGCGGCATGCGGCGTCATTTCCTTCATTATTGGCTATGCGCGCAAATCACGTTCATTGAACCTCAAACATGGTTGGTTTGCACCGATTCGTCGCATTTTCGAAATCGTCGCCCTTTCGGTGGTGTATGCCTCGACCATTTTCCTGTCGTCTTTTGCACTCATCGGTGCGGCCAACGACATGATGGGCAATGCCATCTTCTCCGGCTATATCTCCAGCGTCTGCGCCGCCTTCGCCGGCGTGGTGGGTACATGACCTTTGTACAGGCGGAGATGATGAACGCCAAAACTATTGCCAGTCTGTTGCCGTTCTTCGTCATCTCCGGCGTGGTCACCGCCGGCATGACCACCGACGACCCATACTGGTATCACAACAACTTTTCGCAGCTCGGCGACAGAACCACGTTTGCGGCCCGTATGTTCAACTCCACGCTGATTCTTGCCGGCACATGCATCATCATCGTCAGCTACTTCGCCATCTCCGACTGGTGACCACCGAACGGCTACAGCGCCTCTGGCACGACCGCACCAACAGAGATCCGAATCGCGGCTACGAAATCCCACATTTCATGCTGCGCATCTCCATTCTGTCCTTCCTGCTGATGGTGGCCGGCCTGGCATTCATCGGCATCGGCGTGTTTCGGTACACGCCACACAATCTCTTGCACAATATATGCGCCAAAGGCCTGCCGTTCGTCATGCTGCTGCTGTTCGTGCTCCTGCCGTGGCTTGCGCCACGCCTGTCCAAAGCAGTGATGGTGGCCTCCGACCTGACCGCGCTCGTATGCGCTGCATTCTGGGTCAATATGATGATGGGTCACAACACCCTCACCAATGTGGAGGCGTTGGCTGGTCTGGCGTTCCTCGGCTGGTTCATCGTGTTCTCGCGCCAGATCGCCGCCATCGAGGCCGATCGCGCGGCCGCTCAGTTGTTGCACGCGCAGGCCATCGAAGGCGGTTTTGAGCAGCCGTCTTCCGCACCTGATCAGCAGATCGAATCCCGCATCGCTGCCGACCGGTGAATAATTTGTTTGATAGATTTGGCCTTATGACTGAACGACTCACGAATCTCTGGCCTGCCCCGCTCGCCGCACAGCCGTTGAACGCTACGGTAACGGTGCCGGGCAGCAAGTCCCTATCCAACCGCTACCTGATTCTCGCCGCCCTCGGCAGCAAGCCCGTTACTCTGATTGGCCTGCTGCGTTCGCGCGACACGGACCTTATGATGGGTGCCCTCGAAGCCCTCGGTGTCCGCTGCGACGTGGATTCCGCAACCGACACCACCGTAACGGTTACTCCTCCCGTATCCGCCGATTCCATGGCAACGTCAATGTGTTCTGCGGACTGGCCGGCACGGTGATGCGTTTCGTGCCCGGCCTTGCCCTGTTTGCAGATGGCCCAGTGAATTTTGATGGCGACGAACAGGCTTATGCACGTCCGATGAAGCCGGTGCTTGACGGTTTGGAACAGCTGGGTGCAACGGTTGATTACCACGCGAGGTTGGCCGTCTGCCGTTCACTATTACGCCGCCTGCAACCTTGCCGGCTGCCCAGGCGCAGGTCAGCATCGATTCGTCCGGTTCTTCCCAGTTCATCTCCGGCCTGTTGCTGATTAGTTCCAAACTGCCTGGCGGTCTGCACCTCGCGCACACGGGGGAGAAGACCCCGAGCCTACCGCACATTCGCATGACTGTGGCTGATGTGACCGGTGCCGGCGGTGCGGTTGAGGCCGACGAATCCGCCCGCACATGGACGGTTGAACCGCGCGCAATGCAACTGTCGAGCAAGGTGACCGTTGAGCCCGATCTGTCGAACGCGGCGCCATTCCTCGGCGCGGCATTGATCGCCGGCGGCACGGTCCGGGTGCCTCATTGGCCTGAAACCACCACCCAGCCGGGCGGCCTGTTGCCCGGATATCTGGAGCAGATGGGTGCCGAAGTATCGTTCCCGACCATCGGCGGCGTGCGCTATTGCGAGGTGACCGGTGACGGCACCGTGCGTGGGCTGGTACGTTCGATTTGACGGCGGCCGGGGAGATTGCGCCCTCGTTGGCGGCGATTCTGGTGTTTGCTGATAAGTCGACAGACATGGTTGGTATTGGTCACCTGCGCGGCCACGAAACGAATCGTCTGGAGGCATTGGTCAACGAGATTCGTCGTGTTGGGGGAGCGGCTGAGGAATTGCCTGATGGATTGCGTATCGAACCGGTGCCGGCGGAGACGTTGCACGGTGCCGTGATGGAAACCTATGCTGATCACCGTATGGCCACGTTCGCCGCGATGCTGGGGCTGCGTATTCCCGATATCGAGGTCATCAACGTGGCCACCACGCGCAAGACCTTGCCTGATTTCGTCGGTATGTGGAGCGGCATGCTGAGGCAGTAAGGGGTCCTGTGTTCTGGTGGAACTCCCCTCAGTCCGCCGGAGGCGACTGAGGGGGAGTATGACGCAGGGGTAGGGGTCTCATGACCATATACGAATGGGGGCTGATTCCAATCGGAATCAGCCCCATAGTGTTGCAACTAGAGATTGGTGAGATGCCTAACGGCGGTTACTTACTTGGCGAAGGTGTTGCCGTAGGTGTCGGTGCCGGCTTCGGCGATTGCGGCGGACTTGCGGGCGATGGCCAGCTCTTCGTTCGTCGGAATCACGGCGATGATCACGGAGGAGTCCGGAGTGGAGATGATGCGCGGTTCCTTGGAGCGGGTGGCGTTCTTCTCCTCGTCCAGCTTGACGCCGAACGGAGCGAGCTTGTCGCACACCATCTTGCGGACCACGTCGTCGTTCTCGCCCACGCCAGCGGTGAAGGTGATCACGTCGCAGCCACCCATCTGGTAGGTGTAGTTGCCGATGTAGCTGACGATGCGGTGCACGTAGACATCCAGAGCCAGCTTGGCGTCCTCGTTGCCTTCGGACACCAGACGGTGAACCTCACGCAGATCGCCGTAGCCGGTCATGCCCATCATGCCGGAACGCTTGTTGAACAGGGCATCGAGCTCGTCCACGTTCATGTGGGCGTTGCGGATCAGGTGGAAGACCACAGCCGGTCGATGTCACCGGTACGGCCACCCATCATCAGGCCCTCAAGCGGGTCAGACCCATGGAGGTCTCAACCGGCTTGCCGGAGACCTCAGCGGAAGCGGAAGCGCCGTTGCCGATGTGCAGAACGATCTGCTTCAGCCTTCAGCCGGCCTTGCCGATGACGTCCGGCACCACGGAGGAGATGTACTCGTGGGAGGTGCCGTGGGCGCGTAGCGGCGGATGTGGTACTGATCGGCGATTTCCTTGTTCAGCGCGTAGGTGCTGGCGCCTCGGCAGCTGGAAGAAGAAGGAGGAATCGAAGACGAAGATCTGCGGAACGTCCGGCAGCAGGGAGCGCATGACTTCGGCGCCTTGGCCTCCGGGCCGTTGTGCAGCGGGGCGAGCACAGCCAGATCCTTGACCTGGTTGATGGTCTTGTCGGTCACGAGGGCCGGCTTCGGGAAGATGGAACCGCCCTGCACCACACGGTGGCCGACGGCAACGATGCCAGCCTCAGACAGGTTCGGGCCGTACTCCTCGAAGAAGCCGAGCACGCGCTTCAGACCCTGCTCGTGGTCGTGAATCGGCTCTTCAAGCTCGTGCTTTTCGCCGTTGTACTCGTGCTTGTAGTGGCCGTCGACCGGCTCACCGATCTTCTCGACGAGGCCGGAAGCGAGGCCTTCGCCGGATTCGAGATCAACCAGCTGGTACTTGATCGAGCTGGAGCCGGAATTGATGACAAGGACGGTTTTCGCCATTATGGGCATCCTCCATTGTGATTGAATGTTCCCGTGAGACACGGGTTACCGTTGATTAGATTACTCGTTGCTTGCTACAAAAAAGGCATTACGGTGGCTCCCGCTGGCGGGAGCCACCGGGAGCCAAGCCGGGCTCACTGCGCTTCGATGGCGGTGAGGGCGATGGTGTTGATGATGTCCCGCACCAGAGCACCACGGGACAGGTCGTTTACCGGCTTGTTGAGACCCTGCAGCACCGGGCCGATGGCCAAGGCGCCGGAGGAGCGCTGCACGGCTTTGTAGCCGATGTTGCCGGCGCACAGGTCCGGGAAGACGAACACGTTGACGTGTCCAGCCACATCGTTGCCCTTGGCCTTGGTGGCGGCTACGGTGGGGGACCAAGCGGCGTCGAACTGGATGGAACCGACCACCGGCAGATCCGGAGCCTTCTCCTTGAGCAGCTTGGTGGCTTCCTCGACCATGTCCACGTCCGGTCCCTTGCCGGAACCGAGCGTGGAGTAGGAGAGCATACCGACCTTCGGGTCGATGCCGAAGGCACGTGCGGTCTCGGCGGACTGCAGCGCGATTTCGGAAAGCTGCTCGGCGTCCGGGTTGAGGTTGATGGCGCAGTCGGAGAACACGGCCACATGGTCCTTGAAGCACATGAGGAATGCGCCGGAGACCAGCTTCTGGCCGGGCTTGGTCTTGATGACCTGCAGGGCCGGGCGCACGGTGTTGGCGGTGGAGTTCACGGAGCCGGAGACCAGGCCGTCGGCGTAGCCGAGCACCACGAGCATGGTGCCGAAGTAGCTGGCGTCGGTCAGCTGCTTGCGGGCCTGCTCCTCGGTCATGCCCTTCTTGGCACGCAACTCGCACAGCTTGGCGACCATGGGCTTCAGCACGTTCTCGTCGTCCATAGCCTGGAAGCGGGCGCGATCCAAGTAGTTCAGGCCCAGTTCCTTGCCGCGAGCCAGAATGGCGTCCTTGTTGCCCACGATGATGAGGTTCACGATCTCGCGCTCAAGCAGGTAGTCGGCCGCCTTGATGATGCGGTCCTCCTCGCCTTCGGGCAGCACGATGGTCTTCTTGTTGCTCTTGGCCTTGCCGAGCAGGCCGAACTGGAAGGCGTACGGGGTGATGGGCGCGGTGACGTCCACATCGAGCGCGGCGAGCACTTCATCGGTGGGAGCGTTCTTACGGAAGGCCTCCAGCGCCAGATCTTGGTGGATTCATCGGTGAACGGCACCTGCGGAAGAGTCCAGACCGGCAGGCCGTACTTGGCGAGGGTCTCCTTAACGGAGAAAGCGTGGCGCGGCTCGCATCCGGTCACGAAGATGCCGAGCACCTTGTTGCCAGCGGCCTCCATGCCCTCGATGGACAGCTTGACGGTCTCGTCGAGCTCGTGCGGCCAACGGTTGATGGTGCACACGGCTAGGAACACGCCGGCCTTCAGATCAGCGGCGACATTCGCGTCGAATTCATAGCTGGTCGGATCGTTGACGTGGGACTTGTCGGTGCCCACGATCAGGGCGGCGTCCGCGCGGGAAACGTCCATGGCATCGTTGAACGCGCCGACGATATCGCCACGGGCGGTGTTCTTATCCTCGCGCACCTTGTGCACATCGAGGCCGGTGGACAGGGCCACGCCGAGTCCGGCATTGGAGGCGGCGAGTAGGATCGGGGTGAATTCGTCATGGTTGGACACAGCAGGGCGGAACACCATGGTCTTGTACTTGGAAGTCAATGCGTTGAGCATGCCGTAAGCGACGACGTTGCGGCCATTGGCGCCTTCAGGCTGGCGATATATACACGGGTGACGGTCACGATGTTTTGTCTCCTTTGATGATCAACACGATAGGGACCACACCTCATTGTAGTGGCGATTACTGTTATCGCTCACGCCGGTGTCGCGCCAATCGGAAGAGCGTCCCCTTGGCGACGCTTTCCGGGGAATGTTGCGCAAAAGTCGGCCGATAGGCCAGAAAACGAGAAAGGCCGGTGCATGAAGCACCGGCCTTGATTGTGGAGCTAGGGGGATTCGAACCCCCGACCCTCTCCATGCCATGGAGATGCGCTACCAGCTGCGCTATAGCCCCGTTTTCAATTGTTGGCCCGTTGTTTGGACTCGTATACATTACGACGAGATGTCGATTCTGGCAAAAGCCGGCGTGTCGCCAAATGGCAAAAGTGGGATTTGGCGACACTTTTTGGCTTGTTTCCGCCATTATTCAGGCATTGGGTTATTCAATTACTGCTTGAACGGTTTTTCGAATACACTGAACCTGTTGGCTCAGCAGGGGAGCCGTGACACGATCAGCGTTCGCGTTCCCACTCGTCGGTGTCGGCGATGGCCGGACCGTGATTGTAGTCCAGCAGACGCCAGCGCACAGTGCCATCGGGATTGTCCATCGGCACCAAGCGCACCCAGTGCGCATTACGCAATGAAACCACCGTAGAAAAGGTCGGATCGATTGCAGAAATGCCCAACAGGGTCTGCAATGTCTGCGCAATCCATGCGCCGTGCGAGAACACGAACAGGTCCGTGTCGTCTCCGGCACGCGTGGACCAGTCCTCAAGAGCCTCTACGCCGCGCTTGCCCACAGCTTCCTTGGGCTCGGCACCATACTTCAGCTCGCCGCCCCGAGACTCCATCCAGGAACGGAAGTCCTCGGGGTAGCGTTCGGCCAGTTCGGCCACGGCATGGCCATCCCAATCACCGAAGCTGCGTTCACGGACGCGACGATCATCGACGGGCTCGATTCCACCCAATACGTCGGCGAAAGCTTGCGCGGTGGCGTGCGCACGCTTCAAATCGGAGCAGACAATGAACCGGTGGTTGATTTCCTGCCGACGATCGACGTACAGCCTTTTCAAGGCCGCGGCGGTCTGCTTGACCTGCCATTCACCCACGGCGTCCAGCGGAATGTCGACCTGGCCTTGGAGCTTGTGAGCGGCGTTGTAGGAGGTGCGTCCATGACGGATAAGGAAAACGGAACGAACATGATTGGTCATAGTGACGATCCTTCGGTTCCAGTGAGGAAACAGGAAAAGGGGATGGCTGCCTGATGCCGTCAATGATGTTTGGCAACAGGCAGCCCGACACGCGAATATCAGCGAATATCAGCGTTATGTGATTCGCACGTTACGCGGTGGTGACGGCAGCATCTTCCGCATGCTCCGCCGTTTCCGGGTGTGCGAGTTCAAGATCGATGGCCGGGCAGTCGCGCCAGAGTCGTTCGAGCCCGTAGAATTCGCGCGATTCCTCGTGCATGACATGAATCACGAAATCACCGTAGTCAAGCAGCACCCACTGGCCCTCGGTCAGGCCCTCGCGAGAGCGCGGCTGACGGCCGGAGCACTTAAGGAACAGGTCCTTTTCGATTTCCTCGGCCACGGCCAGTACCTGACGCTCGTTGGAGGCGCCGGCGATCATCATGATGTCGGTGATGCCGAGCAGGTCGGCTACGTCGAAGGCCACGATGTCGGTGGCTTTGATACGGTCCGCGGCCTCGGCGGCCACGCGGACGGCGTTGATGGAATCCTGAAGTGCGGGCATGGTTCAGCGCTCCCAGGCGGGCTTCCAGCCCTCGACGTTGTGTTGCGTATTCTCGGAGTAGACCATCGTGTCGCTCGGCACGGCGTGGCGCACCACGGAACCGGCGCCGGTGGTCACGTTGTCGCCCACTTCAACCGGGGCCACGAACAGGTTGCCGGCACCCACGTGGCAGCCGGAGCCAATGGTGGTGCGGTTCTTGTGCACGCCGTCATAGTTGGCGGTAATGGTGCCGCCGCCGATGTTGGTGTGGTCGCCAAGCTGGGCGTCGCCACGTAGCTCAGGTGCGGCACCTTGGTGCCGTTGCCGATGTGCGCCTTCTTCATTTCGACGAACGCGCCGGCCTTGGCATCCTCGCCGAACTCGTTGCCCGGGCGCAGGTAGGTCCACGGGCCGATGTTCGTGCGTGCGCCGATGTGCGATTCCTGTACGCGGGAACGCTCGACCACGGCACCTTCGTCCACGGTTGCGTCGATCAGGTGGTGTACGGGCCGACGATGGCGTCCTCGCCGACACCGTGTGGCCTTGCAGGAAGGAGCCGGGCAGGATGGTGGCGTCGCGGCCGATTTGGACATCGTCCTCGATCCAGGTGGTTTCCGGGTCAAGAATGGTCACGCCGTCGCGCATCCAGCGCTCGCAGACGCGGCGGTTGTAGGTCTTGGACAGCGCGGCCAGCTGCACGCGGTCGTTCACGCCTTCGACGGTGAGCGGATCCGGAGCGGCGAACGCGCCGACCTTGCCAGCGGCCTTGGCGGTTTCCAGCGCGTCGGTCAGATAGAACTCATCCTGCGCGTTGTTCGACTTCAGTCCGGCGATTGCCTCGGTAAGCACGGAAGCCTCGAACACGTAGACTGAGGTGTTCACTTCCTGCACGGCGAGTTCGCTGCGGTTGGCGTCTTTCTGTTCAACGATGCGCAGCACGTTGCCTTCGCGATCGCGGATGATGCGGCCGTAGCCGGTCGGGTCATCGAGGATGGTGGTGAGCACAGTGCGCCGTTGCCGGAGGCGGTGTGGAATTCGACCAGACGGTGCAGCGTCTCGCTGTCGAGCAGCGGCATGTCGGAGGCGGCGATCAGCACCGGGCCATCGACCTTGCCAGCCTCGGTGAGCTGCGCCATTGCGCACTGCACGGCGCGGCCGGTACCGGGAATGTCGTCCTGGTTCACAATGGTGACCTGCTCGTCATAGGAGCGGGCGGCTTCGGCGACGCGCTCGGCCTGGAAGTGCACGACCACGGCCAACGTGTCGGGATTCAGGGCGGCCACCGAATCCATGACCCTGTTCAGGAAGGTCTTGCCTGCAAAAGCATGCAGCACCTTCGGCTTGTTGGAACGCATGCGGGTACCCTCGCCGGCGGCGAGGACGATGGCTGCGGATAATGCCATAACTGACGTATTCCCTTCGATCGGAATGTCTATTGAGGGTGGAAACACCTCAAAACAATAGACGGCCGCCCGGATGTCGAGCGGCCGTCAGCCGTTCCCCCACCTGGACTCGAACCAAGACAAAGGGTTCCAAAGACCCGTGTGCTGCCATTACACCATGGGGGAGTCGTGGGCTTTCGGCCCACAAGTGTTCATTTATACCATACTGTCGGTATTTACCGAAAGCTACGCCATGTCGCGTCTCGCATCGTGTGCTTTCCACGAACAAACACGCACGTGATCAGGCGAACAGGAAGCCTTGACCGTGGTGCTCGGGGTAGGTGTCGAACAGTTCGGCGACCGAGCCGTCCTCGAATACGGCGCGGATGGCGCTGGCCAGCAGCGGGGCGATCGACAGGACGGTCAAGCCATCCCAGCGCTTTTCCTCGGGAATCGGCACGGTGTCGGTCAGCACGACCTCGCGCGCACCGCAGTTCTTGAGTCGCTCGATGGCCGGGCCGGAGAGCACGCCATGCGTGGCGACCACGGTCACGACTTGCTCCCGCGTCCTGCAGCACGTGGCATGCGCCCGCGATGGTACCGGCGGTGTCGATCAGGTCATCGACAAGCACGCAGTCCTTGCCGGCGACGTCGCCGACCACACGGTTGGCGACCGCCTGGTTCGGGCGGGTGATGTCGCGCGTCTTGTGCACGAAAGCGAGCGGACCGCCGCCGAGACGCTGCGCCCACTGCTCGGCCACGCGAATGCGGCCGGCGTCGGGGGAGACGACGGCGACGTTGTCGAGATGGCCCTGGAAACGATCACGGATGTATCGACCAGCACTGGCATGGCCACCAGATGATCGACCGGGCCGTCGAAGAAGCCTTGGGACTGCGCGGCATGCAGATCGACCGACATGATGCGGTCGGCACCGGCGGTCTTCAGCAGGTCGAACACCAGACGGCAGGAGATGGGCTCGCGGCCGCGGTGCTTCTTGTCCTGACGGGAGTAGCCGAGCAACGGGCAGACCGCAGTAATGGAACGGGCCGAGGCGCGCTTCAATGCGTCGATCATGATGAGCTGCTCCATGATCGCCTTGTTGATGGGCTTGTAGTGGCTTTGCAGCACGAACACATCGGCGCCACGCACCGATTCAGTGTAGCGCACGTACATCTCGCCGTTGGCGAAATCGTATGCGGTGGTTTCAAGGACGTCGATGCCGAGCTGCTCGGCGACATCCTCAGCCAACTTCGGATGAATCCTTCCCGTAACGAGAATAAGATTCTTATCGGGCTTCCCTTCAAGGATTGCGCTCACCATGTCTCCCAACGTGTGGTCTCGTTGATGCAGTCTTCAGCATAGCCGTTCTTCACGACTGGTTGGACAACTCAGCGTTGCCTGCCGTTCACCTGCCGCTTGCGATCCATTGTTCGATGGCCTGTTTGACCGCCTTTGCATAGATATCGCTATCCATGCTCGGGTGGATGCCGTCGGAGCCGAGCACCTGCGCGTTCGCGTTGGCTGTGGCATCCCAATCCACCAGCACCACATTGTCTGGATGTGCGGCCGCATAGTCGGCAAGCACCTGGTTGGTAGGTGGAATCCACGTACGGTCTCCGTGGGCATTGACCAGTACCAGCACGCGGTCGGGGCCGATCATATTACGAATCTGGTCCAACTGATCAGGGGTGATTGCCGAATTGGTGCCAAGCCGATCAACACCCACTGCCGCAGACTGCCGGCGGACAGAGCGTTGCCGATGAGTTCGGGAGCGACCATGATGGAGCGGGAAACGCTCGCGTCGGTCTGAATGCCGGGAAAGACTTCCGAAAGGCCCTGTGATGAGGCCAGCATCACCGAATCGCCTATGGCGGTAATCTGATCGCCGGTGGGCATCTCATGCTTGGGCTTGGGCGGTGCCGGCACGGCATGACGCAGCAGCACGTGTTCGGTTTTCTGCATACGTTCCAGTTGTGCGGCCTGTTGCTCCAGCTGGATCTGCATGGTGGTTTTCGCAGGTGCATGAGCAATGCCCTGCGCGCAGCCGACCAACGACAGCACCAGGATAACGTCAACGGCAATAACCCGGGCCGCATGATTCTTCTTGTTCGTGCGAAGGGGCACCACGACGGATATCACCGAGTGCGTTGCCGCCGGTTTCTCCACCATCAGCCAGGAAATCATCACGCAATGGCGGTGAGCAACGCGGTCATGATGAGAGGCCAAGGCCCCACTGCCTTGAAGATCTTCGGGCAAGGGCGCTGGAAAGAATCCACAACGGCCAGTGCCACAGGTAGATGCCGTACGAATACTTGCCGAGGGAGGCCAATGGCTTGAACACCATGAGGCTTTGCATCCAGGAATCGTCGGAGATGGTACCGGCAATCAGCAGCACGGACAACAAGCTGGACAATATGATGCCACCGCGGAAGGCGAATGCATCCTGTTTGCCGATAACCGCCATGGTGACCAAGGCAATCAGGCTGAGGAACGCCAATACCGGTGCCGCCGCATTCCAGATGCGATGCTCCACGGGAATCTGAGGTAACGGAGCCCGATATGCGGCTGCCGAAGCGCTCGAGCTAATGGTGCGGGGCATCGGCACAGCCCTCTGGCGAGCGTGGCCCAACTGAGGAGCGGTGACCCACCAGGCGAGAGCCACACCCAGCATCAGGCCCATGCTGTGGGTATCGGTGCCGAAGTAGACGCGGGTGGGGTCGCCCTTGGGCACATACATCACCCACATGGCGATACTGCTGAACGCCGCGAGTCCCAGTGGGATGAGTGAAGGCAGTTTCGTCTGGCGGAGCTTCCACATCAGCCAGACGATGAACGGCACGATGACGTAGAACTGCATGAGCACGCCAATGAACCACAGATGGCGAAACACCTGCGGGTTCATTTGGTCGAAATAGCTTTGGCCTCCGGCAATGGCGTACCAGTTGTAGCAGCCAGCAGCACGGTGATGACCTGGTCGCGGATGGAAACCAGAATGTCGTGATCGAACAGCCAGCCGACGGAGACGATGACCGGAATCAGCAGAAACAGCGCCGGATAGAGACGTACTGCACGCTTGGAATATATCGCACGAGATTCAGCGATCCGGTTTCCGCCAGAGAACGAATCAAACTGACGGCAATCAGGAATCCAGAGACGGTGAAGAACACGTCGACTCCGTAGAATCCGCCTGGCAGCCGTTGCTGCATGCAGTGGTACAGCACAATGGCTATCAGCGCCAGTCCTTTAATACCGTCTAAACCCACGAACCGCTTCACGGATAATCCTTCTCTCTCCGTAGTGCCGATGGCATTCCCCGTTCTCTCCAACAAACGGAAAACAAGCCCAGCATGGCCGAGGGGAGAGACAATGCGACAGCAGCGAATCGTCAGGCCGCATGCTGCATGATTACCGGCTTGACGATTCGCGGCATACCGCGCTTATCGGTGGCGCTTACCGGTGATACAGACTCACCCGTTCGTACTTCGGTTCGCAGCACACGTTGATGCCGAGTTTGCGATACAGCGCCTCGTCCGTGGATGAGATGATAACGGAGAAGAAGGCGTCGCAGCCCTGCAACTGTTTGAGCCCGTCGATGACGCGAGCGGCCACAGGACTGGTGGCGCTGGTGATTGACAATGCAATCAGCGTCTCATCCGAGTGCAAGCGTCGGTTCACGCTGTTGAGATGTTCGGTTTTCAGCCGACAGATGGGTTCGATGGCGGCATCGTCGATTACCGGAATGGTTTCGTCAACACCGGTGACGGCCTTGAGCGCGTGCATCAGCAGCGCGCTGGCCGCGCCCAACAGGTCGCCGGTTTTGCCGGTGACCACATGGCCATCGGGCAGCACCATGCACCAGCGGGGCACCGGTGGCGGCTTCCTTCTCAAGGGCCACGGCGCGGGCGGGAGAAA
>ENA-OQDD01000637-OQDD01000637.1-human-gut-metagenome-genome-assembly--contig:-NODE-637-length-13600-cov-1.666370_pt1 | contig 13600 bp, 18 predicted proteins | sample MGYA00242507_ERZ504598 | MGnify/ENA primary metagenome ERZ504598 (study PRJEB26092, sample SAMD00036318) | human gut metagenome | host: Homo sapiens | study: EMG produced TPA metagenomics assembly of... | reverse complement strand
CAGCTTCTGCAAGCCTGCATCGTAGGCGCCGACGCCGTACTGCTCATTGCCGCCTGCCTCAGTCCGGAGCAGTGCAGCGCCCTCACCACCCAAGCCCACGAACTCGGCTGGAGGTATTGCTCGAAATCCACAGCCCTTCGGAACTCTCCTATATAAATAAGGAGGTCGACATGGTCGGTGTCAACAACCGCAACCTCGGCTCCTTCGTCACCGATGTGGAGAACTCCTTCCGGATAGCCCGGCAACTGCGCGAAGCCACCCACGGACCGGCATCCCCGCTCCTTGTCTCCGAAAGCGGCATCTCCGACCCCGAAACCATCTGCCGCCTGCGTGCCGCCGGCTTCCGCGGTTTCCTCATCGGCGAAACCTTCATGAAAACAGCCACCCCGGGCGAAACCCTGAAAAAGTTCATCCAAGACAGTCTCTTAATTAATAATTGAAAGCTGAAAGTTGATAATTGAAAGTCAATAATTGTAAATACATAAGTCTCTCATACAGCGTTATATCGCGCAGCCAAATTGTAAATCGTAAATAAAATGTCTCCTCTCATCAAAGTATGCGGAATGACCGAAGCAGAAAACATCCGCAATGTAGAACTGCAAGGTGTAGATATGATTGGTTTCATCTTCTACCCCAAATCTCCCCGTTGTCTGTGCCAGATGCCCGGGTATCTGCCAGCCTGCGCCAAGCGCGTCGGCGTCTTTGTCAACGAAAGTAAGGAAAACATCCTAATGTATACCGACCGTTTCGGCCTTGACTACATCCAGCTGCATGGCCATGAAGCTCCCGAATACTGCCGTTCCCTGCGCAATGCAGGCCTGCACCTCATCAAGCTTTCTCTATCTTGCTGCCCAAGGACCTGCTTGCCGTATCTGCCTACAATGGTCTGTGCGACTACTACCTCTTCGACACCAAGACCCCGCAGTACGGCGGTTCCGGCAACCAGTTCGACTGGAACCTCCTGCACCGCTACAACGGTCCCACCCCGTTCCTGCTTAGCGGTGGCATCAACCCCTACAGCGTAAAAGCCCTCCGGGAGTTTCGCCATCCCTATTTCGCAGGTATCGACATCAACAGCCGTTTCGAAACGCACCGGGAATAAAGGATGTGGAACGCATCTCAAACTTCCTGAAAGACTGAAGGGAGGTATGATTTGACGATTTACTATTTACTATTTGGCTGCGCAATATACGCCGCATGGCAAATTGTACATTGTACATGGTAAATAGTAAATAGTAAATTGTCAAATAGTAAATAGTACCATGCAGCGTTATTGCGCAGCCAAATAGTAAATAGTAAATAGTAAATTGTAAAATAGTAAATAAAAATAGTATGTTGAACCGCATTAACCAACTTTTCCAGGACAGCCCCAAGAATCTGCTGTCCATTTACTTTTGTGCAGGCTGTCCCAACCTCGACGGTACTGCCGACGTTATCCGTGCCCTCGAAAGAAACGGAGTCAGCATGATTGAAATCGGAATTCCGTTCAGTGACCCCATGGCCGACGGCATTGTCATTCAGAACGCCGCCACCCGCGCCCTGCACAACGGCATGTCCCTCCGCCTGCTTTCGAACAATTGCGCGACATCCGTCGCGATGTCCCGCATCCCCCTCATCCTTATGGGGTACCTCAATCCCATCATGCAGTTCGGCTTCGAAGCTTCTGCCAGAAGTGCGTGGAATGCGGCATCGATGGCGTCATCATTCCCGACCTCCCTTTCCGCGATTACGAAGAGAGTTACAAAGCCATCGCCTCGAAGTATGACATCCGTGTCATCATGCTCATTACCCCCGAAACCAGCGAAGCCCGCGTCCGCGAAATAGACGCCCACACCGACGGCTTCATCTATCTGGTGTCCAGTGCCGCCACCACCGGTGCCCAGAAAGACTTCGACACCCGGAAGCAAGCCTACTTCAAGAAGATAGAGGATATGAACCTGCGCAATCCACGCATGGTAGCTTCGGCATCAGCAACAAGCAGACATTCGATGCCGCTTGCGCCCACTCATCCGGTGCCATTATCGGCAGCCGCTTCGTCACGCTGCTCAACGAGAAGGAAGGAGATGCGGAAAAGGCTATCAGGCAGTTGAAGGAAGATTTGAAACAGTGAGCTTATTCAAATTTCATACAATATATTTTTCGCAATGAAAAAATAAAAGAGACAAAATCTGCAAAGACTTGTCTCTTTTATTTTCTCCCCATCTCATATTTCACTATCTTTGTGCCCGAAAAAAGCTCTAATACGAATATCATGAAAGTCGATTGCCCTTCCGTACTATTGATTTACACTGGCGGAACTATCGGAATGATAGAAAATCCCGAGACCGGTGCGCTTGAGAACTTCAACTTCGACCAACTGCTACAGCATGTTCCCGAACTGAAGCGCTTCAACTACCGCATCTCTTCCTATCAGTTCGACCCACCGATCGACTCTTCCGACATGGAACCTTCCCTCTGGGCAAAGATTGTAAAAATCATCAACTACAACTACGACAATTTCGACGGCTTCGTCATCCTGCACGGTACCGATACGATGGCCTATACAGCCTCCGCCCTCAGTTTCATGCTCGAGAACCTTTCCAAGCCGGTCATCCTCACCGGTTCCCAGCTTCCCATCGGCACCCTGCGCACCGACGGGAAAGAGAACCTCATCACCGCCATTGAAATAGCCGCCGCCAAGCATCCGGACGGTACTCCTATCGTCCCGAAGTGTGCATCTTCTTCGAGAACGAGCTGATGCGGGGCAACCGTACCACCAAAATCAATGCCGAGAATTTCAACGCTTTCCGCTCCTTCAACTATCCCGCACTGGCAAAGGCAGGCATCCATATCCGTTATAACGAGCACCTCATCCACCGTCCCGACCCGTCACGCCCCATGAAGCCGCACTACCTTTTCGACACCAATGTCGTAGTGCTCACCCTCTTTCCCGGCATCCAGGAAAGCATCATCAACTCCGTGCTTCATGTTCCCGGTCTGAAAGCTGTTGTCCTCAAGACTTCGGTTCCCGGCAATGCCCCCAGAAAGAATGGTTCATCCGCCAGCTGAAAGAAGCCAGCAACGTGGCATTGTCATCGTCAACATCACCCAATGCCAAAGTGGCGCCGTCGAGATGGGACGTTACGAAACCGGTCTGCAACTTCTCCAGGCAGGTGTCATCAGCGGCTATGACAGTACCCCCGAATGTGCCGTCACCAAACTCATGTTCCTCCTGGGGCATGGACTGGACCAAGCCGAAATCCGCCACCGCATGAATTCCGACCTGGCAGGAGAAATCACCAAGATTTAGTAAAGCGGCAATACAGAGGGCATTTAGTAATATTGATAATTTTCAAGACAAACTTGCATTATCTATCCATACAAAATCGTTAAAAAGCGTTAACCAACACGCTTTTATCCCCCATTAATAAAGCTTATTAGTTTAAATAAACGTACTTTTGCTTACAATCAAGCAAAACAAATGTAAAATATGGGAGAAAATACCCTATACAAACGCTTTCTGCCGCTTGTTATTCTTACAGTAGGCATACTGCTGCAGGGTTGTAAAGACGATGTTTTTAACCCCGAAAAAGTGAAAGCAGCCTATCAGGATAGGTTTCCGGTCAAGAACATAGACCCGGCTATGGATTGGAAAATGACTCAGCAGGTCCGGGTCAATGTTTCTGTATCCGAAGATACCGGCATCGACTACACCATACGTATTTACGACAAGAACCCCTTAATCAGCCGGTCATCTGCCAAACTGCTGGCAGAAGGCACCGCCAATAATACAACAGTATTTACTACCGTCATGGACTGCCCTTCTGTGCTGACGAGCGCTTTTGTGTGCCGCACCGATGCACACAGCCGCAACATAGTAAAATACGTATCCATCCAAAACGGTCAGCTCCATGCCGCTTTCGGCAGTTCCCCTGCAACTACACGTGCCGCATGGACACGCAGTGTCAGCATCGAGACCTATTCACCGGAAAAGTCTGAGGCGGAAATCACCGCAATGCTATCAAGTGCCGAAGAAATAAGGCCGAATACCGATTTTCAAAACGGAAAAGCCTACAAAATCTCCAAAGACAATATATATAGGAATAAAATCAGCAAGGACGGCATGGGAAGTGACAATCCGGCCATCATCATCATTGAAGGCAGCTGGGAACCCAATGGAAACAACATGACCGTTGAACGAGGCTTCGAATTCTATGTGATTGACGGAGGGGAAATCGTGATACCGGACGAGCACACCTTCACTTTAGTGCAATCCAGCCGGTTTATCGTCTACGCGGGTGGAACCATCAAAGGGAACGACATCGAATTGACCAATGCATCCGGAGGCAGCTACAACTACAATGCCGGCACTATGGAAATAGACGATTTCCATGTCAGCCAGGGAGGAGCATTCTATAATTGCGGTACCGTGCGTGTCGATGAAATGAATTTCGACAGCGGATGCAAATTCATCAACCAGGCAAAGCCTATATCGGGAAAACCGACAGCAACATCACTATAGACAACGGATGCTATCTATATGCGGAAGAATTTGTAGGCACACTGAACATGGGAGACACCTCTTCTGCAGAGATAGAGGATTTCGGGGACCATAGCAACAATTACAACACCCAAATCACGATGGGTGACAACTCCATGATAACCGTACTTGATGAAGCAGAATTGTCACAAGCACAATTTATGGTCCAAACAATGAATATGCACTGGTAAAAATCAATAAAATTGAAGATATAGGAAATTTCTCCAGCCAGGGAAACATTCATTATGAAGTGAAAGAAATTGACGATGATATCACCGAGGATATCTGGTGGGAAGCCAAATTCCTTGATGCTATCAAGAACACCGAAGGAACCATATCCAAATGGGGAGAATCCCCCATCACCATCCTGCCGGAGACTGTACGGGCGAAGGCAATACTCCGGACGAGTCCGGCTCAGAAACCCCTACAGACCCGGTCTCCTATACGTACGTATTCGAAGACAACTTCCCGTTGGTAGGCGACTACGACTTCAACGATGTGGTCTTGGACGTGGAGACCTACTATCACCGCGAGAAAAATACGAACCACATCAAGCGCATACAGCTCGACGTGACCCTTGCTGCAGCAGGAGCAAGCAAGCCGTTGGGCGTAGGGCTCCGGATTACCGGAATCAATAAATCCGATATCCGGGAAGTCAAGACCGGAGGCGACGATTCGCGTTTCCAGGAGTCATTCAACAGCTCGTACAACAAATTCAGGTATAACAACGTTACTTACATGGAAGATTCCGATCCGAGTGTCGTAATCCCCATCGCAGGCGAGGTGCACAATGTATTCGGAGTTGAACCGGGTGAGATGGTAAATACCGGCATTGGAGTAACCGCCAAAAAGTACACTTATGAAGTCATTATTGAACTGGCAGACCAAACCCGGACAGAGCCCCATTCTCAAAAGACAATCTGGACTTCTTCATCTGTTATCAATATAAAAGCATGGAACAACGCATGGAAGTCCATCTTTACGAATTTTGGGGATATGGCGCCACTGCCGCCGGAACCATACAGCAAGAGAATCTTGACTTGGCAGGCAACAACACGTGGGCAATCTGCGTGCCGTATGGCTTCCGCTATCCCAAAGAAACAATCAATGTGTCACGTACTGATATCCCCGAGGCAAGCGCATATCCGGAATTCATCTATTGGGCCCAAGACAGAACCCAGTATACGGAATGGTACGAACACCCGGTAGAAGAAAATGTATATAGATAAATATAGCAAACAATTATCATAAACAATGAAACAAATATTATTTGTAGATGACAAACCTGCCATAGGCAAGGTACTCTCGGTCTATTTAGGGAAAGAGAATGAGCTGGTTTATTTCGAAGATCCCGTCAGGCCATAGAATGGCTGAATGAAGGGAACGAGCCCGCTCTCATCATTTCGGACATACGCATGCCCAAGATGACCGGCAGTGAATTCCTGGCATATCTGAAAGGCAATTCACTTTTCAAGGACATTCCGGTTGTGATGCTTTCCAGTGAGGAAAGTACCACCGAGCGCATCAACCTGCTCGAAGCCGGAGCCGAGGATTTCATACTGAAACCTTTCAATCCTATGGAACTGAAAGCCCGCATCAAGAAATTCCTCTAAACAACAAAATCAATGGATATGTTATATTATATCTACATAGCAGCAACCGCGCCACTATCGACACTTAAGTAAAGTTACGGGAGGCATGTTCATGGCTGTTTCATCCTGCAACAAGGCAACGAAAGTCATCGACGGCATCCGCGAACGATATAACACATCTATCCTTTACGAACAAAGCAACCCTCAAAAAGACTGTGAAAACATCACTTTCCTGCACAAGCGTTTCCCACGCGTCTACATCATCCTTGTCACCGAGGAGCTGCAGAAGGAAAACCGCAAACTCTATCTGCAGGCAGGTGTCAATAACACCCTCTCCCCTACGACCCATGAGGGGAATCTGCAACAAATGACAAAATTCCTCCAACTGCGCAAGGAGCATAAGTTGCAGGAATTCAGCCAGTCACACCGTAAGATATTCAACACCTTCCACCTGCTGTGTGGAAGCGTATCTTCGACATCCTTTTTGCCGTTGCCGTACTGATTGCACTGTCTCCGATATTCATTGTGACAGCCATAGCCATCCGCATGGAAAGCAAGGGAAAAGTGATTTACAAGTCCCAGCGCGTAGGCAGCAACTACCAGATATTCAACTTCCTGAAGTTCCGCTCCATGTACACCAATGCAGACAAGCGCCTGAAGGAGCTGAATGCACTCAACCAATACAAGATGGAAGAAGAACTGACGGACGAGCAGCCCGATATCCGCTTCGACGACCTGACCGGCACTTCCGAAGAGGAGGCTACCCTGCTGATTTCAGACGATTTCGTCATCTCCGAAGAAGACTTCCTCAAAAAGAAGGCCCAAGAAAAACAGAATACGTTCGTCAAGATAGAGAACGATCCCCGCGTCACTCGCGTAGGCCGTTTCATCCGCAAGTACAGCATTGACGAACTGCCGCAGCTGTTCAACGTCCTCAAAGGAGACATGAGCATCGTGGGCAACCGCCCACTCCCCCTCTACGAGGCCGAGCTGCTGACCAGCGACGCATATATCGAGCGCTTCATGGCCCCCGCCGGACTGACGGGACTGTGGCAAGTGGAGAAACGAGGCGGTGCCGGGAAGATGTCGGCCGAAGAGCGCAAGCAACTGGACATTAAGTACGCCAAAGAATTTTCATTCTGGCTGGACATGAAGATACTGTGCAAGACGCTGACAGCGTTTGTGCAGAAAGAGAATGTATAAAAATAAAGATAACAGGAATTATATGGCTTTAGAGATGATAAAAAGATATATCACGTCCATCATTTACAGTGTAATCCTCTTAGGATTGTTGGGGGTACCTTTGTCTGTGGCTGCGCAGCAGGAGTTGACACGGGAGGAGCGCATCAAGATATTGGAGCAACTCAAGATGGAGGACAAAAAAATAGAAGTCAACACATTGGGTTTAATCAGTCCGAAGACATCAATAGATATTGAGAAGTTAGAGTTGCCCCCTCTATCTGTCTTTCTTGATGCAGTGACAGAGAATGCGTCAGTAAAAAGAGCCCAATCCCAAGTAGAGCAAGTCAAGAACCAATATCGCCTGGAAAAGCGGAACTGGTGGAACTACTTCAGACTGAACGGTAACTATTCCTACGGACGCTATAATATTATAGGCAATGCCAGTGACGAGTTCACCCCTATGTACCAGACGACGATGTCAAGTGCCCAGCACAACTTCAATGTCGGGGCCAGCGTCGGCATCACTTTAGGAGACTTGTTCAACCGACCGCTGAAACTGAAAGACTACCGCTATCAGATAGAACAATTGCAATATATGCAAGAAGATGTCATGGAAGAACGGAGACTAAAGGTATTGGAAGCCTACAATGCAGTTACCGAACAATTAGCCACTATAAAAGCCAAAGCAGAAACGGCCGCCTTGTATAACGCACAGATGAAAATTTCAGAAAACAACTTCATACAAGGAACCGTTGACATCATTTCACTCTCTTTGGAACGTGCGCGCCGCACTGGTGCCGTGACCACGTATGAACAGAGTCGTGTAGCTTTACACAATTCTATCGTATTACTGGAGATGCTGACTAATGTAAAAGTTATATCAGACAAATAAACCGATTATGAATATAGTACAATTTTTGGCAAGCTTCTTTTACCGCATCCGTTATTGGTTATTGTGGGGAAGCCTCCTTGTTACGGCATTGGTCATATACTTCACTCAATTTTACCATACAGCTATACGGTAAACAGTAGTTTATATGCAGGCGTAACCAATGGTACCAATTTGGATGGAAGCCAGCTTATCAACATCAACAGTACTTTCGACAATATCATTAATATTGGCAAGTCCAAAAACACTTTAGCAAAGGTCTCTGTACGACTGCTTGCCACCAATCTTGTACACGGTGATGAGTGGAAAGACAATATGTACATTCAAGCCAAACATTACAGACAACTTGTCCAAATCCTTCCCAAAGAAGTATTGGCTTTGGTCGACCGTTCCTCTTTGGATAAAACCGTAACTAATTTAATGAATTACAGAAAGGAGAACAGTAGCAATTTCGTCTATTCCATATTCAACCGCCCTTATCCGTTTTATAGCTATAATGCATTAAATTCAATTATCATCAAACGGTTGGGTACCAGTGATCTGATAGAATTAGTATATACCTCTGCCGATCCCGGCATTACACAAAATACGCTCAAGATATTGGAAGATGAACTGTTAAAGCTTATGAGCAACTCCGGTTCAGTGCCACGAACAGTGCTATCGCCTATTTTGAAGAGCAAGTGCGCATAGCCAAAAAAGCACTTACTGCAGAAGAAGATGATTTGACAGACTATAGTGTTCAGAAACAAGTCATCAACTACAATGAACAATCCAAAGCATTGCTCTGACTAAATATGGTACTGATGATCGCATGGAAGAAATCCAGCGAATCTATGGAAGTGCGGTCGCCTTGCGCCAGATGTTAGAGAATAAAATGGATATACGTGCCAAGATTATACGCACAAATACTAATTTGTTGCAAGAGCTGGAAAAAGTCAGTACCCTGAATCAAAGCATTCTCGAACAGGAAATTTTCACCACAGAACAAAGTCAGCAGAACAGTAGTAAACTTCAAAAAGAAAAAGAAGCCCTGCAAAAGGCAGAAGAAAAGATAAGCCATCTCTCCGATAATTTGAATGAGTACAGTTTTTCCAAAGAAGGTGTAGGTATTCAGGATATGGTGACAGAATGGCTGACGGCATGCATCAATGAGGCAAAAGCCAAAGCTGAAGTGAAAGTATTGGTTGACCGCCAGCGTGAGATTGTCGACCAATACCGGGATTTTTCACCCGTAGGCACCCAAATCAAGCGGAAAGAGCGTGCCGTGGCATTGCCGAAGACAATTACCGCCGACAGATAGCAGGCCTTGCCGAAGCACACCTCCGCTTACAGAACATCAAGATGACGACAGCCAACCTGCAAGTCATAGCATCACCCGAGTATCCGCTGACAGACAATGGCAGAAAAAGGCTTATCTACATCCTTGCCGCATTCTTCGGCAGTTTAATATTCATAAGCGGCTACTTCCTGCTGATTGAATTGTTAGACCGCACTCTCCGCGACCCGGACCGCAGCAAACGTCTGTCCGGACTCTCTGTCATTGCAGCATTCAATGGTATAAGCAACTTGAAGTATCGTGGATTCCTCAAGGCTTGCAACCGGCTTGCCGCTGCCTACAGTTGCCGGCAATTGAACAACTACCTGCATCCGGACCGTCCTACTGTCATAAACCTGCTCAGCATGGAGAAACGTGAAGGAAAATCATTCCTTGCCAAATATTTCATTGATTATTGGGAAACTGAGGGTATGAAAGTGCGCCTTGTAAAATACGACCACGATTTCGATACCCAAAACAAGGGATATGTACAAGCTCAAGAATTGTCTGACTTCTGGGTTCTGAATGAAGCAGAAGAAATACCGGACATCATTTTAGTGGAATATCCTGCTGTCAGTACCGCAACTCTACCTATGCCGGTATTGAAAAAGGCAGATTTCAATTTGCTGATAGCCAACGCCGCCCGATTGTGGGGCAGAGATGACGACACCCGATTGAAACCGTTAAAGGAAGAATTGGAAGGAACTCCTCTATTTATGTATCTCAACAATGCAGACCGCGAAGTGGTTGAAAGCTTCACCGGAGAATTGCCTCCTCATACTCCGGTCCACAGTTTCTTCAGCCGGTTGGCACAATTAGGGTTAACATCCAAATCTGCTGCTGTAAAGTAAATGCAAATGGGTATTAAAGGACATAGTATATCTCCCTTCGTAGCAACACTGTCAGTGCTCATCATAGGGTTGGCTGTAATCACCTACAGCCTACTCTCCGGTGCATGGTATATCTTTGCCTCCATTTGCTTTTTCCCTTTCTTACTGATAATGGCAATACAAGCATTAAAAAATCCTTTTGTCGGTGTATGTCTCCTATTCACATTCAATTACTTTTTCATTCCCTGGTACAGATACACGCAGGGCAGTGGTTGAGTGTCTGGTATGATGTCGCAACCGTCACCCTGCTTGTGACGCTCCTGATATATTCCTATCACCAACAAGGTAAGATTGCATGGAAATACGCCAAAAACATTCTGACGTTCGGAGGTTGTATATGGGCCATATATACTGCGGCAGAAATATTGAATCCAACAGCACTCACTGAAGCTTGGGTTTACTCCCGTGGAACCATATACAATACTCTTGTCGTATCATTGATTAGTGTTTTAACAATGACCTCCTACAAGCGGTTGCGAGTCATTATGCTTCTTTTGTCCATATTCACACTGACAGCCGTGGCAAAAGCCATTTACCAGAAATATGCAGGTTTTGATGAGACAGAAACAACCATGCTGATTGAAACGGAAATGTACAAGACACACCTTCTATCCGATGTCACCCGCTATTTTTCCTTTTTCACAGATGCCGGAAATTTCGGCTCCAACATGGGGTTTGCCACCATTCTGTTCGGTATTTCCGCCATCTTCATGAAAAACGCTCCATCAGAATCTATTATGCGATTATTGCCATGTGTGCCATATATGCCTTGTTCATTTCCGGCACCCGCGGTGCGCTGTTTGTCCCCATCGGAGGAATCATATTGTTAACTTTTCTCAGCAAAAACATCAAACTTATGGGAGCTACAGTCTTCTTCGGATTGTTTTTTTATGTTTTTTTCGCCCATACCTATATCGGTGAAAGCAACACTTCCATCAGGCGTATGCGTACAGCTTTCAGACCGACAGAAGATGCCTCATACATTGTCCGCAAAGAAAATCAAAAAAAAATTGGCTGAATATCTAAAATACAAACCTTTCGGAGAAGGACTCGGCTTGGGAGGAGTAGAAGCCAGAAAATATGGTTCCCGTCTCACAACACTCATTCCCCATGATTCTTTTTATGTCAAGACATGGATGGAAACCGGTATTGTAGGATTAGTGCTTTTTCTTATCATATATGTCAGTGCATTGTTAAGAGGTTGCTATCTTATCATGTTTCGAATCAAGAATAACGAATTACGCGGAATACTCACAGCCATTGCATGCGGTATCTTCGGAATGATGATAAGTGCCTATGGAAATGCTTTCTTCGGGCAATTCCCTACAGGATTTATAATATTTATTTTTGTCAGTCCTGATTAACGGGGAGCATATCGACCAACTGCTGACAGAAAAACTGAGAACAGAAAAATAGAAAATATTAAATAGAAACATATATGAACGACATTTTTCCATATTCAATCCCGACTGGTGGATGGACGAGAACAACAATGCCTTGCAAATGACGGACGCGGTTCTTTTCTTATTGCTGGCCATCCCCGTAGCCTACTTGTTTATCTATGCATTGGCCTCCTTGCGGAAATACAAGAATCCCTATCCACCGTCCCCCAAGCGACATCGGTTCCTGGTCCTCTTTGTTGTGCTGAAAAACGGCAAGGAAGTGATAGAGTCCATCAATCATTTCCTTGACACGCAGACGTATCCGAGAGAAAAATACGACATCGCAGTGGCTGCCACACAACTGTCCGAAGAAGACTTGGTTACGCTGCTCCAGATGCCGGTCAACATTGTCGTGCCCGATAAAGAGCATTGCACAAAGATATATGCCATACAGCAGGTCATGGAGCGCTATTCTCCTCATGAGTACGATGCCATCACCATATTCAATTCTGACAACAAAATCGTCCCCAACGCATTAGAACTTTTCAACAATGCCTACTACTCCGGCTGCGATGCCATCCAAGCCCACCGCATGACGGAAAACCTGAATACCAACATCGCCGTATTAAACGCCACCAGCGAAGAAATCAACAACCACCTCTTCCGCAAGGCACATACGGCACTGGGATTCTCCTCTGCCCTCATCGGTTCGGGCATGATGTTTGATTTTGAGATGTTCCAGGAAATCGCTCCCAGGTTATCAGGAAGCGATTTGGCCAAAGCTGCAGAAATGGAACTCCTGAAGGAAAACATATATACCGAATACATGGAGGAAATAGTCTGCTATTGCAAAAAGACGGACGATACATCGGGGTACAGCAAAGAACGCCAGCGCTGGTTGGGCTCACAGTACCGCAGCTCCATACTGGCATTGCAACAATTTCCGATAGCATTCTTACAAGGAAAGTGGGATTTATGCGAAAAATTATTCCAATGGCTACTTCCATCCCGTTTCCTGCTCATCTTATATATCACGATATGTGCCGTGGCAATGACGTTTCTGGAGTGGCCGCTTGCTACAAAATGGTATGCACTTTTAGCCATTTTATTCATCACTTTTCTGATGGCCATGCCCGAAGGGGAAATCAGCCGCAAATTCCGGAGCGCTTTCTGGTCTCTGCCCATATTGGTAGTCACCTCTTCCATGAGCCACATCACGAGAATCTTTAAACGGAAAAAGAAAAGAAAGGCAGCAAAATGAAAATCGCCATCGAAGCCCAACGCATTTTCCGCAAAGACAAGCATGGCATGGACTTTGTCATCCTGGAGACACTGAAAGAACTGCAAAAGCGGAAAGACGGCAATGAATATTACGTATTCGTTGCCCCGGGGGAGGACCGGTGCCTGGAAGAATCGGAAAACCTCCATATCATTGAGCTTCGCTGCCCTACTTATCCTTTGTGGGAGCAGATAGCATTGCCCCAGGCCGTCAGGAAGCTGAAAGCGGACTTGCTGCATTGTACATCGAACACAGCTCCGCTATGGTGTCCCGTCCCTTTGGTGCTGACGCTTCATGACATTATCTATCTGGAGCCGCGTCAGCATCGCAGTCCTTCCTTCTATCAGGAAATGGGATGCATTACCGTCGCCTGATTGTTCCCCGCATCCTGAAGAAAGCAAGAAAGATTATTACAGTTTCTCAGTTCGAGTGTACCCGCATACGCGAAGCGCTGCAACTTCCCGAAGAAGTCATTAAAGCCGTTTACAACGGCTACAGCGCTTACTTTTCAATGCAGGAAACACCCGATGAGAGTATTGTGCAGAAATACAT
>ENA-OQDD01000636-OQDD01000636.1-human-gut-metagenome-genome-assembly--contig:-NODE-636-length-13616-cov-1.531099_pt1 | contig 13616 bp, 23 predicted proteins | sample MGYA00242507_ERZ504598 | MGnify/ENA primary metagenome ERZ504598 (study PRJEB26092, sample SAMD00036318) | human gut metagenome | host: Homo sapiens | study: EMG produced TPA metagenomics assembly of... | reverse complement strand
CCGGCCACGCCACCCTCGAGCGCGGCGATAGGTCCTCAAAGACGCCTGGGTGGAGTTGGTCAGACGGCCGTAGATGTTACCGGCGTCGGCAAGACCAAAGCGATCGGCGGCGTGCTGGGAGTTGCGGAACACATAGCTCGTGGTCTGGTAGATAGGCACGGCGCGGGAGTCGGATGCGGGGTCGGCGCTCTCCTGGCCAACATGAAGCTGCAGGGTATCGAAACCAAAGGTGTGCTCGGGGTTGTTGATGAACTGGCTCATGATGATCTCCTTGATCGAACGAAAGTAAATAAATAAGAGAGAAGTAAGTCGCTGTCTCCTGATCACGCCGACGGGCGCAAACAGGAGCCCGGCATTCGTCTTGGTAAGCAGTTCATATGCGGTCCTCCTTTTGACATCCCGGTTCCGTGGTCGGCTTAATTACCTACCGCCTTTGTGTGTTTTGAATAGTACGAGCATTGTTTCGCTCGGTCAATCACTTAAAAGCGCTAACCTGTTATCGGTTTTTAGATAGCTATCGAAAGGACGGGCACCGATGACCCTCCAGCAGCTTCGTTTTCTGATCGCCGTGGCAGAGTCCGGCTCAATCAACGCCGCAGCTCAGCGCCTCTATACCGCTCAGTCCAACATCTCAAACGCCGTCAAAAGCCTAGAACAAGAGCTCCATCTGGAGATCTTTACGCGCTCCAGCCGCGGCGTCACGCTCACCAACGACGGCACCGAGCTTTTGGGCTATGCGCGTCAAGTCGTAGAGCAGGCCGATATGCTCGAGGCCCGCTACGAGACGGCGGCACGCCCCAGGCGCGCTTGCCATCTCGGCCCAGCATTACGCTTTTTCGGTCGAGGCCTTCGTCAACGTCGTCGAGCGCTGCCGGGACAGCAAGTTCGAATTCATCATGCGCGAGACCACCACGTCGCAGATCATCGATGACGTCCGCGCGTTTCGCAGCGACATCGGCATCCTCTATCTGGACGACTTTACGCCCGCGTTCTGCAGAAGGCCTTCGCCGATGCCCGCGCAAGCTTCCATCCCCTCTTCGACGCGACGGTCCACGTCTTCGTTAGCGAGCGCCACCCGCTCGCACGCCGCCCGCAGCTGTCCCTTGCCGACCTTACACCCTATACGCGCTACAGCTTTGAGCAAGCACCTCGAGCTCCTTCTATTACGCCGAGGAACCTTTTAGCTATATCCCTTGCGACCGCAACATACGAATCTCGGACCGCGGAACACTTACTAACTTACTTATCACGTCGAACGGTTACACCCTGTCGACCGGTGTCCTCTCCAATGAAATGCAATGGGGTATGGCATCGATCCCGTTAGCAGACGCCCCAACGATGCACGTAGGCTATATCATGCACGACGAGCGCAAGCCCTCTCCCCTCTTGCAGCAATACCTCGACGAGCTCAACCGCATCACTCCGCTGCCAACTAACTGTCGGAAGACGGGGTAGAAATCGTAGATTGCTAGCCCCCGGCGGGCATGGCGCTACAATGGTCACTCACACGAAACGTACCCAACGAAAGGAAGCCCGTGAAGGTCATCATCTATACCGACGGCTCGGCCCGATCAAATCCGGGACGCGGCGGCTACGGCGCCGTGCTCAAATACACCAACCCCGCCGGCAAGACCTTCACCTCCGAGCTTTCGCGCGGCTACGCCAAGACCACCAACAACCGCATGGAGCTCATGGCGGTCATCGTGGCGCTCGAGGCACTTAACCGCCCCTGCGAGGTCGAGGTCCATTCCGATTCGCAGTACGTCGTCAACGCCTTCAACAAGCACTGGATTGACGGCTGGAAAAAGCGCGGATGGAAAACCGCCAACAAGCAGCCCGTCAAGAACCGCGACCTGTGGGAGCGCCTACTCGCCGCCAAAAGCAAGCACAAGGTTGAGTTCATCTGGGTTAAGGGTCACGCCGGCCATGAGCTCAACGAGCGCTGCGATGAGCTCGCCACCACGGCGGCCGACGGCAGCAACCTCGATATCGATACCGGCTTTAACGAGAGCGACCTGTAACGGCGTTTTCGCACGCTATTTCCTGCCCCCTCGCGCTACACTCATCCTGTAAACCGAACGGAACGAGGGGGATACATGCTGCGTATAGCGACCATCGGCACATCTATGATTACCGACGACTTTATCCAGGTCGTCAACGCTAACGACCAAGCCGCGTTTGTGGGCACGCTCTCGCGCGATGCCGAGCGCGGCGCCGCCTTTACCGCCGAACACGGCGGCGAGCGTAACTTCACCGCACTTGACGAGCTTGCGTCCGCCGACGACGTCGACGCCGTCTACATCGGCAGCCCCAATGCGCTTCACTACGAGCAGGCCCTTGCCTGCATCGCCGGTGGCAAGCATGTCATCGTCGAGAAGCCTTCTGCGCCACCGAAGCGCAGGCGCTGGAAGTCTTCCGCGCTGCCGAGGCAGCAGGTGTCGTGGCCCTCGAGGCCATGCGTCCCCTCCACGATCCCGCCTTCCACGCCATCGAGGACGCCCTGGGCGAGATCGCCCCCATCCGCCGCGCCTCATTGCGCTTTGGCAAATATTCCTCGCGCTACAACGAGATTCTCGCGGGACGCGCCACCAATATCTTCGACTGCAATATGGCATCGGTTCCCTCATGGACATTGGCGTCTACACCGTCGAGCCATGGTCGAGATTTTCGGCATGCCTCCGGCCTTACGAGCATGGCTACTCTGCTCGACCCCAGCACGCAACAGCTCACGCACGGCCCCATCGATGGCTGCGGCTCCATCCTCGCCAGCTACGGCGGTGGCCGTATCTCCGTCGAGCTCGCGCACTCCAAAATTACGAACGACCTGCTGCCCTCGCAAATCGAGGCGAGCGTGGCACTATCCAGATCGACCATCTGTCCACGCCCCGCAACGTCCGCATCGACTATCGCGGCGACGTCGTACGCGGCTCGGCGACCGAGGCACCGCGCGAACAGGGAGACAACGGCCGCGTGCTCGACCTGCCCAAATCGAGCAACACTATGGAATACGAACTCACAGACTTTATCACCGCCATCTGCGGCATCGATAACGTTAAGGAAGAGATTTGGGAGACCCCGGCGGGACGCCACGAGCTTGGCCACTACCGCGATGTCACGCTCGTCTCGCTGCGCATCATGGATGCCGTGCGCCAGCAGGCCGGCATAACCTTCCCGGCCGACGCAGGCAAGCAGGCATAGCGATGGGCCTCTTCGATACGTTCTTCTCCAGCGTCACCGGCGGCAGTCGAGAACCTCAAAAACCATCAAACGTCGAGCTCGAGCTGCGCCGCAGGCTTACTGTGCTCGCAAGCGACGAGGCCACTCAAGACACTCCCCTGCGCTATTTCCTGCGCTGGGCGGGGCAAGTCCAGGGCGTTGGCTTTCGCTTTACCAACACCAACCTCGCGCAGCACGCGCGCTCACCGGCTGGATGCGTAACATGGAAGACGGCTCAGTCGAGATGGAGATACAGGGAGCTCCGGCAAATATCCTATCTCATCTCGAAGCGCTTCATGCCTCCTACGAGCGCATGGGTACGCGTTTTCGCCTCGTAGACGCCCAGGCCCGAGCCCCACTTGCCAATGAAGACGGTTTCACGCCTCGTTATTAGTATTGTGTGCTAAATACGGTATCATTACCTACGACCGTTGATAGAAAAGAGGCGAGGCGCATGGCGGTGCAAAGAAGGAATACCAGGCAGCGAAAGTTGGTTCTTGACGCCGTGCGCCAAAGCTATAACCATCCCACCGCCGACGAAATCTACGACGTCGTGCGCGCGCAGGATGACAAAATCAGCCGCGGTACGGTCTACCGCAACCTCAATCTCTTGGCCGACGCCGGCGAGATTCTCTCCATCAAGACGCCGGGCGGAAGTCGCTTCGATCGCACCATCGAGCCGCACGCACATATCATCTGCACCTCGTGCAGCCGCGTCATCGACGTACCGCTCCCCTTCGATGCCCAGATCGACGCCAAGGCGTCCGAGCAAATCGGCTGGCACGTCACGTCGCACTACACCATCTTCGAGGGTCTCTGCCCCGACTGCCGGTAAATGTTTGGAACATGCCTTAAATCCACCTTTTCGCACTTGCAGCAAAAAATAGATTTCTAGGTATGTCCCGAAAACCTACTCGGCGAGCAGACGGCGCAGCTCCTCTTCGACCGTGCGCACGTAGCGGACGTGGTCGTTGATGCCGCGCATAGAGGGATTGCAGCTCTCCATTAGATAAGGATGGCCCACTACGTTGAGCATGTCGCGGTCGTTTTCGTTATCGCCAAACGCCATCATCTCATCGGGCGAAATACCCAGGGCACGACCGTAATCGGCAAGCGCGGAGCCCTTGCCCGAACCGAAACCGATAAAGTCCGTCCATTCGGTTCCCGACGTCATCACGTCAACACGGTCGCTAAAGAGGCGCTCGAATACTCCAGAGCCGCCGGCTGATCCACCTCGGGCATCTGGAAGGCAATCTTAATGACGTCCTCGTCGATGTCCTCGGGACGGCCGACCACCGCCACATCGCAGTGGACCTCATAGCGCAAATGGTCGACGAACGCATCGTTGCCGCTTATGGTGTAGAGGTGCCCCTCGCAGGAAAGGGTAACGTCGGCATGGGGGTAGCGACCACGGCATTCGCGATATCCATCGCCAGGTCACGCTCCATAGAGCGCTTGACAACGGCACGCCCCTCGCTCATCACCAGGCTCCGTTTTCGCATACATAGGCGAGCTCATCGGCCACCGGGGCAAACAGGTAGCGCAAGCTCGCATATTGACGGCCGCTCGCCGGCATAAACACGATACCGCGACGATGCAGTTCATCGATGAGTTCAAAGGCCTCGGAACGCGGCTCGCGCTCCCCGGATGCAGCAACCGTGCCGTCCAATCGCATGCAAATCAGCTTGATTCCCTCAAGACCCATATGCTTCCCCAAAGCCTCCTATCAACAGCAAGACGGACCTTGATTGGTCGCCCCTCAAAGCCCGCCTTGCGTATATACGCGCTTAGCCGCGCGTCTTTTTTACGATGGTAAAGTCGGGAGCCATGCTCACGACGGCCTCCGCCGCACTCGATGCAAAGCGCCGGTCCGCATCGAGTTCACGGGTAACCACCGAGAGCCGAACACCCTCGACGCCCCGGAGCATGCAGCCCAAAACAGGCTGCACCGGCGTATACATGCGCACGGTATGCTCGTCCGAATCGCCTCGGAAAAGCGGCGCGTGCATATTGCCGATCTCCCAGCACGCATGCGCAAGCGCAATCGGATCCATGCGGTCGACTTCGACCAAATAAACCTCGGCGCTGCGCAGGCGCACGACAACCGCCACGGGCACCATGCCCGAACGGTCGATGGCGAGCACGTCGCCATCGGCAAGACGACCGCCGTCGCAGCATCCAGCCGAACATCGATCGTGCGCCCCAGCTCCGTCACGCCCGCAAACGCGCATACATCAGCCGGTCCCAATCGAACAGTAGCTCGTCAACTTCAAAGACGCCGCCCAACTTCCGGCGAAGCAGGAGTTCATAGGACGGATCGTTGAGATTTCCCAAGCATGTCGTCGAAACCAAGCGTTCAGGCATACTCTAACCCTCGACCTCAACGAGCTCGATATCAAAGTTGAGGTCCTTGCCGGCCAGCTCGTGGTTGGCGTCGAGCGTCACAGCCTCGGGCGTCACGTCGATGACCACGGCGGGAACGGGCATACCGCTCGGCGTGGACAGGAAAAGCTTCATGCCCTTCTCGATCTGCTCGATGTTGGGAACCTGTTCGGCCGGGAAGGTCAGAACCATCTCGGGATTGTGCTCGCCGTAGGATCGGCAGCAGGAATGTGCACGGTCTTCTTCTCGCCCACCTGCATGTCGACAACAGCGGCGTCGAAGCCCTTGATCATCTGACCGGCGCCGCAGGTGAACTCCAGCGGCTCGCCGCGATCGTAGGAGCTATCGAACTGCGTGCCGTCATCGAGCGTGCCGCGATAATGGGTCTTGACCTTCTTGCCCTGGTTGGACATGGTAACCTCCGTGATAAGGGCGGCGCACAACGCGGGCCGCCGTGAACATATGGCGCTAACTATACCCTAGTCATACAATTCAATGACAGTTTGCAAAGAAACGCTGCAACCGGAGGAACCATGGCATATCCCGTATTTGACCTACACTGCGACACTGCCGACCGAATCGGCTGGGCCACGCTCGATCTCGACCTGCGCTTTACCGCCGGCACCGACGGTTATTTCCCCGGCGACGAAACGCATCCGCAAGATTTCGACCTCATCGAGGGTAACGCCTGTGCCATCTCGCTCGCAAAGATCGGCAACACGCCGTGGGCACAGTGCTTCGCCACGTTTGTCCCCGACGAGATTCCCACCGCCCACGCCGCGCGCTTCCAGCGCAGATCATGGCGCATATGAGCGGCCAGGCAATGCTCAACCACGACCGTATGGTCAACGTGCGCAGCGCCGCAGACATTCGCCCCGCGCTCAAGGACGCAAGGTCGCTTGCATCCACACCATCGAAAACGCCACGTTCTTTGCCGAGGACCCCGCGCTGATCGAGGTGCTCAAGAGCCTGGGCGTGCTTATGTCGTCACTCAGCTGGAACGCGCAGGGACCGCTCGCGAGCGGCCACGACACCCACGCCGGCCTCACCGCCGCCGGCATCGAGGCGCTTACGCAGATGGAGCACGCCGGCATGGTGCTCGACGTCTCCCACCTCAACGATGAGTGCTTTGACGAGGTCGCCGCCCGCGCCACGCGCCCCTTCGTCGCCAGCCACTCCAACTCCCGTGCGGTTGCGGCGCCAAACGCAACCTTACCGACGACCAGTTCCGCACCATTCGCGACATGGGTGCATCGTCGGCCTCAACTACTGCAGCGAGTTCCTTTCCAACGACGCAACCGACAAGACCGCCGCAGACGTCACCTTCGACCAGCTGGCGGCGCATATCGAGCACTGGCTCGACCTGGGCGGCGAGGACGTCATCGCGCTCGGCGGCGACTGGGACGGCGCCACGGTGCCCGCTTTCCTCTCCGATGCCAGCAAGATGCCCGAATTCCAGAACATGCTTTCCAAGCATTTTGGCAAGACCGTGATGCAAAAGCTCTGCAGCGACAACGCGCTTGCCTTCTTCGAGCGTTATTAATTTCACATCCCTTGAGCGGGCCGGCATGCCGAACGGTCGACATGCCGGCCGTCCCCGATCTGAAGGACCGCTTTTGACGCAGCAGTTTACGATTTCCGCATCCCGACCGGATGGGACGACCATCCCCGTCGTCGTTACCAAAAAGCGCGTCAAAAACTTCAACCTACGCGTCACATCGAGCGGCGAGGTCCACGCCAGCGCACCGATCGGCGCCAGCGCGAGCGTATCGAAGCGTTTGTGAAGCGCAACAGCGCCTGGATTATCAGCCGACTTGCCCAGCGCGAGCAACGTCAGGCGACGGCACGAGAGCCGCTCAGCCCCTCGTCCATCATTGCACTTTGGGGCAAGCCCATCACGGTACAGGATGCACTCGATCACAACTTTGCATCACCCGCACCGCGACCCAAACAGGCCACCTTCGCAAGTTTTATGGGTACCGATGAATCGGACGAAGGCCCGCAGGCCAAGCGGCACGCAATCCTCGACGGCCTAACGTCCGACGAGCTCCAAGCCCACATCGACCAGCTCTACGCGTCCGAGGTCACCGCAGCGCTACGCGACATCGTGCACGCGTACGAAATCGCAATGAGCGTCACCGTGGCCCGCGTCTCCGTGCGCAGCATGAAAAACGCGTTGGGGCTCCTGCACACCCAAAACCGGCGCCATTCGCATCGCGCGCGAGCTCGCCGCCTACCCTGTCGAATGCCTCGACATGGTTGTCGCCCACGAGCTCGTCCATCTGCTCGAGCCGAGCCACAATCAGCGCTTTCACGCCCTGCTCGACACGTACTGTCCCAACAATAGAGCACTGTCTCAGCGGCTCAAGCAGCCACCCCTCAACAAGCTCTAGCGTCGACTAGCGCACGCGCTCGATCTCGACGCCGCAGCTTGCCAGGGGCAGGCCAACAGGAGCCCACGGCTTATCGAGCTTTATGCGCACACCAAGCAGCGAGGGATAACGGCGCAGCAGCATCTGGGCTGTCCCCTCGGCTGCCGCCTCGATGAGCTTAAACGTATGCTCGCGCAGATAGCCATCGACATCGTGGCACACCGAGCCGTAGTCAATCGAAGCGTCCAGGTTATCGTGCTCCCCCGCCGTGCGCAGGTCGGCATAGAGCACCAGAGAAACGATGAACTTCTGACCCAGCGCGTTCTCCTCGGGATACACGCCATGGTTGGCAAAAACCTCAAGGCCGTCAATGACAATACGATCGGCATGGCGCAGATCGTCATAGCTCACGTGAGGCACCGCCGTTGCGGTGGATAATTCGCCCCTTCCACGGCGGGCGAGCTCAGCACCTTCAGTCTTGGTTGCATTCTCGGGCAGTTTCTTGTTACTCAACGCGATCGTCTCCTTCGTTTAGAACCCCGACCGCACAAACTAACTACACGCGAATCGACAGGTTCTTTTTATCATCGCTCCAGTTGCAAGCGTTGCGCGCGGGGCATGCAAAGCAGGCACGCGACGCTTTGTCGGCTGCATAGAGCAGACGCTCAAGCGGTTGGCTGTTCACGCGCAGCTTTCGATGGCCCAGAATGGCCGTCTTAATGGCTGCGGCATCGGCCGGCTCAAACGCCACGTCATCGGGCATGCCGCCGAGAATCGCATCAGCGACGCGTTCGCTTGCAACATCATGGGATATACCCGATTCATACTGTTCATCTTTGCCGATATCGTGAAGAAGTGCCGTGGCGTAGATGACCTCGCGGTCAAATTCGAGCTGTTCCTCGAGATTCTTGATCCACATAATGCGAGCGACATCGAGCAGATGGTCAATACCGTGGCGGCAGAAGATGCGCCCCGATTCCAACTGTACGATGTTGCCCAGGTGCCGCCGGAACAGCCCGTTGGCACAAATGTAATCAATGCGAGGCATGGCACCAAAGGGGGCCAAGCCCGAAGCCATAAAGCCGCGACGCGACGTCCGCTCATCGGTCTTCGATGTAAAGTCGTTGACGACTCTCATGGTTAGCGGCCCAGCATCCTAAAGAAACGCTCCTCGAGCGCGGGATCGGTCTCAAAGACGCCGCGGCGAGCAAGCGTCACGGTCTTGGTGCCGGGCTTTTGCACGCCACGCATCGTCATGCACATATGCTCGGCCTCCATCAACACAATCGCTCCCTGGGGAGCGAGATAATCCATGAGGGCATCGGCAACCTGTGCGCACAGTTGCTCCTGCAGCTGAAGACGGCGGGCATAAACCTCAACCGTGCGGGCGAGCTTGGAAAGCCCAGCCACCCGACCGTTAGGGATATAACCAATGGCGGCCTTACCATAAAACGGCAGCAGATGATGTTCGCACAGCGAGTAGAACGTGATGTCGCGCTCGATAACCAAATCGTTCGAAGCGACGGCAAAGGTTTTGGACAGGTGTTCCTCGGCACTCTGGTCCATACCGCCGGCGATCTCACCATACATACGGGCAACGCGCGCCGGGGTCTCCAGCAGGCCCTCACGAGTTGGGTCCTCGCCTATGCCCTCAAGCAACAGCTTAATGGCGGCCTCGACTTTTTCCTGATCGACCATCTGGCCTCACTTTTCCGATTTCACGTTCGCGCTATGGTACCACGCCCTTCGGCATCGACCACAAGCTACATAGTATGGTCGAATAGACGGATCATCACGCCAAGTTCAAACCGCATCACAAAGCCGCAACGCCCTCGCGCTCAGCACGGGCGCGCGTAGCGTTCATATCGATCACGCGCTGGTTGCTCGAGCCCCTAAAGCGCAACGAGATATCGTACAGGTCCTGAACAAACGGGCCGTCCACCAACATGTCAAGGCAGGCAAGGATGCGATCCGTCACCTCGGTATGATGGCGACCGCCCGGCATAAGCTCCTCGAGCACATCGCCGGTAAAGCACCAAATAGTCTTCCCCGACTCCACCGGGTAAGCCGCGCGCACGCGCTCAATGAAATCAACGAGCCCCGCCTGATTCTCGGGCTCCATAGGCTCGCCGCCCAGAATCGTCAGGCCATCGATAAAGGATGATCGAGGCTCTCGATAATCTTGTCCTCGACGGCACGATCAAAGGGCTCGCCCGCAGCAAAGTCCCACGCAACAGAGTTAAAGCAATTCTTGCACCCACGACGGCACCCGCTCACAAACAGAGAAGTGCGGACGCCTTCCCCATCAGCAATGTCGAAATACTTAATGTTCGCGTAGTTCATAAGTAACCTTCCTGGGGGGTGCTGGAGTATATCATTCCGTCCTCAAACATTCTCGGCCTCTGGCTGCGAAACTGCGGGCGGAACGATATACTCCAGACCCTCGCGAGCGAGCGACACTCAATGAACGAAGCGAACATCGAGCATAGGGTTCGAGGTCCAATAAAAACTCTGTTGCAGCTCAACCGTCGTTCCAAGCAAACCGTTGTTGCAGGTCGACTCATTTCCGCTAAGAACTTCGAGGAGTGAGCAGACCGCGAGCCGCATCTCAGCTACGTCAACTTGGCTGAGCCGAGAGGGCCGCTTGGGCTTGCTCGATATGAGTTCCGCACGCAAAGAAGGCCACTTAATGTGGCCTTCGTCTTGCGCAGGACTGTCCGAAATAGCGAGCAAAAGCCCAAGCGGCCCTCTCGGCTCAGCCCCGGAGCGGTATTAGAGATGCAGCACGCGGTCGCGGATCTCCTCGGTTCGACCCTGGTTCCAGAACTGGGTACCGATGTAGCCGCACGTGCGACGGGCGACATTCATCTTCTCCTGGTCGCGGTTGCCGCAGCTGGGGCACTCCCACACCAGCTTGCCGTCATCCTCGACAATCTTGATCTCGCCATCGTAGCCGCACACCTGGCAGTAGTCGCTCTTGGTGTTGAGCTCGGCGTACATGATGTTGTCGTAGATGTACTGCATCACGCGAATGACAGCCTTGAGGTTGTCCTGCATGTTGGGAACCTCAACGTAGGAGATAGCACCGCCCGGCGAAAGCTGCTGGAACATGCCCTCAAACTTAAGCTTGTCGAAAGCATCAATCTCCTCGGACACGTGGACGTGATAGCTGTTGGTAATGTAGCCCTTGTCCGTCACGCCCGGAATAATGCCAAAACGACGCTGCAGGCACTTGGCGAACTTGTAAGTCGTCGACTCCAACGGCGTACCGTACAGCGAGAAATCGATATCGCTTTCGGCCTTCCACTCGGCGCACTTGTCGTTCATGCGCTGCATGACGGCCATGGCAAACGGCGTGCCTTCTTTCTCGGTGTGGCTGTGGCCCGTCATGTACTGACGCACTCATACAGGCCAGCATAGCCAGGCTGATGGTGAGTATCCGCCCACGAGCAGTTTGTCGATCGTCTCGCCCTTCTTCAGACGAGCGAGGGCGCCGTACTGCCACAAAATCGGTGCGGCATCCGAAAGCGTACCCATCAGGCGCTCATGACGGCACAGCAGGGCACGGTGGCACAGCTCAAGGCGCTCGTCGAAGATCTTCCAGAACTTGTCCATGTCCTGATGCGAGCTCAGCGCGACATCGGGCAGGTTGATGGTCACAACACCCTGGTTAAAGCGGCCATAGTACTTAGGTTTGGTCGGGTCATAGTTCAGCGCGTTGGCTACGTTGTTAAATCCGTTACCGGAGCGGTCGGGCGTCAAGAAGCTGCGGCAACCCATGCAGGTGTAGCAATCGCCGTTGCCGGCGGTCTCGCCCTTAGACAGCTTGAGCTCGCGCATCTTCTTCTCGGAGATGTAGTCGGGCACCATGCGCTTGGCGGTGCACTTGGCAGCCAGCTGGGTCAGGTAGAAGTACGGGGAATTCTCGTGAACGTTATCGTCCTCGAGTACATAGATGAGCTTGGGGAATGCCGGGGTAATCCACACGCCGGCTTCGTTCTTAACGCCCTCATAGCGCTGGCGGAGCGTCTCCTCCACAATCATGGCAAGGTCGTGCTTCTCCTGCGCTGAGCGAGCCTCGTTGAGATACATAAAGACCGTCACAAACGGCGCCTGGCCGTTTGTGGTCATAAGGGTCACGACCTGATACTGAATCGTCTGGACGCCGCGACGGATCTCGTCACGCAGACGGTCCTCAACGACCTCACGGACCTTTTCGGCAGATGCCGAAACACCGAGCTCCTCGAGCTCACGGGCAACCTCGCCGCGAATCTTTTGACGGCTCACCTCGACGAACGGGGCAAGATGGGTCAGCGAAATCGACTGGCCACCGTACTGGGAGGAAGCAACCTGGGCGATGATCTGCGTCGCGATGTTGCAAGCCGTCGAGAAGCTGTGCGGCTTCTCAATCAGCGTACCCGAGATAACAGTACCGTTCTGGAGCATATCCTCCAGGTTCACCAGGTCGCAGTTATGCATGTGCTGGGCAAAGTAGTCCGAATCATGGAAGTGGATCAGGCCCTCATTGTGAGCATCCACGATCTCCTGGGGCAGCAGCACACGCTGAGTCAGGTCCTTGGAAATCTCGCCGGCCATGTAGTCACGCTGAACGGAATTGACGGTCGGGTTCTTGTTGGAGTTCTCCTGCTTGACCTCTTCGTTGTTGCACTCGATGAGCGACAGAATCTTGTCGTCGGTCGTGTTCTTCTGGCGCTTCAGGCTCTGAACATAGCGATAGATGATGTAATGGCGAGCGACCTCGTAGCAGTCGAGACGCATGATCTCGTCCTCGACTAGATCCTGAATCTCCTCGACCGACACGGTGTGGCCCGCGTTCTCGCATGCCTCGGCGACGTTTTGTGCCGCGTAAACCACCTGGCGGTCGGTAAGACGAGAGCTCTCCTCGACCTCCAAGTTTGCGGCGCGGATGGCATTGACGATCTTATCGATGTCAAAGACAACCTCGGTGCCGCTGCGCTTGATGATCTTCATCCTCTTGCCTCTTTCGCGTCGTAGTCTCATTGCGCTTCAGAGCCAAACGATGCCCGGCAGGGCTTGCCCCGTCTTGCGGCGCCGTCGCGCAATCTGTGTTCTCGATAAACCATAAGCCTCAATGCGGACACTCCCAGGAGCCGATCAAGCGGCTCAAGGACACGTTCAAAAGAGGCAGTTAAGGTCTTCGTTCTCTGTCCGCCATCTATCATACGACAAAGAGGCATCTATATCCTGTATTCTTTTTTTAGGTCAAACACAACATATAGTGTTTCAGCAGGTCAAAGCAATTGGTCATTTTGCAGACGCATTAAAAATGAGGGGTTCGTGGCAAGTCGGTAAAACGTTACCAGCACGGCTACCTGCATGGCAGTTATAAAACCCCCTTAGTTAGGCCGCTGACAAATCCTACCAAAACCAAGCCGCTCACGCCAAAAGAATCCAAAAGATTATGCTTGACCAACATGTTGCGGTCGTGCCTTGCCGAGCCTCATGCAACCGCGGCACGAATCCTTGAAAGATATGTGTGTGCAAACGGAGAAGATGAGAGTTTCCTCGGATGACTGCTGAGAAGCATCCCCGGAAGATCAAAAACTCGAAATTTGGTGACGTATTTGGCGACCAAAACAAAACAGCTCAGGGGCTAAAGCCATC
>ENA-OQDD01000633-OQDD01000633.1-human-gut-metagenome-genome-assembly--contig:-NODE-633-length-13636-cov-2.127174_pt1 | contig 13636 bp, 15 predicted proteins | sample MGYA00242507_ERZ504598 | MGnify/ENA primary metagenome ERZ504598 (study PRJEB26092, sample SAMD00036318) | human gut metagenome | host: Homo sapiens | study: EMG produced TPA metagenomics assembly of... | reverse complement strand
GAAACATCAGGAGGAAACACTAGTGAACAATTGGGACAGAATGAGAGCGGGAAAGCTCTACAATGCAGACAGCACAGACATAGCAGGCTACCATGAAAGAGGAATGGGGCTGTGTGACAAATTCAACCGCACACCGATTTGGATGAAGAAGCGTAAGCAGCGTATTTTGGAGAAAATGATACCATCTGCAAAGGATGGTGGTGCATTCATTTTTGCACCATTTTACTGTGAGTATGGTGTGAATATCCACTTTGGCAAGGGCTGCTTTGTAAACTACAAATGTACATTTCTGGATTGCGCACCGATTGAGCTAGGTGACGGAGTCTGGATTGGAGCAAATGTCACTATTGCGACACCTTGCCATCCGTTTTTGTCAGAGGAACGCCTGCCGCAGGAATATCCGGACGGCTTCCATGACCTTGAATATGCAAAGCCTATAAGGATTGGTGACGGAAGCTGGATATGCTCGAGTGCTACAATCTGTGGCGGTGTCACAATCGGAAAGAACTGCATAGTGGCAGCAGGTGCAGTTGTAAACCGCGATATACCCGATAACTGTATCGCAGCAGGTGTGCCGGCAAGGGTGTTGCGCAAGCTTGACGAGCAGGATCGCATGAATGTGTGGGACACTTACATGAAAAATGAGGTGCCGTTGTCGCAGAGGGAAAGAGAGAGGTAGTTATTGACCAACATACCAACAAATGGTACTATAGTAATAACGAAGAAACAACTCGAAACTATATAATTATATAAGGGTCAAAAGGTATTTTGACCCTTTAATCATATAATTCAAGGGAGGATTACGCAATGGGAAATTCATATAAGAACTGTAAAATACAGGACAACACAGCAGAGCTGATCTACGAGAACGGCAGTCTGTTTGTTACCATATTTGAAAACAACATAGTGCATGTTGCACAAAAACCCGGCATCGAAAGTGTTGCAATAGAAGAGGGCTTCATTCCGAAGGCTGCCACACCGGACGTAACAAGCAAGGATACGTCTGATGCCAAGGGGACCGCAGCAGAAGCCGGTGTAAGCGATGCAGCAGTTAAAGCAGTTATCAGCGCAAGGGATATTACTGTATATGTGAAGGATAACGAGAAGCTTGATATTTATTACAAAGGGAAGCTTGTGCTTTCAGATTATGAAAAAGCACGCAAAAAGAGTGAGAAGAATCCGTACGAGGATCTTGCCATCGCAGAGCTTGAGGGACATACTGTCGGGAAAGATGAAGAAAAAACTGACTCTGTTACCATCATCAAAAAGCTTGGAAAGGATGATGCTATTTACGGCCTGGGAGATAAGCGGGATGCCTCAACAAGCGTGGATATTCATATGTAAACTGGAACACAGATGATCCTGCGCCACATGTGGACAGCTTCAAATCACTGTATAAATCCATACCGTTTTTTATCGTGTTGGGCGATGAATATTGCTATGGAATTTTTGCGGATAATACCTACAAGACAACCTTTGATTTTGGTTATGAAAACACAGATTACTATTTCGTCGAGCATGAGAAGGGGGAGCTGGACTACTATTTTATGCCGGGAAATGATATGGCAGAGGTGGTAGGACTTTATACATCACTGACAGGCACCACACCGCTTTATCAGAGATGGATATACGGCAGCCATCAGAGCCGCTGGGGCTATTACACACAGGATGAGGTGCTTGATATAGCTGACAAATTCCGCGAGCTTGATATCCCATGCGATGTGATACATATGGATATCGATTACATGAACGGCTACAGGGTATTCACCTTTGATGACAAGAAATTCCCGGATGTAAAGGGCCTTTCAGAGAAGCTTGCTGACAGGGGTGTAAAGCTCATATCCATCATTGACCCGGGGGTGAAAAAGGATGAGGACTACTTCATGTACAAAGAGGGTATGGAGATGGATGCATTTGCACATGATACAGATGGCAGTGTATATGAAAATGCTGTCTGGCCGGGAACATCGGTATTTCCGGACTTCACAAAGCAAAGCGTCAGAAGCTGGTGGGGAGACAAGACAAAGATACTTCTCGAGCACGGTATCAGTGGCATATGGAATGATATGAATGAGCTGCAAGCTTCAACGGACCACTGCCGGATGATGTGCAGTTTGAGTATGGAGCACATGAAAAGGTTCACAATATTTACGGACATTTTATGGCAAAAGCCACATATGAGGGACTTGCGAAAAATGATGGTGGAAAACGTCCGTTTGTACTTACAAGGGCTGCATATGCCGGAAGCCAGAAATACTGCGGTGGCTGGACCGGAGATAATCACAGCATCTGGGCGCATATAGCACTTTCACTCGAGCAGGTGTGCAATCTGTCAGTCAGCGGACTTGCCATGTGTGGCAGCGATATAGGCGGTTTCGGAAGTGATACTACACCGGAGCTTCTTGTCAGATTTTATGAGGCAGCAGTATTTGTGCCGTTTTTCAGAAATCATTCAGCGATGGGAACACGCAGACAGGAGCTTGGCAGTTTGACGAGACTACGATAGATGCAGTCAGAAAGACAGTAAAGCTCAGATACAGATTTATCCCATATATCTATGATCTGGCACATGAGTGTGAAAAGACAGGAGCACCTATCGTGCGTCCGCTCGTATACGAGTATCCTGCAGATAAGCATGTGAGAAATATTTCCGATGAATATATGCTCGGAAGCTTTGTGCTGGTTGCACCTGTGATCGCACCGGGCAAGGAGGCAAGAGAGGTTTATCTGCCTGACGGCGACTGGTATGATTACTACACAGGCGAAAAATACAGTGGTGGCAGATATATTTTAGCAGATGCACCACTTGATAAAGTACCTGTCTTCATAAAAGCAGGAGCCATTATCCCTGTTGCAGACGGAGAAATCCGCTCTACAGAGGACATCATAGAGGATAAGATCAGTATACTGACATATCCGGGCAAGGGCAGCTTCGTGCATTATCAGGATGACAATGAGACGTTTGCATACAGAAACGGTGCGTATAATGCTGTTGAGTATACACTGGATGGGGATAAGCTCGAGAAGAAGGTGTTGCATAAGGGATTGTAAAAATACATAACCTTAAATTTAAAATTCAATATCAACCTCAACAGGGCAGTGGTCTGAACCGAGCACATCGGTATGGATTGCTGCCTTTTGCAGCTTATCATTGATGCGCTTTGACGTGATAAAGTAGTCGATACGCCAGCCTGCGTTCTTCTCGCGTGCCTTAAAACGGTATGACCACCAGGAATATATACCCTCGGCATCCGGATAAAAATATCTGAAGGTATCGGTAAAACCGGAACCTAAAAGCTCCGTCATTTTAGCACGTTCCTCATCTGAAAAACCTGCATTCTTGCGGTTGGTTTTTGGATTTTTCAGGTCGATTTCATTATGTGCGACATTCAGATCACCGCACAGTACGACAGGCTTTTGGGCATCAAGAGCCTTAAGGTATTCACGGAAATCATCCTCCCACTGCATACGGTACGGCAGCCTTTTCAGTTCATTCTGTGAGTTTGGAGTGTAACAGGTTACGAGATAGAAATTGTCATATTCGAGTGTGATGACACGTCCTTCCCTATCATGCTCCTCAATGCCTATGCCGTAAGACACAGATAATGGCTCATTTTTTGCGAAAATGGCTGTGCCGGAATAGCCTTTTTTCTCGGCGTAATTCCAGTACTGGTGATAGCCCGGCAGGTCAAGGTCAATCTGTCCCGCCTGTAGCTTGGACTCCTGTATACAAAAGAAATCCGCATCTATACTGTTAAAAAAATCAAGGAAACCTTTCTGGACGCATGCGCGCAGTCCATTTACATTCCACGATATAAATTTCATGTCTTAGTCCTCCATATCACTGCAATCTCCTAATAAAATAACAAAATCGCATTTTCTTTTTGGCAATTTTACTACAAAATCGCATTTTTTAAAAGAGGTTTGTATCTGCAGATTGCACTTTTTCCATAAAATACGTATAGAGGAAGAAAATACGCAAGTAAATTTTCCTTACAGCACATCGCTTCCATCAGGAATCTTTGAGATGATAGTTCTGTTAATCCTGATTAAGAATAATGTCGAAACAGTAAAGGATATCACCTCTGCTATCGGGAAAGCCCACCATACAGCGTGAAGTCCACCAAGCTTTGAAAGGATGTATGCTGCCGGAATTAAAACCACAAGCTGACGCATGATTGATACGATCATGGAAAAGACTGCCTTTCCCAAAGCCTGGAATACTGTGCCGACGATAATACAAAACCATGCGATTAGGAAATGCATACCGATTATTCTGAGCGCCGGAACACCGATTTTGAGCATATCGTCAGAGGCGCTGAACATTCCAAGAAGCACCTTTGGTATGAACTCAAAGCAGGCAAAGCCAACGAAGAGCAGACAGAATGCTGTTATCAGGCTGACCTTTATTGTCTTAACCATACGCTTTCTGTTCTGTGCACCGTAGTTGAAGGCGATGATAGGTGTGATTCCGTTGTTCAGTCCGAATACAGGCATAAAGAAGAAGCTCTGCAGCTTGAAATAAACACCGAAAACAGCAGCGGCAGTCGATGAAAAGCCGATAAGTATTCTGTTCATGGAATATGTCATTACTGAGCCTATAGACTGCATAATGATCGACGGAATACCAATAGCATAAATGGTTCCCATGATTTTGAAATCCGGCTGTAGCCCTTGAAGCTCAGGCTGATTTCATGATTGAATTTGTGGTTGCAGGCAAAGGCAACAACGGCGGCTACGCACTGTCCCACAACGGTTGCCACGCTGCACCGGTAGCACCGAGCTTAGGGAAGCCAAGCAGTCCAAAGATCATGATAGGATCCAGAATGATATTTGTGATGGCACCGCAAAGCTGTGATGTCATGCTGAAATAGTTCTTCCTGTCGATGTAAGCACCCTCTCAAAAAAGATTTCCGCAAAAATACCAAATGAAAAAATCATAACAGTACTCAGGTAGCTCACACCCATATCCATGATTTCGACATCAGCATTTCCAATCTGACTCATGTAAAAAGGCTTTACGATTGTAAGTCCGAGAATCAGAAATATTACGTAGCTGAATGCATATAGTACGGCACCGTTGATGCCGATTTTGTTGGCCTCGTCGTATTTATGGGCGCCGAGTGACTTTGACAGCAACGCGTTTACACCTACACCTGTACCGGTTGCGACAGCGATGATGAGTGTCTGCAAAGGGAAGGCAAGTGAAACTGCCGTGAGTGCGTTTTCGGACAGCTTTGCAACGAAAATACTGTCCACGATGTTGTATAGAGCCTGTACGAGCATGGAAATCATCATAGGCAAAGACATGTTAAATACAAGTCTGCGATAGGCATGGTTCCCATCTTGTTCTCTGTTACAGGGGCTGAATTTGTTTCCTGACTCATAATTCCTCCTATTGTAAATGATTGTAATTTAAACTTCCGGCATTATATATGTAGGAAGCTTTAGTTATTAAAATTAAAATCACCGGTAGATTAGCCGGTGTTTAAAATGTGCAACAAAGCGCCAATTACATATAATACCATGACTGCAGGATACTTTCAAGGTATTATATAACTGTTAAATCATATCATAATAGTTAATGAAAAAATGCCTCAAAAAGTATAGCATTGCAGGGTATAAATTACAATAACCGCTTGACAAAATGACAGAGAGATATATAATTAGTTCAAAAATGAATAATTCAAAAATGTATAACGAAGCAGCAAAATAGGAAAAGAAAAGAAGGAATATCACATATGAAATTTAACTTTGAGTTTGCAGAGAAAATTTCGCGAACCTACAGCGATGAGTGCAGACCACTGTGCCATGAGCTGAAGCTTCCGCAGACAGCCTTTGATATACTCATGTTTCTGGCGAACAATCCGGAATATAAGACGGCAAGGGATATAGTTGAAATAAGAAAAATCAAGGCAAATCTTGTGTCTGTAAATGTTGATAAGCTTGTGAATGAAGGCTATCTGGAGAGAAAACCTGTGGAAAATGATAGGAGGAAGACGGAGCTTGTCTGTACAAAAAAGGCCGGGACTGTCATTGAAAGAGGAAGGCGTATACAGCAGCAGTTTACAGCAGATCTGTTTGCAGGGATAGATGAGGAGCAGAAAAAGCAGCTGACGATTGTTATGGAACAGCTTGAGAATAATATGGATGAAATAATCAGGAGGAAATCACACAAATGAGCACATTAATAACTATAATAGTAACATTTTTTGCCGGTATGGGCGCAGGCCTTGGAACCGGCTTTGCGGGACTAAGCGCAGCAGCAGTAATAAGTCCTATGCTCATTACATTTTTGGGAATGGACCTTATATGGCAGTGGGAATAGCCCTGTCGTCTGATGTACTTGCCAGCGCAGTGTCAGCCTATACATATGGAAAGAACAAGAACCTTGATGTAAAAAACGGGCTCATAATGATGGTCACGGTTTTATGCTTCACGGTTGTCGGGAGCTATGTATCAAGCCTCGTGCCGTCAGCAACAATGGGCAACTTTTCGGTATTTATGACATTTTTACTCGGAATCAAGTTTATAGTCCGTCCTGTCATGACAACAAAGGAGGCCATGCAGGGAGTTTCAGCTAAAAAGAGAGCTGTCCAGTCAATCATCTGTGGCGTGCTTATCGGATTTATCTGTGGCTTCATAGGTGCGGGAGGCGGTATGATGATGCTCCTCATCCTCACATCAGTGCTTGGCTATGAGCTTAAGACTGCAGTCGGAACGAGCGTATTTATCATGGCATTTACAGCTTTACAGGAGCTGCCTCGCACTTTGCCATCGGTGGAAAACCGGACTGGTTTGTGCTGATTTTATGTATTGCATTTACACTCCTTTGGGCGAGAATTGCAGCGGTCTTTGCAAACAAGGCATCCGCAAAAACCTTAAACCGTGCCACAGGTATTGTGCTTGTAATACTTGGCATCGTGGTATTTGCATTTTCACTTCTGAGCTGATTTATCCTTTCGGTAATTATAAAATATTTATTAAAAAAATATAAACGCGCAGCTCAAAACTTTATCACTTTAGTTATGGCTTATCAAGTGGGAAAATAAATAATTAGTGGAACATCTCTACAATAAATACCGCCACACAGGAAGCCACGGCCACGGTTGTAAGCCCCTTGCCCTTTAATGCAAATATCACTGCAGCGATAAGTCCTGCTGCTGCACCAACCCACCAGTTAGTAGCATAAAACACTGCCGGAATAGTCATGGCGGTTAAAACTGCATACGGAATATAGTATAGAAAAGATCGCACGAAGCTATTGCTGATCTTTTCTTTTATTGCGATAAAAGGAATAACGCGGATCAGATATGTGGAGCCCGCGAGTATGAGTAAATATATAAAAAATACACTGTTTTTCATTATGTAAAATCTCCTTATACGCTTATTATCAAATATTTAATAAATCATTCCTTATCAGTATCATCTGCAACCGGAAACAGCAGCGAACCGATAACTGCAGCCACAATGGCTACAACAGTGATGGTGATACCGCTTGAAATCCTTGACAAAAACGGTACGTAGTAAAACATGCAGCTAAGCACGAGTGCAAGCAGCACAACAAACACGACCGCACGCGATTTCTTCATCTCAGGAACCACGATAGCCACAAACATGCCATAAATAGCAAGACTCAGCGCACTCATAAGCCTATCCGGCAGAATGCTTCCCAGTATAGCACCTATCAGCGTACCGACAGCCCAGCCGATGTATGGAAGAGTTGACAGCCCTGCAAAGAAGCTTCTGCTCACAGAATCCTCCTGGCTTGCCACGGCAAAAATCTCATCAGTCATCATAAAGCCGAGTATCCATCTTGAAATTCCGCTAAATCTGGAATCAGCCTTCTGACCAACCGAAATCGACATAAAGGAATATCTTATATTAATAGTAATCTGCGAAATAAGCATCTGGAAATACTGTCCCGGATGCATCATAATTCCGATGCCTGCAAACTGTCCGGCAGATGTGACAGTGGTCATCGAAATGAGCACAGCCTGCCACCAGGATAGTCCGTATGACACCGCCATAATTCCAAAAGTAAATGAAACTGACAGATATCCCAGCGCAATCGGGATTCCTGCTGTCAGTCCTCGTTTATAGTTTTCCATTCTAAATTCTCCTTAGCATAATATAACAACATGTTATTCTAGCACAAATTTTATGAAAATGCACTTTCAAATTGTTTTTGGAAACTACACCTGACTTTAAAATTATGATAAAATAATATAATTAGAGGAAAAAGGTGTTATCGATGCATGCAATTCGATGTATACCTTACTGAACCACATATAAACAAAAATAGAGGAATGGTAAAATGAAGGTTGTAGTAGCAATTGATTCATTTAAAGGAAGCATGACAAGCATGCAGGCCGGGATGGCCTGTAAAGAAGGCATATTGGCGGCAATACCGAAAGCAGATGTGGTGGTCAGACCACTTGCAGATGGTGGAGAGGGAACTGTAACCGCTTTGGTAGAGGGCATGAATGGCACATATGAACATGTTGATGTAACAGGACCGATGGGACAAAAGGTGCACGCGACATATGGAGTACTTGAGGATGATACGGCTGTTATGGAAATGGCAGAAGCATCAGGAATCACACTTGTTGAAGGTAAACCTGATCCATGGAAAGCAACCTCATTGGGTGTGGGAGAGATGATATTGGATGCCGTGCACAAGGGCTGTCGGAATTTCATAATCGGAATAGGCGGAAGTGCAACCACTGAGGGCGGCATAGGAATGCTGTCGGCGCTCGGCTATGAGTTTTATGATGAGGATGACAATATTCTTCCACCGGTATTTGGCTCGCTTGCAAGGGTAAAAAAGATAAAGGCTGATAAGGTTCCTTCAGAATTGAAGCAGTGTCATTTCAAAATAGCATGTGATGTTACTAATCCACTGTGCACAGAGCAGGGCTGCGTATACATTTTTGGAAAGCAAAAGGGCGTACAGGAGCATGAAAAGGCACAGATGGATAAAATGATGAGACAGTATGCAGACTGTGTTGAGGAGTATGCGGGAAAAAGCTTCAGCGAGACACCGGGAGCAGGCGCTGCGGGAGGTCTTGGCTTTGCGTTTCTTTTTGGACTTGAGAACGTGGAGCTTAAATCCGGCATAGATATAGTGTTAAACGCAATACAGCTTGACAAGGAACTGAAAAATGCCGATATCGTAGTGACCGGAGAGGGCAGGCTTGATGGACAGAGCGCCATGGGAAAGGTGCCTGTAGGAGTGGCAAAAGCAGGCAGAAAAAACGGCTGTAAAGTAATCGCACTAGCAGGGAGTGTAACTGACGATGCAGTGGCATGTAATAAAGAAGGCATAGATGCGTTTTCCCTATTATAAGAGGGGCAACAACGCTTAATGAGGCTATGGATATCAAAAATGCTCAAAAAAACATGAAAAATACCGCACAACAAGTTTTTAGGCTTATTGACATCAGCTCGCTTATGGAATAATATATGTTAGTAAAATTATGCGTGGTGCAGGGGCCGGATGAGATATAAAAGCCTCGTATATCATAGAATATTTAAATAAAAAAGGAGAAAAGCAATGGCTAAGGAGAAAAAATTAGTAGAGGCCATCACTTCCATGGAGGAAGATTTCACACAATGGTATACAGACGTTGTGAAGAAAGCAGAGTTGATGGATTATTCATCTGTAAAGGGATGTATGATCTTTAAGCCCAATGGTTATGCCATCTGGGAGAATATACAGAAAAATCTCGATGCAATGTTTAAAGAGACAGGTGTAGAGAATGTATACATGCCAATGTTCATTCCGGAGAGCCTGCTCCAGAAGGAAAAGGATCACGTAGAGGGCTTTGCACCTGAGGTCGCATGGGTCACACAGGGCGGACTTGAGACACTTCAGGAGAGACTTGCAGTAAGACCTACATCAGAGACACTTTTCTGCGAGCTTTTCAGCAAAACAGTACAGTCACACAGAGACCTTCCAAAGGTATATAACCAGTGGTGCTCAGTAGTGCGCTGGGAGAAGACAACACGTCCATTCCTCCGTTCATCAGAGTTCTTATGGCAGGAGGGACATACTGTTCATGCAACAGCCGAGGAGGCAGAGGCACGTACAGTACAGATGTTAAACATCTATGCGGATTTCTGTGAGAAATACCTTGCAATCCCTATGGTAAAGGGAAGAAAGACAGACAAGGAGAAGTTCGCCGGAGCAGAGGCTACATATACAATAGAGGCTCTCATGCATGACGGAAAAGCACTCCAGTCAGGAACCTCACACAACTTTGGTGACGGCTTCCCTAAGGCCTTCGGCATCCAGTACACAGACAAGGACAATAAATTACAGTACTGTCATGAGACATCATGGGGCGTTTCAACACGTCTTATCGGAGCTATCATCATGGTTCACGGAGATGACTCAGGACTTGTGCTTCCACCAAAGATTGCACCAACACAGGTTATGGTCATTCCAATCCAGCAGCAGAAGGACGGCGTCCTTGACAAGGCATACGACCTCAAGGACAAGCTCTCAAAGGATTTCCGCGTGAAAATCGATGCAACCGACAAGACACCTGGCTGGAAGTTCGCAGCACAGGAGGTTCAGGGAATCTCAACACGTATCGAGATTGGACCAAAGGATATCGAGAAAAACCAGTGCGTTATCGTCCGCCGAGACACAAGAGAGAAAATCGTTGTCTCACTCGATGAGGTAAATGAGAAGCTCGCAGAGGTACTTGAGACAATGCAGAATGACATGCTCGAGAAGGCAAAGGCATTCCTTGCAAGCCATATAAACGATGCACACGACTACAATGAGTTCAAGGCAATCGCAGAGACAAAGCCTGGCTTTATCCGTGCTATGTGGTGTGGAGACGAGGCCTGCGAGAATAAAATCAAAGAGGACACAACAGTTACAAGCCGTTGTATGCCATTTGGTGATCAGGAACAGATTTCCGACGTATGCGTATGCTGTGGAAAGCCGGCGCATAAGCTCGTATACTGGGGCAAGGCATATTAAAAGGAGAAAATACAGATGCGCATAGATTTACCGCAGAATGTCAACTTCATAATAGACACGCTCTACGAGCATGGCTTTGAGGCATATGCGGTAGGTGGATGCGTGCGTGACAGTCTCCTGGGCCGGGTGCCGCAGGACTGGGATATCACCACATCTGCAAAGCCTGCGCAGGTCAAAGCGATATTTGATCATACGATAGACACAGGTATCCAGCATGGCACAGTCACGGTCATGCTGGAGCATGTGGGCTATGAGGTCACCACCTACAGGATAGACGGAGAGTACGAGGATGCACGCCATCCAAAGGAGGTTACCTTTACCTCCAATCTGAAGCTTGATCTGGAGAGACGCGACTTCACAATCAATGCCATGGCATATAATCACAGGGCAGGGCTTGTCGATGAATTTGACGGCATAGGAGATTTAAAAGCACATGTGATCAGATGTGTGGGTTGTGCGCACGACAGGTTCAGTGAGGATGCACTCAGGATGTTTCGTGCGGTGCGATTTGCAGCCCAGCTTGGCTTTGATATAGAGGCACAGACTAAAGCAGCCATAAAAGAGCTTGCCCCTGCATTGTCAAAGGTCAGCGCAGAGCGAATCCAGGTGGAGCTTGTGAAGCTTCTGACATCAGACCATCCGCAGATGATGAGAGATTTGTATGAGCTTGGACTCACAGCGGTATTCATGCCGGAGTTTGATGTGATGATGCAGACACCTCAGCACAATAAGCACCATATGTACAGTGTCGGCGAGCATACGCTTCATACCTTGGAGCATGTGCGAGCGGACAAAATCCTAAGGCTTACCATGCTGCTTCATGATGTGGCAAAGCCTGTGTGCATTACGACAGATGAGGAAGGCCAGAATCATTTCAAGAAGCATCCTGTTGTGGGAGCTGATATGACAAGAAAGATACTCAGGCGCCTTAAGTTTGATAACAGGACTACAGACTGTTGCTGTAAGCTCGTAAAAGAGCATGATGACCGTCCGGCCATCACAGAGCGCAATGTAAGGCGTGCAATGAGCCGCATAGGAACAGAGCTTTTTCCGCTGTTGTTTGAGGTGAAAAGAGCCGATACACTCGGACAGAGCATGTATAGGCGCGCAGAAAAGCTGGAATACATCGCAGAATATGAGCGTGTATACAGGAAAATCCTCGCAGACCACCAGTGTGTATCCAAAAAGGAAATGAAAATAAATGGCAGCGACCTGATTAAAATGGGAGCAGAGCCGGGACCGAAGCTTGGCGATATACTGGACAGGCTTTATGAGCTTGTGCTTGATGACCCATCGATCAATGAAGCACAAAAACTTAAAGAGCTTGCGAATAAAATAATAACCTCTCTCATATGATTAAAAAGCATCTGAATAGTTATGATGCATTAATCATATGAGGGGGGATTTTTTTGTATAATCAGCCGGAAGTGGCTTTGGAAAAATATGAGCTTACAGTAAGCAGGATAATAAAGGGCAGAGGAGCATATATATGTGATACAGGCATCGGGCAGAAGCTGCTCGTGCCGTACAGAGGGCATGAGCAAAGGGCATGCACTGCGGGATACGCTGGCATTTATCCAGAGAAACGGTATGGATGTGGAGCAGATATCACAGACAAAGGAGCAGTGTATCATATCGCGAGATAACTGTGAGGACGCATACATATTGAAGGATTACAGAGCAGGCAGAGAGTGCAGCACGGACAGCATAGATGATATGCGTGGCGGCAGCAGGGCATTAGCGCAGCTGCACAATATATTGGAAAAGTATCCTCTGCCTTCGGATATTGAGGTAGAAAGCCTGCATGAAAAAGCTCAGCGAAAATGTGCGCAGATAGTAAAGCTTAAAAACTACATACTGCGTCGCAGCAAGACAAATGCTTTTGAGCATCTGTTTTATGAATGCTATGAGAGATTCTTAGAGCAGGGGAAGAAATCGGCGGAAATATTGTGTGAACTGGAAAATAGTAAAACGTTGGTTCCGACATACTGTCACGGAGCCTTCAACCAGCACAATGTCGTGTATACACAGTCCGGAAGATGGCTCCCTGTCAATTTCGAGACCATGCATCCGGGATATCCGGAAACTGATCTTGCGGAGTATATGCGCAAGATGCTCGAAAAAAATCACTGGGATACAGCGGTTGCAGATACAATTCTTGACAGCTATTGCAGCGTAAGAAGTCTTGATGATACATCAATGAGACTGCTTCAAGCACTGCTTTTGTTTCCTGAAAAATTTTGTAAGCTCTGCAATCACTATAGCAACTCGCGCAAGTCATGGGTATGCGACCGTGATGTGGATAAGCTTGCACAGCTCATACAGCTAAGCGGGGAGCGCGAGGAGTATCTGCATGCCCTGCATGCCATAGTGTAAGCAGTAATGCATATATATAGTGAATTTAATTGAAAAGTAAATGACTATGCGATATATTATTATTGTAGAAAAACGTTTAAAGCCAGCTATTAAAGGAAATACAGATGAAGAAATTTAAAAGATTATTTGCATAGTATGCATGCTTGTGCTGTCACTTGCAGCATGTGGAAAACAGGACACGGATGATGGTGTAAAAAATTCTATAACAGCATGAATGATACGACGGAGGCCGTGGGAGAAAGCACGCAGTCCGGTTTGAAAGCT
>ENA-OQDD01000632-OQDD01000632.1-human-gut-metagenome-genome-assembly--contig:-NODE-632-length-13648-cov-3.178389_pt1 | contig 13648 bp, 16 predicted proteins | sample MGYA00242507_ERZ504598 | MGnify/ENA primary metagenome ERZ504598 (study PRJEB26092, sample SAMD00036318) | human gut metagenome | host: Homo sapiens | study: EMG produced TPA metagenomics assembly of... | reverse complement strand
AAACTTTTACGGATTTTCGTCAATGATCGTGCATGTTCCGCCTTTTTCTTCGAAGTAATCCTGCATCTGCGCCGACAGCACATTCACCATCCTCGTACTGCTCCGGCCGCACATGGTTCGAAATCCAGGCATCGCCGCCCTCGTACAGGATCTGATACTGACTGTTATAGGAAGCTTCATATACATATGATTCCCCGTCGAGCGTGCATTCATAACGAACCGTGCGAAGCGACGCTTCATCCCGCAGCTGTGATTCCGTGTACACCCGAAGTCCGATCGCCGCTCCAATCAGAACAAAGATCGCCGCAAACACACCAACAAACGCATACCGGATCACTTTCCGTCTCCGCACTGCCTGCTGCACCAGCTGATCATTTAAGACCGCAAGCTGCTGTGCAATCTCATTCAGTTCCGAAGGCTGCTCCTCCTCTACTTCCAGCCCGCCGCCCAGCAGCACACTCACCGGCACCTCAAACAGCTCCGCCATCCGATCCAGCATCACCGCATCCGGAACCGAAATCCCATTTTCCCTTAGTTAAAGATATTGTTGGGTAAAAAAAGATGTGTCAGTCGATTTTGCCTATAAAGCGATAGAAAATCTCTACTTCCTGCTCCCGGCTGCCGTCCTCGCCCTTAACCGCTTCATGCACAAAGATTTTTTCAATCAGCGTATTCAGCAGTTCGGCGGTCAGCTCCGTAGGTTGACATACTGCCTCATCAGCCCTACCCACTTTTCAGCGTCAACGGCGGTCTGCGCAACGGCTTCCATCGCTTCGTGAAGCTGCTGGATTTTCTCGTCCAGCTCCTTTTGTTCGCCCTGATACTTCTCGGACAACATATTGAAGTTGTACTCTGTAATGCGTCCGGCAGCCCAGTCCTCGTACATCTTGGCAAACAGCCCGTCAACCTCTGCTTTTCGCTTCTCGGCTTTTTTCAGTTCGGATGCCTGTTTCTCCCTCGCAGAGCTGCGTTCCTTATCGCTGGCGTTGAGCAGCCTTTTCAGAAGTTTGTCCTCGTCCTGCTGGGCCTGCTGTGACCAGTATTGCAGGCGGGAGAGGACATAGGCGTAAAGCACATCATAGCGGATGTAGTGCATGGAGCATTGGCGCAGTCCCTGTCCGTTCTTGCTGCAATGATAGTAGCCATACGGGGTTTTGTTCTGCTTATTCTCGCCGTATGCCAGCGACCAGCCGCAGTCCGCACACTTTACCAGCCTGAAAAATCTGCGTTGTGCCGTCCTTTTGCCGTCTGCGTCTGCTGGCAATCTGCTCCTGCACCTGTCGGAACACATCTTCGGAGATAATCGCTTCGTGGGTATTCTCCACACGATACCATTCCTCTTTCGGCTTGCGTACCTTTTTCTTGTTCTTGAATGAAATGTTGCTCTGCTTATTGTGTACGCTGTGACCGATGTAGGTTTCCTCTTTCAAGATGCTTTTGACCTGCGCTATCGTCACGCATAGGCTTTTTCCTCCGGCGCTCCGGCATAGATATTGGCGAAAGTGCCGTACCTCTGGAAGTTCAGCCATCCGGGGGTGGGTACTTTTGCTTCCACCAAAATCCGTGTGATGCTGGCCGCCCCTCTGCCATGAACGGCAAGGTCAAAGATCTTTTCGATAATCCACCTTGTTTCCGTGTCAACCAGAAGATGCCCGGTCTTATCCGGGTCTTTGATATAACCCAGCGGGGCGTAGGCTCCGTAGTGTGCGCCGTTTGCAAACCGTGTCCGCATGGCGGCCTTGACCTTTTTGCTGGTCTGGCGGGCGTGCATCTCGTTCAGGATATTCAGGAATGGGGCAAGCTCGCTTTCTCCGTTGAGGGTGTCCACATTGTCGTTGATCGCAATGTAGCGGACGCCTTTGCTTGGGAAGTAGATTTCTGTGTATTGGCCGGTCAGAATGTAGTTTCTGCCTAAGCGGGATAAGTCCTTTGTCACAACGCAGTTGATTTTCCCGTCCTCGATGTCGTCGATCATCCTCTGGAAGCTCGGCCTGTCGAAGTTCGTGCCGCTCCATCCATCGTCAATATACTCGTCTACTACGGTCAATCCATGCTCGGCGGCGTACTGCCGAAGCATCATGCGCTGTGTCTGGATGCTGCCGCTTTCGCCTTGCAGCTCATCGTCACGGCTCAATCTCAAATAAAGTGCGGTGTTATAAACCGTTGTATTGTATGGTTGTTTCATCAAAAATCCTCCTTAAAAAGAAACAACCCACGCTTATACAATACTCGCTGGTACAAGTATATCATAAGCGTGGGATGATTGACAGTCACAAATCTATCTTTTTTCAGGAAGCAGCGGCGGCGTGCTGGATTACATCTTCCAGCAGGCTGTTCAGCGGCTTCCCGTTCTCTGCAAAATGCTCCGATACCTTGATACGAATTTTCCCCATGACAAAATACTGGGTGCCGTCCGCAGCGGTAAGCATAGTGCCGCTGTTGTTGGTGTTATTTTCGCTCTTGGCTTTTACCATAGGCATTTACCTCCATAAATGAAATATGCCCGACAAGGCAATGTCAGGCTATGTGTGGCGTAGACTGCTCCAATGTCAACCAAACCGTGTCAACCGGCACAAAAGACTTTGAAAACAATCCTCAGGCGCTCTATTATTCTATTTTACTTTTTCTTTGATTTCTTGGTTGACATGGTTGACAAAGAGGAGAAGTGCCTGAAATATCAGACTTTTTCCTGTCAACTGAAACGTCAACCAAACTGTCAACCGGGGGCTTTTTCAGAATGGAAGCTCCATCTGCCGGGCTTCTTCCTCTGTGATTTCCCGAAAACCATCCTTGTCTGCTGGGGGCTGGTTGACACGCTCCCAGCCTTTTTGTGAACCGTACTTCTTATATCTCTTAGGGCTTTTGTAGGCTGTCCAGCCCTGTATGCTGCCGTTTGCAATGCCGGTATTCATAATCTCGCAGATTGCCCGTGTTTCCCACTCTGCCGGGGGATTGCAGTTTCCCAGCGCTTCCTCATAAAGCTGCTTGGAACATACCCTGTCGCCGGTGTAGTCCTCCAAATAGGCGTAAATCATACCGGCCTGCGTGTCCTCCTGCATAAAACCCTGCTGGTGGGCTTTCAGGTAAGCGTTCATTTCCGCGCTGAATGACAGCTTATACTTCCCGCTGCGGTAGATTGTCATGCTTCCGCCCACATTTGGCTGATATATGTCCTCGCCGCCGCTTCATCGTCCAGTATGTGAACCTCCGCCCGTTCCGGGTACACGGTCACGGGAATAAAGCGCCGGTTGCCGGTGCGGTCACGGGGAAGAAAGTCCTGCCGGTTGGTGGTTCCTCCAAACACGCATTGACGGAGCCGGTCTGCCGGATGGGTTTCATACGGCACTTTATAGGTTTCTTTCTGGCGGCTTAGAAACGACTTGATTTCCTCAATACTTCTGGCGTTGGCGGTGGCGATCATCTCCGACATCTCCATAATCCAATGCCCTTGCAGCTTCCGATACACGTTTTCATCGTCCAGCTTTTTCAAATCGTCTGAAAACCACTCGTCCTTAACTGCAAGCAGTCGGAAAAAGGTGGATTTTCCGGCTCCCTGACCGCCTACCAGACAGAGCATGACTTCAAACTTGCTCCCCGGCTGAAATACCCGCCGGATGGCTCCCATCATAAACAGTTTCAGGGCTTCAAAGGTGTACTCGTCCGTGTCTGCTCCCAGAAAGTGATGCAGAGCATAGCGGATGCGCTCGGTTCCGTCCCATTGCAGACTGTTCAGATAATCCCTGACAGGATGGTAGCGGTTTTCATTGGCTACGATCTGGATTGCATTTTCTACTTTCTTTTCGCTGGTCAGTCCGTAGTGTTCTTCCAGATACAAAAGCAAATATTTCATATCCATATCGGTCAGAGTGGCGCTGGTCCGTTCCCATCCCAGCGGCTTCACAATATCCACCCTTTCGGAAAGAATGTTGTAGCTGACTGCTCCACGCAGCAGCGGGTCACGCTGGAACACTGTCAGACAGTTCTTGATGCTGTTCTTCACGCCGCCTTTCTGCGTCCCCTCCAGCATTTCCCGGATTTCTTCCTGCGTCTGCGCCGGTTCCATTGCGTCCATCGTCCGCATAACTGCTTCCTGCGCTGCTGGCGGTAAGTTCTGAAATTCGCTGCTCAAGCCGCACCACCTCCTTTCCCTGTTCGGCAATCAGCGCCGCTTTTTCTTCCATTTCTCCAAACAACAAAATATCCAGCAGATATTCTACATAGCTGTTTTTTTGCAATGCTTCCACGAAAAGAGGATGCCAGGCGGCATCCTGTGGCTGTGGAGCATATTCGATTTTCCAGCGTTCCAATAGATGCAGATAGTCACATAGCACTTTGAAGCAATGCTGTTCCGCCTGCCGTAACCTCTGCTCCGGCGTAGGCTTGGGCGGCGTTCTCTTTGCTGCCGGTGTGCGGATGGCTCCGTCATAGGGGATTGAAAAATCCTCTGCCAGTCTGACCGCCGCATCCCGTTTTCCCAAACCATGCAGGGAAGCGGCAAAGTCGATCACATCCCCGGAAGCGCCGCAGCCGAAGCAATAGTAGCGGCTGTCCACTTTCATGCTGGGCGTTCTGTCATTGTGAAATGGACAGCAGGCCATGCCATTTCTCCCTACCCGTATTCCATAGTAAGAAGCAGCCTGCCGGGTAGTGACGGACTGCTTCACCGCTTCAAACACATTCAAATGCTTCCTCCCGTAAATGTCATAGTTCTATATCCTGTTTCTTTTTCGGCGCTTCCTGTTCTGGCTGCCGCCGCTGCAATACCCGGTCAACGCAGTACTGTACTCGGCGCATTTTCATTAAATCCTCCGAAGCGGCTTATACTGCGGGGACAGCTTGGCATACTCCGCTTGCAGCCGGTCATATTCCTGTTTCCATGCGGCCAGGGTGATGGGCTTCCTGTCCAGCTTCTCTTTCAAAATCCGGCGGGCCGTATAAAACAGCCGCAGATCAGCGTCATGGGCGGTTTCAAATTTCTCCCGCTGTTTTTTCCACTTGATACCGTTCAGCTCGTCATACACCGGCTTCAGCCGCTTGTAGTTCTCGGCCTGCCGTATCAACTCCTGCAATTCTTTCATCCGGGCTGACTTCGCTTTCATGGTGTCGCTCAATGTGTCAAACTCTGTGCTGACAGCAGACAGGCGGGATTCCAACGCTTCCAGCGTCAGCAGCTTGTTTTCCATCAGGTAGTTGACCGCTTCCGCAAATTCTTTCAGGTTCTTGCCCTTAGCTTTCTGGCTCCATGCCCCGGCGTTTCTGTCCTGATAATAGGAGATCAGCAGGTCGGCAAGGCTCGGTGTCTTAGGCTTGGAAAGTTCCTCTTTGACTTCTGAAATCCAGCCGAACAGGGATTTAATTTTCTTTTTTATGTCCAGCATCAGCCGGTTAGTCGCCTTAATCCAGCGGTTCAGTTCGCCCTTGTCGGTACGGATGCCCTTTGCTTCCATCTGCCGGACAGTCGGCCCCTCATGGACGGTGGGGATCAAGTCAATCCCCTGCCGCACATAGGAGCGGTGGTCAATACGAACATCCAGCCCCTTTTTCGCAAACTTTTCATTGACCATCCGGCACCATGCTTCCCGCCATTCTTCCAGCGTTTCCGGGCTGCCCCAGTCGGTAGTGGGTACGGCGTTGAACATGGGCTTGCCGTTCCTATCCAGCACCCGGTTTCCCTCATCATCCAGCACATATTCCCGGCGCTGCTTCTGTCCCCATGTGCCGTCTGGATTGATGGGGCGCATGGTCGTCATCACATGGAAGTGCGGGTTGGGGATGCCTCCGTCCTCCTTGTCCGGGGCATGGACGGCAAAATCGGCAACCATTCCTTTGTCCACCAGACAGCGCTGCACAAACTCCCTCGCCAGCGCAATGTTTTCTTCCATCGAAAGTTCATTCTGCAAAGCAATATCAAAGCTGTAAGCAAGCTGCGCTTTCTTGTGTTTCTCTACTTGTTCCACCGTATTCCACAAGGTCGCCCGGTCCTGGTATTCCAGCGGGGCATGGGGCGGCAACAAAATTTCGGAACAGATCACGCCGCCCTTGCGGGTGTAGTCACTGTACTCGCCGTAGTAATCACTGTAAAGACACTCCCCGGCCCGGTAAGCTGCGGCGGCAATGGCGCTCTGTCCGGCGCTGCGTCTGATCTGGCTGACCGTTAAATGATAAAGCGCCATCGTCAGTTACCATCCTGCGGCTGGCTGTGATTTTCAACCGCAAGCCGTACCATGTTCTGAACCGGCTGCCATTCGGCAATGCGCTCCATCAGGGAATAAAATTCCTGCTCGGTCAGTATCTTCACTTCCGGCATGACGCTCTCAATCGCCGCCCCACGGGTAATCAGCCGATGGCTGCGCTGTTTGCGGGAACCGCTGTCCAGATAGGATTTTCGGTTTTCCAGTCGGCGCAACTTTCGTTTTTCCTGTTCCAGTTTGACGGTGTTTTTCTCGTACTCTCTCTGCAATTCTTCCAAAGATTTGCTCATGTTCTCACTCCTTTGCTCTGAAATAAAAATGACCGTATGGATAACGGTCAGGGTGTCGGTATTCGTCTATCAAACCCGATGAAAAGATGCAGACGCAAAGCGGGTGTATCTTTTCATCGGGTGCGCAGGGATAGCCGCTTTAGCGGCGCAAGGGGTGCAGCCCCTTGTACGGAACGAAGTGACGCAGGCCCCCGGATTGCTGATGCTGTCAGCGGTCAGGGGGCGGCTCCGCAGGACGCACGATACATGGTCGTCAGACTATGTATAGAAGTGCGCCCTTTGTTCCAAAGGGATTTCTGCCGTTTCCGGCTCTGCTCCGTTTTCCCTCTTTTTTTCCGCTCCTTTGCGGGAACGCTTGGAAAGATACTTCGGACATTCGATCACGACTGCCCGGAAGCTCTGCTTGCAGTCACGGCGGCATCTGCGGCATAGCTCGTTATAAGTGACACGGCTGCGGTCATTTAAGAAGAAAGACCACTCCAACCGGCGCTTCTTGCTCATTCTCGGCGTAATTGGCTCCTTTCCCCGTTTCTATCCGACATACGCAGATAGACGGTTTTGGTGTAGCGTTTCGGTGTCATTTTCAAGGTTTTTCCCCTCTGTATGCGCCTTTGAAAATGGCGGCAGTATTCCAGATAGGGAAAGATACCATGCGCTCATTTGTTGCCTTTCGGTACGGTTTCCGTACCCTTTTCCATCCAGTCAAAGAACGCCTTTTTACTGACCTTAATCAGCCTGCCGCTTCTGAACGCCGGAAAACCGGGGGTGTGAACCAGCTCATAGGCGCTCACTCTGGAAATTCCCATAATGCGCCGGATGTCCGCCACGTCCAGCACCAGCGGAAGATCATCATAATTTTTTAATCTCTTGTTATCGCTCATTTAGTTCCTCCCATATTAAAATCAATTCTCTTGCTCCCTGTTGCCGTTCTACCCAAAAGCCGTTATCCTGCCCCATTCCTGCGGCGTTTCCTTGCATTGGTGCGCCGGATGCGTCACTTCTCCTGCCGGTCATATCCCTTTTGGACGGTCATTTACTTGCCAAGGTACTACATGGAACGAAATTACCATGTGCAATTATCATAGCGACTTCTCCTTGACGAAACAATACTTTTACGATACTATGAGTGTAACTGATATAACAGAATTATAAAATTACCATAAGCAAAGGTAGGAAAATAGAATGGAAATGGAATTTGTGCGGCATGAGCGTGTTATGACCGGATTTTGTTCGTCCTGACGCTGGACAGGAAGAAAATGAAAGAGCGGATTTTAATTGGGGAAGAATTACAGGTGCGCTTTCGATTACAGGGGGATATGGATGCGGATGTGCTGTGCGATACAACACGCCCGCTTGGAACGTTCCTTGCAGAGTTTGAACATGACTGACGGGGAATGGAACCGCTTTGGCCTGGCTCCGCTGAGGGATGCCCTGCACTCAAACCGCTGGAAGCAGCCAGCCTTAGAGCAGGCCGCAGGGGAATTTCTGAAAACAAAGTTTGATACCGGCGATCCGCTGCGGATGTATGCTGCGTTCCGTATCTGGAATGGCTATCTGCTGGCAAGGGAACCGGCGAAACGTGCGGAAGCCTGTGACCGCTTCATGGATAAAATTAGTCACTTTACCATGACCTTTCAGCAGAGAAGCCCGCTTCAATTTGACAGCGATACCGGTAGGCCGCAGCCGTTCCATATTTCCAGCCGGATATTCGGCTCCGTACCGGCAGCGGAAACACGGCTTGACCTTTGGTATCCGGACAACCGGCGTACGACAGAATGTGTCGCGGCCTATACCACGTTCTATCCGCTGATAACCTACTATCTGAACCGGCTGAATGATTGGGGGTTGTGCTTCCGAAAATGCAAAGTCTGTGGACATATCTTCCTCGCAAAAAGCCAGCGGTACGAACTGTGCAACGACAAATGCAGAAAGAAGCAGGCACTTCAAAACAAGAGGGAGTTTGACGAGAGGGCAAGAGAAAACAACTACGATTTGCTCTACAAAAACGAGTGCCAGAACTGGCGCAACAAGATCAACAAGGCAAAAAGGACAGCGGGCTTCCCGGCTGACCGGCTGGAAGAAATGCTGACCGCTTTTGAAGCGTTCAAGAAAGAAGCGTTGCAGAGAAAACGGGCTGTAAAAGAAAGAACAGCCAGCCCGAAAGAATTTACGGACTGGTTGTATCAGCAGAGTAGTATTATTGTAGAATTGGCCGAGAAATCCTCTTGAAATCCCTTGCTTTATTTCGCTCAAACGAATATAATTATATCAGTTTTCAAAATCCAAAATACAGGTTCGAGGTGCCGCAAGTGAATGGGTATATAACAGTTCAGGAAGCTGCTGAAAAATGGGGCGTAACGCCGCGTCAAGTTCAAATTCTTTGTAAAGAGAACAGAATTGTTGGCGCTATGCGTATGAGCCGCATTTGGATTATTCCTGAGAATGCTCAAAAACCGACCAATACCAAACGAACTTCAAATAAGACGGGAGGAAAAAAGTTTGCTGCAACGCACTCTGTATAAAAAACAAAATATCGACTTGTCCTCCGCGCCTTGGACAATGCATGAATTCTTTGCCGGAAGCGGTTTAGTCGCCTACGGCTTAAAAGGTATGTTTGCACCAATTTGGGCTAACGATATTAGCGAACAGAAAGCGGCTGTATATGAAGCTAATTTTGGTTGCGAACATTTTGAACTTGGCGACATAAAAGATGTGAATGGTAGGGATTTGCCTTTTGCTCATTTATCTTGGGCCAGTTTTCCATGCCAGGATTTGTCTTTGGCTGGTTCTTTAGGCGGTATTCACGCATCCAGAAGCGGATTGGTGTGGGAATGGCTACGTGTGTTGGATGAGATGGAAGAAAAGCCACGAATATTGACTTTAGAGAATGTAACCGGCTTGCTTTCCACAAATGGCGGCGATAATTATCGGGTTCTCCATATGGCACTTGTGGAGCGTGGTTACGACTGTGGAGCTATCGTTTTAAACGCTTCCCATTTTGTTCCGCAGTCAAGACCGAGGGTTTTTGTTATTGCTGTGCAACATGGATATGCAATCCCGGCGTATCTGACCGGAGATGCCCCTTGCTGGCTGCATAATAAAGCTGCCTCTGATTTGGGTCGGTCTTTACCCGGATGGATTTGGTGGCAAGCGGAGAAACCTCCGCGCCGCACAGCACATTAAAAGATATTATTGAAGAAGAAACAAAATTTGATAAAGATACTGTCCTGCCGCTTGTTCCAGAACGGCACCAGATCAAGCTAAATGAGCATGACACGGTTTATGCTACGGGCTATCGCCGAACACGTCATGGAGAGCAGCAGCTAGAATTGCGCTTCGATGGTATTGCCGGTTGTTTACGAACGCCAGAAGGCGGAAGTAGCAAACAGTATTTAGTTGTGAAAAAAAAATGATGAGATTCATGCTCGCCTATTGACTGTTCGTGAAGCCGCTCGATTGATGGGAGCGCCGGATAGTTTTATTCTCCCCGGTAGCTACAACGATGGTTATAAAGCGATGGGAGATGCTGTCGCAATGCCGGTAGCTCAATTCATAGGAGAAAATTTCCTAACAAAACTTGCGGAGGCCGTATACGATGATTAGTACAGAAGAAAGATTAAAAGCATTTCAAGAGGAAAATAATATCTATACGAAAGGGCCGCTGTCGCTAGTAGTTCAATTTACTCGACTTGTTCAGAACAAGGATTTTCCCTTAAATCCAGACGATTTTCAAACAAGCAGTAAAGGACAGGTTGCTGGACTTGGCGGCGGTAATCTCAAAAAAATATTAAAAGAGCATGGCATTACACAACAATTATCCGCAGAAGGCGGGCGCACCAGTCGCGGAAGTATGGGGTTAATGATAAAGTACGTTGATTTTCTCAACGCATGGAACGAAGAAGAAACTGTTGATTTTTCAATCGTGGAAGAATTTTGGGCGGAACAAGTTAGAGAATATTTCAGAAATCAGCCGTTTGTTTTGACCGCCGATACTTCCAAAACTATTGGAGCAAACTTAGACGAACTATTTGAACAGGCTAAGAAACGTCAGAAACAAAATCCGGGAACGCAGTATTTGGGAACGGTTTTGCAGCACTTAGTAGCCGCGAAATTATGTCTTATTATGCCTGAAAATGCATTTGAGATTCATGGCGCTTCTGTTGCGGACGCGCCAACTGAACGAAGCGGCGATTTTGTTATAAACAACACGATTATCCATTGTACAACAATGCCCGGCGCTTTGCTGATTGAAAAATGCAAGGCGAACTTGCGCGGCGGATGCCATCCTGTCATCATTACAATTTTTGAGCGTGTACATACAGCATTAAATCTTGCGGAAGATGCGGGCCTTGCCGGGCGCGTTGAGGTTTGGGATATTCAGCAATTCCTTTCGTCCAATGTATATGAACATAGCCTTTTTGATGAAAGCAAGAGAAATTCTACGCTTTCAGATATTATTGGTCGTTATAACGAAATTGTTCTTGAGGCTGAAACTGATCCGAGCCTTCGCATTGAGTTTGAGGCGAGATGATTTATCATGGCGGATATTTTTAATAATGAAAAACGCTCTGAAATCATGCGAAAAGTTAAATCAAAAAAGAACAAATCAACAGAACTGCGATTGATAGACATATTTAAACAGAATGGTATTACTGGATGGAAGCGCAATTATCCGGTCAAAGGACATCCCGATTTTGTGTTTCTAAAAGAAAAAGTTGCAGTATTCGTAGACGGTTGCTTTTGGCATGGTCATGATTGCCGAAATACACGCCCGGCAGAAAATAAGGAATACTGGCAAAAGAAATGCGAACGTAATATGAAGCACGATAAAGATGTGACTGCCATGTTTGAGGCACGCGGATGGAAAGTTCTGCGTATTTGGGAATGCGAATTAAAAAAGAGAAACGAAACTATATTAGTCGAAAAAATTCAGTCAATATTGAGTCGTTCTTCTGAAAGGACACAACGATGACAATTAAAGCTGTTGATTTATTTTGCGGCGTAGGCGGGCTTACCTATGGTTTGCAAAAAGCGGGAATTCCAGTTGTAGCAGGAATTGATATTGATGATTCTTGCGAATACGCTTATACTCACAACAACAACTGCACATTTATTCATAAAAGCGTTGAAGATGTCACAGGAAAAGAAATACGCGCCCTTTTGCGAGGCGCTGACGTTAAAATACTCGTCGGATGTGCGCCATGTCAACCTTTTTCAAGCCATCAAAAAGATAAGCAAAACCGTTCTAAACATAAAGACTGGAAATTACTATACCAATTTGGGCGGTTGGTGGAAGAAACTCGTCCCCACATAGTATCAATGGAGAATGTGCCAGAATTAGAAAAAGAAAAAGTTTTTAAAGATTTTGTTTCCACGTTAGAAGGCTTGAATTATATTGTAAATTATCAAGTTGTAAATGTCGCAAATTATGGCGTACCGCAACGGAGAAAAAGGTTGATTTTGCTTGCGTCGCGTCGCAAAGAAATAAAACTTATTGATGCAACACATCAAAAACATCTGACAGTTAGAGACGCTATTGGTAGCTTACCGAGAATTTCCGCTGGAGAGGCAAATGAAAACGATAGGCTTCATATTTCGCCAGCACTCTCTCCTATCAATTTGGAACGAATACAACATTCCGTTCCCGGCGGTACATGGCGTGATTGGCCTGAACGTTTAGTATTAAACTGCCATAAAAAAGAAGGCGGAAAAACTTATGCATCAGTATATGGTAGAATGAAGTGGGATGATTTGTCTCCTACTATCACCACACAATTTATCGGTTATGGAACCGGACGTTTTGGACATCCAGAACAGGACAGGGCGATTACTTTACGGGAAGGCGCTATTTTACAGTCTTTTCCTCCTGATTATCAATTTTCGCCTAGCAATGTTGAAGTTCCGATAAGGAAAATAGCACGCCATATAGGAAATGCTGTTCCGCCTCGTTTGGGCGAAGTGATTGGAGAAAGTATAATTAGAAGTTTACCTAAAAAGAGACAAAAGAAAGCGACGATTGCAAATGAAAGAGAAAGAATACAAACTTAATATTGATCCCCGTATTTTGGAATTATTAGGTCCAAGCCTGTATACAAACATTTATTATGTGCTAGCTGAATTAATTGCTAATGCTTACGATGCAGATGCCCACAATGTATATATCATTGCTAACAAGGATGATATTACCGTTGAAGATGACGGCAAAGGAATGTCATATGCTGACGGCGATATCCAGAAATACCTTAATGTTGCCGCGGTTTCTAGAAATACCGATGCCGAATCTCTAACCCCTATGAAACGGAAGAAAATGGGGCGTAAAGGCGTAGGAAAACTAGCTGCCCTATCGGTTTCTGAGAACGTTCTTATAAAGACGATTTCAAATGGAGAAAAATCAGGGTTTGTATTATCTCGCCATATAAACGACAATAATTTACTTGTGCCGCTCACTGACGAGCAAATTTCTTTCGAAAGAGTATCTGGCAACGGTACTTCTGTCGTTATGCAGAATCCGCAGTACAAACTTCATAGTACATTAAAGGCAATTAAACGCAATTTACTTAAGATATTCCCGTTAGTAAATGAGAAGTTTAAAATTCACCTAATTCGGGGAACGGAAGCGGAAACCATTGAGAACTTTGATAAGGAAATGATTTCAGAACTCTCTACTCTAATTACTTTAGGGGATGAATTTACATATCTTAATGAATTTTTCCAGACGCCATATGGAAATGAAATAGCAGAACTCCGCAAAAATAAACCTTTAGCAACAATGCCCATTAGTATGGATGACAAATCTGGTGTTGAACATACATATAACGTAGAAATCAAAGGATGGATAGGAACTTATACATCAACTCGCGGCAGAAAAGTAGAGTTAACGGATTTTCCTGATAATTTTATTTCTCTGTATGCCAACCAAAAAATGGGCGAATTTAATATACTTCCTGTTGTTGGACAAAATAAATTGAATGAAGTCTATGTCGTAGGTCAACTTCATGTTGATATTTTTGAACTGACGGAGTTACCCGATATGGCTCTAAGCAATCGTCAAGGATATAAAACGGATGATCCTCGCTATCAGGCGGTACTAGATTATGTTAGAAAAACTTTATTGCCTGATATCTTGAAAATGCGAGATTTGTTTGTGTCTTTGGGCAAAAAGAAAAA
>ENA-OQDD01000631-OQDD01000631.1-human-gut-metagenome-genome-assembly--contig:-NODE-631-length-13649-cov-2.915249_pt1 | contig 13649 bp, 15 predicted proteins | sample MGYA00242507_ERZ504598 | MGnify/ENA primary metagenome ERZ504598 (study PRJEB26092, sample SAMD00036318) | human gut metagenome | host: Homo sapiens | study: EMG produced TPA metagenomics assembly of... | reverse complement strand
CGCTGACCGGCCCCACCGGAGCCAGCGCCGTGTTCGGCCCGCAGAAGGTGCGTCCAAGATGATGTCGCCACATTGGACGCGCCCTCGCGCATTTTGCGCAGGGAATCGACAGCCAGCTCGGCGTTGCCGTGAACGACGTGCCGGGTGCGGGCGCGGCCGGTGGCATCGGTGCAGCACTGAAGGGCTTCCTAAACGCCGAATTCCGCCCGGGCATCGCCATCGTCATCGAACAATCCGGGCTCGATGCGGCCGCGCAATGGGCTGACGTGGTGTTCACCGGCGAAGGCTCCATCGACTTCCAGACCAAGTTCGGCAAAACCCCGGCCGGCGTGGCCGAAACCGCCAAGCGCCACGGCAAGCCCGTGATCGCCGTCGCCGGACACATCGGCACGGGCATCGACGAACTGCATGAGGTCGGCATCGACGCGGTATTCGGCATCGCGCCCGGAGCTGCCAGCCTTAGTGAGCTGCTGGCCGATGCGGCCGCCAACGTGACCCGCACCACCGAACAAATCGTACGAACCCTACAACTGTGAGCAGGCTCCCGCTGGCGGGGGCTGGCGGGCTTCGCCCGACGGGGGCAGCGCTGAGAACCACCCTCAGTCTCGCTATGCGAGACAGCTCCCGCAGCGGGAGCGAGTACCGGAAAGGAAGACGTGCGCGCCACACTGGAAACCGTGAGCTGCGGCGAACTGACCGCCGTGTATCGCAAAGACAGCGACACCGGCATCGTGGAACTGGCATCATGGATCGTCGACGCGAGCTCGGTCTTGTGACATGATTGGTGGTGATGGAATCAACGATGAGTCCAACAAAACGGCACCGCCTCCCATTGCGCAATATCGCGCGCAATATTACGCAGCGTATTGGCTCTCCGAATGCGTGTCTGCTAAACCTCGTGTTGCTCTATCAGCGAGCTTTCCGACTGCGCAGCTCAGGCAACATCACGACGAACAGGATGACCGCCACAATCGCGGTCAGCAGATCGGCGATGGCCTGCGCGGCGATCACACCCTGATAGCCGGCCAGCCGGGAGCCGACGAACAGGGTAATCGCCAGCATCACACCCTGCCTGCTGATCGACAGCACAAAGGCGCCGACCGCCTTGCCCGCGGACTGGAAGGTGCAGGTCGTGACCATCACGACGGCTACGCACACCAGGCTCAGCAGCTGAACCCGCAGCATGCCGGCGCCCAGCGTGATGATGGTGGCGTCCTCGATGAAGAATCCCATCAGCAGACGGTCGGACAGGCTGAGCACCACGGTCATCACCAGGGCGAACAGGGACAGGAACAGGTAGGAAAAACGCAGAATGCCGCGCAGTCGAGGCATATTGCGGGCGCCGTAGTTGTAGCCGATCAGCGGCTGTGCGCCGAACGCGAATCCCACGAAAACCAGCACCGCGATCATGATGACTTTCAGCGCGATGCCCATCGCGGCCACCGCGTCGGTACCGTAGGGGAGCAGGAACAGGTTGATCATGACGATGCCGACGCTCTGCGTGAGGTTCGTGATCGCCGAGGGGATGCCGATGGCGAGGATGCTCCCGACCTCCCGGGCCGTGACCGCCAGACGCCGGCGCGCGCGGTCGATGACGGTCCGCGGGTCGATGGACAGGTTGCTGCTGTGACGCAGCGTGAACCAGACGAAATAGGCGTCGGTGCAGATGTTGGCGATCACGGTGGCACCGGCCGAACCCGCAGCATCCCAGCCGAACCCGTGGATGAACAGGGGATTGAGCACGATGTTGACCGCCGTGCCGGCCACCGAACCGATCATGGACTGCACTGCGTGGCCTTCGGTGCGCAGCAGGTTGGACGGCGTCATCGACACGATGATGAACGGCGAGCCGACGATAATCAGTGTGTAGAAGTCGGAGGCATACTGCCAAGTGTCGTCAGTGGCGCCGAGCAGCGCGAGCATCGGGTCGCGGAACGCCAGGCCCAGCACCAGAATCAGCAGGCCGGTGGCGATGGCGGCATAGAAGCAGAACGCGCTGAGTCGCTTGCCGTCGGCGAACCGGTGTTGGCCGAACAAGCGCGAGATGACCGAACTGCCGCCGAGGCCGAAGATGTCGCCGAGGGCGATCATCACGGTGAACACTGGCGCGGTGAGGGAGACGCCCGCCACCATATCGGTGTTTCCCGTATGCGCGATGAAATAGGTGTCGACCATGTTGTACACCAAGGTGACCAGCATGCTGAGCACCACGGGCATCGCCAGCGAGAAATACGCCTTCGGAATCGGCGCCTTTTCGAAGAGTTCGTTATCCATTTCCGTCCCTTGGTGTTTCGTTCTTCAGCCACTGTGCAGGATGCCGTTCGGCGTGCATCACAGGCATTGTAGAGGCAACAGTGTGGACAACGGACGGGGGAGTATCTCATGATGCGGTGAGGGCGTTGATGATGACGCATCGTGTATTGGCGGCCGTGTGCATCGTATGTGAACCTGTGCTGGCGCGGCGTACGCACGATGGGAAAAGAAAGAATATATGGACCCCGTTGTCCCGGTTATTGTTCAGTTTTACTGTGTTGAATTATTGCGTTATTCAATTATTGTGGTGTGCCGGCCGATTGCGGCCTGAGGGGGATTGCCTTCGTATGTGTCATGCAATCTCATGAACGGGATTGTTCGCTAGATTCAGCGAGCGTCCTTGTTGGCGGCGTTGATGATGTCGGCGAACATCTTGGAGTCGGCGTAGCCGGCGCGGGCGATGGCATCCATACCGGAGAGGGCGAGACCGCGAATCATGGAATCCTTGAGAGACATAATCATTACCTTTCGTTTGCGCATCGCCGTGAGCGGCTTTGCGATTGTTGTTTAAGCTTTGTTGTTATGGGGTCCGTGGCTAATCTGATTGGATTGCCGGACCGGAGCCGATGGCTCAGCGAGCGTTCTTGTTGGCTTTGTTGATCAGGTCGACGAGCGTGCTGCTGTTGGCGCGACCGCACTGGCTCATGGAGCTCAGGCCGTACACAGCCAGACCGCGAATCATGGAATCCTTGAGAGACATCATGTTTCCTTTCGTTGGTCAAAACCTTGGGGCTTTGAGTTTTGTTTATCGGCTTCTTTCTGAAACCGGTTTCAGAATAACGCAGTCCGATGACAAACGCAAGGGACTATTCCGCTCTCGGCGTTTCTGGCGGAATATCGCCGTTCTTTAGATACCATTCGGTAGTTAAGAGGTTGTCTAGTCGACCTTCTGACGGCCTTGTTCTGAGCGTACGGTTTTCACGAGGTATGGCCTCATGTCGCGGAAATCGTACGCTGAGTCGTCGTAAGCGTACGGTTTTCACGAAATGGGGCCTCATCTCGTGAAGAACGTACGCTGAGTCGTCGTAAGCGTACGGTTTTCACGAAATGGGGCCTATCTTCACCGGATTTTGGGCACACCGGCCTTGAGCAGCTTGGTCTCAAGATTGATGGGGCGTAGCAGATCCTCATAGAACACATGGACGATTTCGGTGACGCCCTGTTCCCGGAGATGCCGATCACGTCTGCGGTCGTACTCCATTTTCGCCTGGAGGCTTGCGCGATTCTTGTTGCTGATGTCGGCGTATTTGGCCATGCCGTCGTATTCTGCCACGATGATGCGGCCGTCTGCGAGCTTCCAACAGAAATCGACGCGATATGACATTGCGGGATTGTCGGGATTCATGAACTGCACCTGCAGCAGGGGGATGCCGAAAGACAATTCGGTGATCTGGCCACGCATCAATGATTCGCCGCCGTTTTCGCTCAGGGGATCCGCGTACTTCAGCAGCTTGGTCACGGAGACCTCGTCGCAGACGCTTTGAATCATCAGCGACTGCACCTCTTCGATGGTCGTCAGGGACTTTCTCAGAGCCGAATCGTATATGGGCAGCGCCTGTGGGAATGGGAATACCGCGCAGTCGAGCAGCGTTCGCGCCGGAGTCGTCAAGAGAATGCCGTTATGCTTCCGCGTCGGAATCCGATTGATATAGATGCGGTTGAGACGCGCCTCGTCTCCGCCGCCGATGCCGGACTTCGAGGCGATGTGCACTGTGCCGTCGTGCAGGGAATAGTTGTGCTGCAGTCCGTATACGCACGCCGCACTCAACCCCGCAAATACCCACTGAGGGTGGATTGCGGACAACGCACGTATGACCTGCAATGACTGTTGCTCTCTGGTCATGGTGTTCCAAAGTGTTCGGTCGGCGTACAGGTTCTTATACGGTGACACCAGCTCCCCGGCATGCAGGCGACGTTTCAGGGCGCGCCGTTGCGCATCACTGGTGCCATAGCAGCAGCGACGCTCCTGCTTCGCCTGCTGCAGCAGTGCAGAAACTTCCTTGTGTTCTTTCATATCTCGACGCTAAGGGTGATTTTGATCGTTGCACAAGCTCAACCGGCAAATGTGGATACTATGTCACGCGAATTGTTGCTGTGGATAACTTGAATCGACGTCGACGGCTTTGCCGACGGTCTTGTCGGAGGCGATATTAGCCTAGGACACCTTGCTGCGCCGCCTTCCATACCGAAAACAGTCATCAGTGACACCGGGGGCATCTTCAGCGTACGTTCTTCACGAAATCAGCTGCCATTTCGTGAAAACCGTACGCTCAGAATGACTCAGTGTACGTTCTTCACGAGATGAGGCCCCATTTCGTGAAACCGTACGTTGACGACGATTCAGTGTACGTTCTTCACGAAATTAGGATGATTTCGCGGAAACCGTACACTCACCGCAACTCAGCGTACGGTTTTCACGAAGTTATCGATTTGGGTATAGGTTCCCCGTCATGAACTACAATGAATCGCGGCGAAAAACGGAGAACCGAAGTCGGAGCGCGGCTGAACGGATATGGGTGTGACTGGATGGCTGTCATAGTGATGCCGGTTCTCTAACATACGCAATAACAACAACTGACAACAACAGGGGAGACAAGGATGGCGAGAAGTGCGGGCCGCACCCGGCCGGTGATCAAGGACGTGGCCAAACTGGCCGGAGTCTCGGCACCGACCGTCTCCCGGTATCTCAACGGCACCGTCAACGTCACCGAAGACAAGCGTGAACGCATCGCCAAGGCCATCAAGGAGCTGGGCTACGAGCCGAGCATTGTGGCGCGCGCTCTGTCGAACCGGGAGATGGACTCCGTGGTGGTGTTCGCGGCCAATCCTTCCGCCTTCTCCACGTCCGAAACGAACCATGGGGTGGAGGCCGCCGCCCGTAAACGTCGGTTCCTGCTCAATATTGTTTCTTTGGACGAGTCCGACATGGACTCCGTCAAGGCTCGCGTGCGCATGGGTTTGTCGATCAGGCCGGCGGGCGTGATCGTCTACGAGTACGACCGGGCCGGCATCGCCGCACTGGAATACATTCCCAAAGATATGCCGATGGTCGTGGTGGTGGCAGCTTCGGCGACGGCGAATACCAGGTCATCAACGCCGAAAGGGATGGCGGCCGTTGGATGACCATGCATCTGCTGGATCTCGGCCATCGCACCGTGTTCCATGTGGGGCGTCCGGAAGGTCCGACCGATAACACCCGCACCAATGGGTGGCGTGACGCGCTCAAGGAGCGCGGCGTCACGGCACCTGACCCAATCATCGTGCCCGACGATGATTTGGAGGAGTCGGTCAAGGCTGGGCGCACCTTGGGCCGTCGTGGTGATGTGACTGCGATTTTCGCCGGCAACGACGAGACCGCCATCGCTGTGATCCGGGGTCTAAGGGAGGTTGGTCGCCGCGTGCCTGCTGACGTGAGCGTCGTAGGCTTTGACGACCGCAACTTCGGTGCCATGTGGAATCCGGCGCTGACCAGTTACACCCAGAACTTCCTGGACATGGGGGAGCGATCCTTCCGAATGCTGTTCGAACAGATCCAGGCCAAGCGCGCCGGCGATGACGCGCCGCCCTCGCAGGTCGAGGTGGTGCAAGGCAAGCCGTGTCTGCGAGCTTCCGAACGCGCGTACGGCGACGGTGAAATCGCGTAGTCGATGGGGCGTGCGTATCAATCATAGTGACTGTAGCGCATCCATATCGTGGTGAGGAGTCTCTCATGCCGAACTGTAAGCGCTTACCTTAAGTAGTTTGTAATATGGTTTACGTCATACTAATAGATGTTCTAAATCATAGTGTTTTGCAAGGGCTTTTGCGGAAAATGGCTATTTATCAACAGTTTTCGAAAAGTCCGCATGACGGGCGACTGTGAGCACGCTTTATGGTAACCGCTTTCTGTAGCATTATCGTTAGAGTATGACTTTTGAACAATCGGCAACTCTGAAGACTCAGCCCCAGACCTCGGCACTATCTCAGCGGCAGACGCCGCGATGCAATAGGCCCGCGACGAACGCATCCCCGGCAAACTCATCTGTGCGATCATGGCCGTGGTCATTGTTATCGTATTCGTCGCCATGCTCCACGCCCTACGTAACCGGAAGTAGGTTGTAGGCGGGATTGGTCTGACTGGTATCCGCCACAGCCGGGTTCGTAGAGCGGCTACCAATCGGCCAGTGTCTCTATGGCATCGAATCCTGTTCTGCGATGTTGTTCGTCAAGGTTGTTCCAGTAAGGTGATTCATCGGTGAGCATGTCGTACGGGAGCTTGATACGTCTGCGATCCGTGTGGCTATGTAGTCGCCGAGTTTCGGCATCAGGGTCGGTGATGAGGGATGCGAGCATTGCGGCATCGTACAGATGTCTATCTCCATATCCGGCATGGTCTGCTTGGTATGCGGCGCTCTTAAGAATCAACGCGCCAAGCAGATCCGCGTCGGTAGCGGGACGCACGTCGAGACCGCCCATGATGGCGTGCAACTGCACCATGAGACCGCCGGTGAGCAGTCATGATTCGGCAATGCGCTCGGCCACCATGTATACGATATTCCACGGATGAGCGCCGCTGGGGATTGCAATGCGGGAAATCATTGCTCATTTCCTTGTTGTATGCCGTGATGAGTTCTGTAAGGGTTTCGAGCCCCTGCGCGTCGTTCTCTCGGGTCGTTGGATTCGGCCAGATCAGCGGCGCATACGCCGATGGGCATGGGCCCTGCCCGGCGGGCAGAAATCAGCGAGATGCGTGATTCGGCGGGAGACCTCGTGATGGCCCCAGCCTTCTGTTCGGTAGTGGTACCGCTACACCGACTCTCCCCGACACTCCAGTGCCGCCGATATCAGTGAATGCCCAGCCTGATGTCGGTAGAGTAAAGGCTATTGGCTTGGTCTCGACGGCGAGACTTCTCCAATGGCCAATATGCACTGTTGCAAAGGAGCATGCGGTATGCAACCAATCAAAGCCATTCAATACGGCTGCGGCAAAATGGCGAAGTACACGATTCGCTATATGCACGAGAAAGGCATTCAAATCGTCGGTGCCATCGACGTGAACCCGGAAGTCGTGGGCATGGATGCCGGTGTGTTTGCAGGCATCGGCCCATCAATGTGCCGATTCGCGCCGATGCCGAGGCTGTACTCAACGAGTGCGACGCGGATATCGCGGTAGTCACGCTATTCAGCTTCGAGAACGAAATCGCCACCATGTGCGAGCAGTGCTTGGCCCGCGGCATCAGCGTGATCACCACCTGCGAGGAATGCATCTACCGTGGACCACCGATCCGGCCACCACGAACCGTCTCGACATCATCGCCAAGGAAGCCGGTGCCACCATGGTCGCTCCGGCATGCAGGACATCTACTGGGTGAACATGGTCTCCACCGTCGCCGCCGGATGCCACAGCATCAAGAAGATCACCGGTGCGGTGAGCTACAACGTCGAGGATTACGCCTGGCTTGGCCAAAGCGCACGGCTGCGGTCTGACCGCCGAGGAGTTCGAGGCCGAGCTCGCGCATCCCGAAACCGTGGTGCCCTCGTATGTATGGAATTCCAATGAAGCGCTGGCCCAGAAGCTTGGGCTTACCATCGCATCGCAGACCCAGGCCAGTGTGCCGTATTTCAGCGATGTCGACGTGTATTCCGAAACGATGGGCGAGACGATTCCGGTCGGCAAATGCATCGGCATGTCCGCGTGGTAACCACCGAAACTAATCAGGGCATCACGTTGGAAACTGCCTGTATCGGCAAGGTGTACGGGCCGGATGATGGCGATATGTGCGATTGGAAGATCGAGGGTGAACCGGACGTGGAGTTCCACGTGGTCAAGCCGGCGACCGTCGAACATACGTGCGCCACAATCGTCAACCGCATTCCGGACGTGCTCAACGCGCCAGCCGGATATGTGACGGTCGATCAGCTCGATGAGATTTCGTATCTTACGTATCCCGCCGCGCTGTACGTGGCATAGCTTCATATTTTCAAGGATGAAGGCCGGCACTCATAAGGGTGCGGCCGGTATCAGGCGGACAGAGTCGACGTGCGTGGCATCACCTGGAACTGGATATGGTCATGGGTGATGTCATCGGGCCGTTCATGCCGTAGGTTCGACTCGTTCAGCGTCACCATGCGATCGATAACCGTACGAGCCATTGCGGGGACGTCCATCGCCACAGTGCTGATGGGTGGGTTGGTGCAGGCGGAGAAGGGGATACCGTCGAATCCCATGAGCGTACGTCGTCGGGCACGTGGATGCCATGTTCGGTGAGTTCGCGGAGCGCGCCGATCGCTATGGTGTCAGACATGCACAGTTCTCATGCTCCCGCTGGCGGGAGCTGTCATGCGAAGCATGACTGAGGGTGGTCCACAGCCGCCAATCCGTAACATCACCCAACGCAGCATTTCACGATACGGACGTTTCCGTATCGTATTTTCGTGTGGTCAAATAGACATTTCGAGCGAAAAAGTTCGAAATACCCCCATAACTGGCCATAAAAAAAATTGCTTGAGAATCACTATTGACTTTTATGGCGACTCGGTATATGGACACATGAAACGTAAATGACATGGAGCAACGGTACTGTGTCAACAGCAATGAACGAAGAGGCATGATTTTCTTACGTGCCCACAACCAATTGAGGTGATTTCGGTGACATTCAAAGCCCCGCTCGATCTCACGGTCCACGCTCCGGACGGTATGTATGATCCCGCCAACGAGCATGACGCCTGTGGTGTGGGTATGGTCACCACTTTGAACAAGCGTCCTGAGCGCAAGATCGTCACCGACGCCATTGAGGTGCTGGTCAACCTTGATCACCGTGGTGCCGTGGGTGCCGAGGAGAACACAGGTGACGGCGCCGGCATTCTGATGAGCATGCCGGATGAGTTCATGCGTGCCACCGTGCCCGCCGAACTGCCGGAAGCCGGTCACTATGCGGCAGGCATCGCCTTCCTTGACCGCGACATCGAAACCTCCGGTCAGCAGGAACAGGCCATTGCCAAGATCGTGCGCGAGGAGGGACTCGAAGTCCTCGCATGGCGCGTGGTGCCCACCAACCCGGACGGCCTTGGCCTGCAGGCCCTTGCCGCCATGCCAGGATTCAAGACTCTCGTGGTCGCCTCTCCGGACGGTGCTCTGGCCGGCGTGGACTTGGATCGCAAGACCTTCCGCATCCGCAAGCGCGTCGAGCATGAGGTGGGCGTCTACTTCGCATCCCTGTCCGCCCGTACCATCACGTACAAGGGCATGCTCACCACCATGCAGCTCACCCACTTCTTCGAGGATCTGAACGACGAGCGCATGAAGGCCACCATCGCCATCGTTCACTCCCGCTTCTCCACCAACACCTTCCCGAGCTGGCCGCTGGCCCAGCCGTTCCGTCTGCTGGCCCACAATGGCGAGATCAACACCATCCAGGGCAACCGCAACTGGCTCTCCGCCCGTGAAGGCCGCCTGAGCAGCGAACTGCTCGGTGAATTCGAGCCGCTGCTGCCGATCACCACCCCGGGCTACTCCGATTCCGGCACCTTCGACGAGTGCTCGAACTGCTGCACCTCGCCGGCCGCTCCCTGCCGCACGCCATCTGCATGATGCTGCCGCCGGCTTGGGAGAAGAACCCGGATCTCGATCCGGACGTGCGCGCCTTCTACGAGTACAACAACACGCTTATCGAGCCGTGGGATGGCCCGGCCGACATCGTCTTCACCGACGGCACCCAGGTCGGCGCCCTGCTCGACCGCAACGGCTTCCGTCCCGGCCGCTGGCAGCTCACCGATGACGGCTACATCGTTCTGGCCTCCGAGGCCGGCGTTCTGCCGGAGATCGCGCAGGAACACATCGTGTCCAAGGGCCGTCTTGAGCCCGGCGAGATGTTCCTGGTCGACACCGCCGAAGGCCGCATCATTCCCGATGAAGAGGTCAAGAGGAACCTCGCTGCCCAGCACCCGTACCGCAAGTGGGTGGAAGGCAACTCCGTTGAAATGAGCGACCTGCCCCGCCGCGAGCACGTCAGCCACTCCGGCCAGTCCGTCCAGCGCCGTCAGCGCGCCTTCGGCTACACCGAAGAGGATCTGAAGCTCCTGCTCACGCCGATGGCCAACACCGGCAAGGAACCGCTCGGTTCCATGGGTAACGATGCGCCTATGCCTGCGCTTTCCAGCCGCAGCCGCATGCTGTTCGACTACTTCACCCAGAAGTTCGCGCAGGTCACCAACGCCGCTGGACTGGGAGCGTGAGGAGATCGTCACCTCGCTCGAATCCGCCATCGGCCCCGAGCCGAACCTGCTGGCCGATTCCGAGCTGCACGCCAAGAAGATCCTCATCCGCTGCCCGTGGTCAACTCTGATGAGATGGCCCAGCTCAAGCGCCTTGACAAGGCCCGCATCCTCGGCGGCTACTACCGCCCGTACGTGGTCAAGGGCCTCTACCAGGTCGCCGGCGGCGGCAAGGCCTCGAAGAGCGACTTGAGAGATCTTCGCCGAAATCGACGAGGCCATCGCCAACGGCAAGAACTTCATCGTGCTCTCCGACCGTGAGTCCAACCATACGTGGGGTCCGATCCCGTCCCTGCTGCTGACTTCCGCCGTGCAGCACCACCTGCTGCGCCGCCACACCCGTACACAGATTTCCATGGCCGTCGAGGCCGGTGACGTGCGCGAGATTCACCATGTCGCGCTCCTCATCGCCTATGGCGCCGCCTGCGTGAACCCGTACTTGGCATTCGAATCCGTGGAAGATCTGGCCCGTAACGGCTACCTCAAGGTCGACGCGGACACCGCTGTGAAGAACCTCACCAAGGCCCTCTCCACCGGCGTGCTCAAGATCATGTCCAAGATGGGCGTCTCCACCATCATGAGCTACCGTGCGCGCAGCTGTTCGAGCTGTGGCCTGAGCCAAGAAGTCATCGACGAATACTTCACCGGCACCACCTCCCGTGTGGGCGGCGTGGGCCTTGAAGAAATCGCCGAAGAAGTGGCCATCCGCCACCGCGTGGCCTACCCGAACCAGTGGAGCGCGTCCCCGCACCGCAACCTGCGCACCGGCGGCGACTACAAGTGGCGTCGCACCGGCGAGGACCACCTCAACGATCCCGAGGCCATCTTCCTGCTTCAGCAGTCCACCCAGCGTGGCGACTACCAGATGTTCAAGAAGTATTCGCACCACATCAACGACACGTCGAACCGACTCATGACCTGCGTGGCCTGATGAAGTTCAACACCAACCGCAAGCCCATCGACATCGCCGAAGTCGAGCCGGCCTCCGAGATCGTCAAGCGCTTCTCCACCGGTGCCATGAGCTACGGCTCCATCTCGCAGGAAGCACACGAGACGCTCGCCATCGCCATGAACTCGATTGGCGCACGCTCCAACTCCGGTGAGGGCGGCGAATCCGACGATCGTATCAACGACCCGCAGCGCTACAGCCGCATCAAGCAGATCGCGTCCGCTCGCTTCGGCGTGACCTCCGATTACCTCGTGCACGCCACCGATTTGCAGATCAAGCTCGCCCAGGGCGCCAAGCCTGGTGAGGGTGGCCACCTGCCCGGAGCCAAGGTCCCGCCGTGGATCGCCAAGGTCCGTCACGCCACCCCGGGCGTGGAGCTTATCTCCCCGCCGCCGCACCACGACATCTACTCCATCGAGGATCTGAAGCAGCTGATCAACGATGCGAAGATGGCCAACCCGAAGGCACGTATCCACGTCAAGCTCGTTTCCGAGTTCGGCGTCGGCACCATCGCCGCAGGTGTGGCCAAGTGCCATGCCGACGTGGTGCTTATCTCCGGCTATGACGGCGGTACGGGTGCAGCCCCGCTCAACGCCATCAAGCACGCCGGCACCCCGTGGGAGATCGGCCTGTCCGAAACCCAGCAGACGCTGATCCTGAACGGCCTGCGCTCCCGCATCGTCGTCCAGTGCGACGGCGAGCTCAAGACCGGTCGTGACGTGGTCATCGCCGCCCTGCTTGGTGCCGAGGAATTCGGCTTCGCTACCGCAGCCCTGATCGTGGAAGCTGCGTCATGATGCGCGCCTGCCAGAAGAACACCTGCCCGCAGGCATTGCCACCCAGGATCCTGAGCTGCGCGCCCGCTTTAAGGGCAAGCCCGAGTACGTGGTCAACTTCTTCATGTTCATCGCTGAGGAGGTGCGCGAGATCCTCGCCCAGCTCGGCTTCAGGACTCTTGAGGAGGCCATCGGCCACGTTGAGTGTTTGGATCAGGACGAGGCCATCAAGCGCTGGAAGTCCGGCGGCATCGACCTGACCAACGTGCTCAAGCAGGCCGGCCCGGTACCCGGCACGATCCTGCACCAGACCATCGAGCAGAACCACGAGCTGGAGAAGGCGCTGGACAACAAGCTCATCGAACTTGCCCAGCCGGCCCTCGAACACAAGGAACCCGTGCGCATCGAAATGCCGATTCGCAACGTCAACCGTACGGTCGGCACCATGGTCGGCTACGAGATCACCCGCCGTTACGGCGAGGAAGGTCTGCCGGACGACACCATCGACATGACCCTGCACGGTTCCGGAGGCCAGTCCATCGGTGCGTTCATCCCGCGCGGCGAGACCATGCGCATCTACGGTGAAGTCAACGACTACGCCGGCAAGGGCCTGTCCGGCGGTCGCATGATCGTGCGCCCGGAAGACACCGTCACCTTCGACAAGCACAGCAACGTCATCGCCGGCAATGTCACCGGTTTCGGCGCCACTTCCGGCCAGATGTTCGTAGCCGGTCGCGCCGGCGAACGTTTCGGCGTTCGTAACGGCGGTGCCACGTTCGTGGTCGAAGGCGTGGGCGACCACGGCTGCGAGTACATGACCGGCGGCACTGTTGTGGTGCTCGGCCCCACCGGACGCAACTTCGGTGCAGGCTTCTCCGGCGGTAACACTTATGTGCTTGACCTCGATATGAAGAAGGTCAACCCGGGTGCCATCAAGTCCGGTGCACTGCTCTTCAAGTCGCTTGATGCCGAAACCTCCAAGCTGGTGTACGCACTGGTCAAGCAGCATGCCGAAGAGACCGGTTCCCAGTTCGCCGCGGCCCTGCTGGAGGACTGGAACGAAACCGTCAAGCGGTTCACGCACGTAGTGCCGAAGCAGTTCGTGGCCATGACGAAGGCCATGGAAGAAGCCAAGGCCAACAATGTAGATTTCAATGCGCCCGGCGCCTGGGAAAAGGTGTACGAGCAGGTTATGGAAGGAGCGCGCTGACATGGGCGACCCGAGAGGATTCCTGAAGGTCCGTACCCGCCGAGAGCTGGCTGAACGCCCCGTTGAGGAACGTATCAAGGACTGGTTCGACGTTCACGCCGAAACCGGCCTGCAACCGTGGACCCAAACGCAGGCGGCCCGCTGCATG
>ENA-OQDD01000630-OQDD01000630.1-human-gut-metagenome-genome-assembly--contig:-NODE-630-length-13658-cov-2.127928_pt1 | contig 13658 bp, 19 predicted proteins | sample MGYA00242507_ERZ504598 | MGnify/ENA primary metagenome ERZ504598 (study PRJEB26092, sample SAMD00036318) | human gut metagenome | host: Homo sapiens | study: EMG produced TPA metagenomics assembly of... | reverse complement strand
TATTATATATAATATTTAATATAATCAGCATTAATAGATTCGCTGTGACCCGCTCCGAGCTTCGCTCTCCGCTATACTCCGTGGAGGATGGATACAATCAGTATCAATCATATCAAGTTAATCAATACTATAATTATTATCATTATCTTTATTAATATTATCAATACTATTATGATTAAGTCTAGCTCATCTTCATCCTCCACGGGGAGTATGACTTGCATATTTATAATCATATAATCCTCTACGATTGAAATGTTAAAAATAGTTTTTCTCTTGGTAGATTCATTCAAACTCTTACATTTGCTAAAAACAATTAAGTTATGGGTAAAGATAAAAGTGAAACTAAACCTAAATACACTAGAGAATTTCATAGTGGTGAAAGGAATAAAAAAGAAGTTAAAGTTCCTAGTAAACTTAAACTTGGAAATATTGGTATTGATAGTATTATTAAAACTAAATAATTTAGTGTTATGATTAAAGTTGAAAGTAAATTTAAAGATTTTGGTATTCAAATACCTACTGACATCAGCGAAATAACAAGTGAAGCACTTGACGCTGTTCTTACTAATGTAGTTATTGCTAAACATTATTGTGTTGTTGCTCTTTGCCAAAATGAAAGTTTGTTTGGTGTTATTAATAATAAAGTAAGTACAGTTGAGGTTATGCCAATTATTGCTAAGATTAGTAAAGAAGATGCTGAGCTTATTGGTATGAATCAAATGGATAAGATTATTATTGACCGTTCTATCTTGAACGTGGTTATCATCTTTATCTTAAAAATAATGTTCTTAGTCCTCAATTTGTTAATAAGTATATTACTAATGATACTGAACTAACTCGTTCTATTACTGTTGGTACTTTTGGACAAAATCAAGGATATAAAAAAGGACAGAAGTTTGGTTTGTTGAATTTAAAGTTATAGCTATTAATGATTTAAGAGCTGCTATTACTGATAAACATAAAGCTATTAATCCTTTTGTTTATCATTCTGCTGAAAAAGCTAATTAGCCATTTCGTCTAAATAATCGAACTCTTCTTAGAACTACTTATGTATAATTTAAAATTATAGGTACTTGTGTTCTTGTTTATAGTAGTAATCTAAGAAGAGTTCTTAAACTTTCAATTATGGATTTTAAGACTAATACTAGTTTTAATATTGCTAATACTAGTTCTCATGAAGATTTTGATGATGATTATATTCTTATTTATAAAGATATAAATAATATATTAGATGATATTGGATTTCAAGGTGATGATAGAATACTTTGTAAATCTATTATTGAAAGTCTTGAAAAAGAAGCTAGTATTAATATACGAAAAGATAAATGTGTTGCTATTCCTCATATTGGTACTATTCAAAAGAATTGGTATCGTTCCAAACTTATTAGTCATTATAAAGACTTTAAAGAAGCTAGAAAAACTATGACTAGAGAAGAGTATAAAGAATATACTGCTAAAGTTAATGGAAGAAAGAAAAGCAAAAACATTATGAAGAAGAAGAAAAGATTAAGACTGAACATAAGTTTAAAAAGAAACTTCTTCCTACTTGGATTAAACTAAGTAAAAAATATAGTGCTGCTTATGCTAATCTTTGGCTATATGCTATGGGTAAACTTGAAATTATTGAATTTGATGAAGAAGTAGAAGAAATATATGAACGGTTTGGAATTGGATTGGATGCTGACCATAGATGAAACTGGTATGCCAAAAGCTCCTACACTTAAACAACTTCTTGATAGAGATGTTAGTCTTCTTTATACTAGAGATAAATCTCCTAATAAAGAGATGTATGTTAAAGAAGTTGGAGTTATTTATTATCTTGGTGACCCTAAAGGTCCGTGTCTACAAGAAGGTCTTAGTGAAAAAGAAGCTCTTAAGAAAGCTATTGAAAACTTTGATTTACCTAAAAATTATCAACCTGATATTCTTGTTTGGAAACTTATTAAAAGATATTATAATCAAAAAGCTGGTGCTGGTATGGAAGCTGTACTTAATATTAAGCGTGGTATTCATAATGTTGCTCTAGCTGCTAGCAAATTAAATGAGTTGCTGAATGACAAGTTATCTGATGGTGCTAGTCTAGAAGATGTTCCAGTTGTTATTGGTTATATGAAACAAATTAATGATTTAGCTAATCAGTTTCCAAACACGATTAAAGCTCTTAATGTAGCTGAAGAAAATCTTCTGTATGAACAAGAGAATGTTGCTGGTAGAGGTGGAGTTGAAATTACTAGTAGTATGATTGAGGAATAAGCTGATGCTAATCCACTCCATCCTCCACGGGGAGTCTAGCGTAGCACGTAGTGCCGAAGCGGGTCCAAACTAGTGTTGAACTTAATGGTATTAATAATATGGAACTTAGAGATAAAAGATATAATGATATTAGACTTATTTTTCATGAAGAAGAACATAAATATAATGATAGTCTAGGTAATGATTATATTTCAACTACTACTATCCTTCATAATTATGCTCCAAAGTTCGATAAGAACTATTGGTTGAGAAAGAAGTCTAAAGAACTAGGAATAAGTGAGAAGAAACTAGAAGAACAATGGTCAACTATTACTAAAGAAGCTTGTGAACGTGGAACTAATACTCATAATGGTCTTGAAGATGGTGTTAAAGGAGCATCTATGTTTCAACAAGCTATTAATTATCTTGATAAACGAGAAGATGGTGTAATGGTTACGATTGCTGATATACCAAATTTTGGAGCTAATTATAAACTTCTTAATCTTAAAGATTTTATTGAACTTACAAATAATCGTTATCCTCTTATTTATGATGCGTTTAAAATGTACACTGAAAAAGGATATAAGATTTATAGTGAGATTGGTATGTTTCTTATAGATTGGCTAATTAGTGGAACTATTGATATTCTTCTAGTTAATGAAGATACTAATTGTGCTGTTGTAGGTGATTGGAAAACTAATCGTGGTGGATTAAAATTTAGTAGTGGTTATTATAAGAAAGATAAAACAGTTAGACCTGCACAACAAACTAATGTTTGGGTTAATAAAGATGAACGACTTTTAGCTCCTCTTAATCATCTTCCTAATTGTAATGGTGCTATATATAATCTTCAACTTAGTATGTATGCTTTTGCGGTTGAATATATACTTGGTTTAACTATTAAAGGTATTTGGCTGTGTCATATTGATAGTGATTTTGAACTTAATGAATATGGTATGCCAAAAAGATTTTCTGATGGTCTTTATCATATTAAAGAGAATCCTGTTGAAACTACTAAATTCTTTACTATGAATTATCTACGTGATGATATTAATAAAGTTCTTAAAGATAGAGAATTACAAATTAAAGCTAGTGGTGTTCAAACTCAATTTAAACTTGCTATATGAAATTGAATAAAGATAATTTAATTGGAGTAATTATTGGATTTATTGTTTTAGTTATATTTGCTGTTTGTTTATCTAGTGGATGTACTAAACGTATTACTCCTGTTCCAGAGATTAGATATGTTCCTGTTACTGATTCTACTGCTGTTAATGAATTAGTTCTAACTAAAGAATTACTTCGTAGAACTCAAGACTCTCTTAATGCTTATAAATCTGATACGACTATTAGTGCTGATTATTTTGTTGCTAAATATAAGCTAGAACGTATTAGATATTATAATGATATTGCTGGTAAAGGAAATAATATTAAATTTCTTAGAGGTTGGATTCGTAGAACTCTTGATGAATAAGTTATGTATATTATTAATCGTAGAAAAAATATAAGATTAATTGGCGATGAACATCATATTGGTGATGACTTTGAATTTGTGATTTATAAAGTTCAAATTAAAGTTCTTTGGTTTTGGATTACAATTAAAGAATTTGATGGAGATGATTATTATGATGCTGTTGATTGTTTTAGATATTGTACTAATCCTTATATAAATTAAATTATGGCTTACTTTGGAGATGCTTTTAAAAAACTATCTATTAAAGAAGGTGGTTATGTAAACGATAAAGATGATGCTGGTGGAGAAACTTATAGAGGTATCAGTCGTAAATATAATCCTACTTGGCAAGGTTGGACTATGATTGATTCTTATAAGAAACATTATACTGTTGGTAGTAAAAAGTTTAAGTCTAAACTTGATAATGATGTTCAGCTTCAGAAACTTGTTTGGGAAAAGTATAAAATAGGTTATTGGGATGTATTTGAACTTGATGATTTTAATAGTCAGAGAGTTGCTGAACAATTATTTGATACTAACGTGAATTGTGGTCAAGTTGCAGCTATCAAGATGGCTCAAAGAGTTCTTGGTCTTAAAGAAACTGGTAGATGGAATCTTGATTTACTTAATAAACTTATAGAAATAAAAGATTAACTTAATACTGTATAGAATTATGAAGAAGATGTTAATAGCAATATTTATAATAGCGATTATTAATTTATGTGTTACTCTGTATTTATCAATAAGTCGTTTTAGTGTAGAAGCCAATTCATATAATAAAAGTGACACTGCTATTAATCATGTTCGGATTGATTCTATACAGTTAGTTATAACTGAAAGAGAAAGTATAGTTTATAAATTAAAAGAACATGAGAAAGATATTGAAGATAAAGTTATTAGTCTTAATGATAGTGCTACTTGGGAGTTATTCAAGAAGTTGGTGTCAGAGTGAGATTGATAATATAGTGCATCCTCCACGGGGAGTCAACACTACTGATACAACTGTTCTTGTTCCTATTAATATGATTAAGGTTGCTAATACTAAAATTATTAAAGCTAAACTTTATAAAGATATTATTAATGAACAAGACAGTATAATTAATCTTCATAAGATTAAATATAATGCTCTTCATAAAGAAGTTGAAACTTTACAATATAATCTTAATAATAGTAATAAAACAAATGATAATTTAAATAAATCTATTGAACGTATTAAACGTAAGAATAGATATTTGGTAAGCGGTGGTGCTGTTTGCGCTATCGCTTTTGTTGTTTGTTTACTAGTTAAATAAAATATTATGGCTGATGGTAAATATCCTTTTCTAGAGTACATTGAAGAACCTGATAAAGAGAAAAAGTATAAGAAAGCTAGTGATTGTGGATGGTATGACCCTCATAATAACTTTTTAATTGGAGATAGTGGTGGTTTTCTTTTAAATATTAGACCTGGTAAATTTGTTAATACTGAACTTTTTAATGAAGCTGCTAGAACATATCAAGCCACAGGTAAATATACTCAATTTAAAGTTGATAGTATTCCTCATAGACAATTTAGACGTAGAGAATGTGATAGACGACGTAATGGTTTTTCTGCTCCTTGTTGGCAAAATCCAGATGGAAGTATAGAAGATGTTTGGATAACAGGTGGTCATTATAATTTTCTTAATTATACTCGTATGGAACGTACAGATGAATCATCTGTTATTGTTACTGAACATGGAGCTACTGCTAAAAAGATTTATAGTTTTCCTAGTTTTATTGATGCTCAATTTGGACTTGGCAAATTATAGAATTTTGTAGACGTAATGGTTTGCATCTTATTATTGATAAAACTCGACGTGGAGGTTTTTCTTATATTATGGCTGCTGATAGTTCAAATGAAATTAACTTATCTAAACATAAAGTTGTTATTCATGTTGCAGCTGATAATAAATATTTGATTAAGCAAGGAGGTTTAAGTGACTTTGCTGTTAATAACTTAAAGTTCTTTGAAGAAAAAACTCCATTTAAAAGAGGAATATTTAGTCCTACTACTGATAGTTTTAAAACTTGGTTATCGTATGAAAAATGGAGTTGAAGCTGATGATAGTTGGTCTAGTTCTCTTTTAAGTGTTAGTGCTAATAATAATCCGGACTGTGCTATTGGTAAAGATGCTGTTACAATTAAGTTGAAGAGTTATCTACAATGCAAAATTTTGATGAGTTTATGAATGTAACTGAACCTACAATGACTGTTGGTACTCGTACTACTGGTACTCTTATGGCTTGGGGAACTGCTACTGCTGCTAATATGCAAATATTTGAACAAAACTTTTATAATCCTAGAGCATTTGGATTTATGGCTTTTGAAAATGTTTTTGATAATGATGCTCGTAATGAAGTTTGTGGATTTTTTAAATCTTATGCTTGGGGTCTTGAAGGAGAAATAGATGGAGTTAAAGGTTTTGATGAAAATGGAAATAGTAATCTACGAATAGGACTTAAGCTTGCAGCACGAGAAAGAACTGAAAAGAAAAAGACTGCTAAGACTTTTGCAGAATATCTTAATTATCTTGGTCAACGTGCTTTATTTCCTGCTGAATCTTTTAGTAGTGCTAGTGAAAATATATTTAGTAGTGAGGCTCTTAATAAGTTTGAAGATAAACTTAGAGTTGATAATAGTTATAAGTTTTATACTGATGGTGAACTATTTGAAGATGGAACTAAAAAGATTTATTTTAAATCTAATGCTCGTATAAGAATTGAAAATCCTGATATGAAAACTTATGATTATATTCAAGGAGTTCCTAGACGCGGTAACGAAGACCCTCATGGTTGTATAAGAGTTTGGTTTGCCCCAGAATATGAAGAAACATATATTGGCGATAGGCTTATAAGAAGTATTCTTCCCGGTACTTATGTTGCAGTTTATGACCCTGTTGGTATTGATAAAGATAAAAAAGAAATTACTGATAGACATTCTCATAATAGTATATTTGTTATTGAAATGCCTAGAGAACGTAATGGATTTAAACCTAAGTTATGTGCTGCATATTATGGACGTACTGAACGACTAGAAGAAGCTGATGAAAAGTTTTATCGTTTATGTAAATGGTATAATTGTATTGGTACTGGACTTGTGGAAATAAATCGTGGTGAAACTGTTTCTAACTTTCGTAAATGGAAAGCTACTAAATATCTAGGTTATGAACCTTTATATGTTTGGGATTCTGCTGTTAAAGAAAAAGTTAGTACTAGTTATGGTTATAATATTGGTAGTGGTCCTAAGAAACTAGATGGTCTTCGACTTCTTAAAGAGTTCTTATATGAAGTTATTGGTAAGAATGAATTTGGAGAAGATATTTATGTTTTTGAAAGATTTCTTGATTATCAAACAATTCTTGAACTTAAAAAGTTTAATGCTGAAGGTAACTTTGACCGTATATCTAGTCTTATACTTTTAGGTATATATTGGAAGTCTATTGATATTAAAGGTAAGCGAGAACTTGCTAGTCGTAAGAAAGTTACAGAAGAAAATGATAAAACAGATATTTTTAATAGACAATGGTTTTAAGATTAAACAAATAAAGATATGTATAATTTTGGTAGACTTGATTTCCCTAATCAGCATGTTAGTTATGCTGAAAAACAAGAAGTTGATTGGTATGCTAAATGTTGTGATTACGTTATAGAAGCTGGTATTGCTTGTAAAGCTGATTTTAATGTAGAAGAAAAGTTTAATATTCTTCTTGGTAATATTCCTAGAGAATATTATAGAAAAACTCTTAATCCTTATAATGAGAAAGATGAGAATTTAACTCGTTTTCCAGCTACTATGCGTAATTATGATATGATGAAAGGTATTATTAGAAGATATATTGGTGAATATATTAAGAATCCACATGATTTTATTGTTGGAGCTAATAATCCAGAAGTTGTATTTGCTAGAGATGCTGAACTTGGTAAACAAATTATGATGCTTGCAGAACAAGCTGTTGCTAAGAAAATACAAGAAAGTTATATGCAGTTTGTTAATGAAGGAAATAATCCTGAACAATTTAATCCTGAACAAGCTGTTGATATTAAAGCTTTTATTAAAGAATTTAATGAAAATTTTATTGATGATATTAGTGCACAAGGACAGGATTTAATTAATGTTATTGATGACCTTACTGATGCTTTTACTATATATGCTAGAGCTTATTTTGAATTTGTTGCTTTTGGAGCTTGTTATACATATAGAGATGTTGTAGGTAGTCAATTAATTAAACGTGTTGTTAGTGTTAGAGATGCTTTTCCTGTTCCTAACGATAGTATGTTTGCAGAAGATTATGATATGTTTGCCGAACGTCGTATGCTAACTAAACAGCAAATTATAGATGAATTTTATGAATATCTTTCTGAGAAAGAACGTGAAGCTCTTGATATTTATTATCAATATGGTGCTACTACTTCTAGTGATAGAGCACTTTTAAATTGGGATAAATATATGCACTATTTGGTGATATATGTGCTAAATTTAATAAAGATGATTTACAACATATTAAGAACACTAATATAATGGCTCGTGATGCTAATAATGGTTTATTTGAAGTTTGGCATACTGTTTGGAGAGGTGAAATAAAAGAAGGTATTCTTACATATAGTAATGGAGCATTTGTTACAACAAGAATTGTTGATGAAACTTATCAGCTTAACCCTGCTAATGGTGATATTAGTATTGAATGGGTGTGGCGTCCACAAGTTTATGAGAGCGTTAGAATTGGCTCTCGTGCTACAAGTATATATCCTTATAAGGCTCGTCCTATTGCTTATAATAGGAATGGTAAACTTCCTTATAATGGTATTGCAGAACTTCTTCCAGGTTTTGGAAGATTTAGTATTGTAGATACAGTTATTCCTTATCAAGTATTTCGTAATATAGTTTCTTATCATAGAGAAATGGCTATTGCTAAAAATAAGATGAATGTTCTTATGATTGCTAAATCTCTTCTTGGTAAAAAACCTGCTGAAACTATATATCGTATGGCTGCTGATGGAGTGCTTTATATTGATGATGAAGATGACGCTAATCTTGTTAAAGCACAAAATGTTCGTTATCTTGAAAGTCGAATGAATAATTATATTACTGAACTTGGACAACTTATTCAAGAGATTGAACAGACTGCTAAAATGGAATGTGATATGACTCCACAACGTTATGGTGAGATTGCTAATAGTGCTGGTAAAGGAGTTACTGATGAAGCAGTTATTCGTGGAAGTATGGGTTCTGTTATTATTGAATTTATATTTGATAAAATGAGAGAACGAGATTATCAAGCTGAAATGGATTATACTAAACTTGCTTGGATTGATGGTCTTAATACTTCTTATAAAACTAAAGATGGTGATATTAGATATTTAAGTCTTGATGTTAATAGTCATATATTTGCCAATTATATTGTTACTTGTAAAACTTCTGTTAAAGAACGTGAGAAACTTGAACAATATAAACAGCTTGCATTTAGTGCTGCTCAGAATGGTAATATGGATATGGCTAATGCTGCTATACGTGGAGATAATGTTGCTCAAATTAGTAAACTTATTGATAAGTATCAAAACATTCAACGTGAGCATGAACTTGATGTTGAACGTGTTTCTCAACGAACAGAACAACTTCGTCAAGAATTTGAACTTGCTAAGATTGATAGAAAAGCAGAACAAGATAGAGAAACAATTAGAGTTGAAAAATATCTTGATAGTCAGATTGAAGCTATGAAAGCAAATGCTAATATTATGAGTTTTGATAATGGTCTTAGTGATGCTGAAAAGAGTCAAGCTGAAGAACGTATGGAAAATGCTAGACTTAATCTTGAACGTAGTAAACTTAGTTTAGATGCTCAAAAGACTTCTGTTGAAGCACAACTTAAAGAAAAAGAATTAGCTGTTAAACTTAAAGAAAGTGATGATAAAGTCAAGATTGCAAAAACGAATAAAAATCGTTATGATAGCAAAAGTAAATAATCGGCTGTACTTCTAAATTTTGTTCATAATAGGGCTGGACTTGCTTGTGAAAGTAGGTTCAGCCCATTTTCATTTTTCTTTACATCACATGAGCCATTTTAAGCTCATTCTAAGCACTTTATTCATTTCGTGATAGATTAATCATTATGATAAAATTTGATTCATACACGGCTTCTCTGAAAGTGACAGGTTAGGTTATCAGTAATAAATATCCTAGTTAGCAATAGTATGTTAGTCGGCAAATCGGCTTAAAGGTGAACATATTTTAACGATACAAGTAAAACTCGTATTATTATTATAGTTTATATTTGTGGTATAGTAATTAATTAAAAACAAAGAATTATGCCTAATTTTGATAGTTTTGGTTTTAATGGTGAAACATCTAATGGTGATGGAAAACCTACTGACGACATTACAGACCTTGATACAGGTAAAACAGGGCAGTTAGATGCTAATGGTAATCCTATTGATGATATTACTAATAATGGTAATGGAGATGGGAATAGTGATTCTAATGCTAATAAAGATAACCAATCTTCATCCTCCACGGGGGGTAAGCCTAATGACAAAGCGAATGACGCTGATGCTGAACATGGTTTAGAAGAAGGTACTATTATCGAAGATGGAGATAATAAATATACTGTTGATAAAGACGGTAATCTTATTGACGATAAAGGTAATATCTTTAAAGCTAAAAATGAAGTTGCTGCTTATCTTAAAGAATTTGAAGTAGAAGATACTAAAGAAGAAAATACTATTGATGTTAAATCGATTCAAGAACTTGTAGGTGTTTCTGTTACTTCAGAAGATGGTAAACCAGTTGCTTTTGATAATACTCCTCAAGGAGTTGCAAGTTATATTCAATCCGTTATTGATTTAAAACGTGACGAATTTGCTCAAGCTGGTGTTAATAAGTTATTTGAAGATTATCCTATTGTTGGTGATTTTCTTAATTATTATGTTGCAAATGGTAATTCATTTGAAGGCTTTGGTGAACTTCGAGATAGAAGCGGTATTGAAGTAGATGAAAATAATGTAAGTCAACAAGAAGCTATTGTTCGTGAGGCGTTTAAGGAATTTAATCGTCGTGGTAATATTGATAAGTATATTCAATATCTTAAAGATAGTAATGAACTTTTCAATGTTGCTAAAGAAGAACTTGAAGCTCTTCAGAAAGCTGATAACGAAATGCGTGAAGCTAATGCTAAAAAAGCTATGCGAGTTAAAGCAGAAGAAGAGAAACAACTTGTGGAATTTTGGAATGGAGTTAAAGATTGTATTGATAAGCGACAGATTGCTGGTTATCGTATTCCCGAAACTGTTATTATTGAACGTAATGGTAAACAGATTTCTACTACTCCTGAAGATTTCTTCAATTATGTTTATCAAGTTGATGATAAAGGACTTTCTCGTTATGAAAATGATTTAATGAAGTTATCTCCTGCTGAAAGACGCGATGAAGAACTGCTTAAGGCTTGGCTTAAATATACAGGTAAAGGTTATGATAGTTTGATAGAAATGGCTGTTTCTGATAAAGAAGCTAAAAAGTTGAAACTTACTGCTAGTCAACGTAAATCTACAAAAGGAGCTATTAAAATAACTAAACCTGACAGTAAAAAAGACGTTCTGAAAGATGAGCGTTTTGGTTATTAACATAATAGTAAATTTGTAGATGAAAACATTACGTGTTATTGGACAAACTCGTTATGAAGATAGAGGTTATTCTAATGAAGAATCAATTGCTTATCTTCAACTTCAAAAGCCAGAAGAAATTAATAGTTTTCTGACTTATAATTATGGTATGGATGATGACCGTTTTCCTTTAAGTTTTATTACTGAAGGTCAAGGTAGTCGTGGTATTAAAGATGTTGCTACTGTACAATGGACTTGGAAAACTATGGGTCGTATGAAGTTTACAGACTTTGTAACTTACTTTAATACTGCTGTTACTAAACCCGGTCAAAATGGTAGTGAATTTGAAGTTCATTTCTCTACTCATTGGTTTATTGAACAACATGGTCTTACTGCTCCCGATGGTGTTACTCAAGTTCGTATTCAGAAAGACTTAGGTGAATCTGCTTATGGTTATGCTTATCTTTTGAAACTTACTTCTCCTAATCCTGATGCTTATGTTGACCCTCAATGGTTGGCTAAAGGTATGTATTGGGCAATGAGTGCTCCTACTGTTTCTGAATCTTATTCTAAAGGTAATAGAAGCAATACTATGGGGCCTGCTGGAATGACTTCTCAACTTGAGTTTTATCGTTATTCTAAAGAAATAGCTGGTAATCTTGCTAATGTTGTTACTCAATATCAATTCCAAAATGATAATGGTGGTACTTCTAATCTTTGGATTAACGAAGAGATGCGACAGTTCAACTTGCACATGAGAGTAATGAACGAAGAACGTTTGTGGAAGTCTGAATATAACCGTTTACCTGATGGTACTATTCCTTTGAAAGACCATGATAATGGTAAACCTATTCCTCGTACTGCTGGTATGTTAGAAATTTGTCGTGAATCTAACTACGATACTTATGGTGAAGTTCTGACTGTTAATAAACTTGAACGTACAATCGGTGATGTTCTTGACCGTGATACTCAAGATGGTGATAAGAATGTAGCTCTTATGGGTGGTAAAGGATTTATTCGTGACTTTGAAATGGCTATCAGAACTGATGCTAAAGAAAACGGATTTATTACTCCTCTTGGTGAAAAGATGATTCAAGATAATGGTGATGGTCTTTCTTATGGACGTTACTTTAATAAGTATAAAACTCCAGATGGATATACTATTACTGTTATTCATAATGCTTATTTCGATAAGGGTACTGATGCTGAAGCTGCTAAGCAAAATGGTATGATTCATCCTACTACTGGCTTGCCTATTACTTCTCATCAAGCTGCTTTGATTGATATGAGTAATTATAAAGGTAATCAGAATGTTCGTATAGTACGTCAAAAAGGACAGGCTTATAAAGCTAAAGTTATCGAAGGTATGACTGATATTCCTGCTTGCTGGGGATTGCCTAATACTAATCATGCAGCTACTGAAATTGATATGGCTCGTTATGAAGTTAAAGGCTCTATTGGTTTGCAGGTAGATAATACCACTAAGATGTTCTTATTGAAATGTGTATTATAATCATTTAAAAGAAGCTATTTAAGATATGGATTTTAACAAAGTAAATGAAGCTAATAAAGCAGGAGAAAATACTCCTGCTGCTTCTAATATAAATACAGATAAACAGGTTATACCCCCGTAGAGGATGGAGTAGATAAACAGCCTGCTAATACAGTAGGATTTAGAGATGAAAGTCTTGATGAACCTTATACTGAAAAACGAACTATTACTATTAATTTAGTTACTAATTATTCATTATATCGTAGAGTTAATGATAAAACATTACCTAAACGAATGGATAAGATTGGTAGTTGTGTTCGTAGTTCTCGTACTCTTTCTTCTAATAAAGGTGAGATTGAATCTTATTTTCCTGCTTTAATTGGTCTTGCTCCTAATAATGAAACTTTATTTCACGGGTTAAGGCTTATCTTAATAATATTAGTGTTTCAGTTGATGAACTAGGTAAGACTTTTGATATTTCTTTCTTTTGGAATCGTAAACGAGATTATCTTCGTTTTAGAGCCGAAGAAGAAGCTATTGAAACTGCTTATATGAATAGTGACCGTAAAGGAGTTAAAGAACTTAGAGAAGCTCTTGAAGCTAAAATTACTAAGTTAAATCTTCTTGAAAGTGAAAAGTATAAATATGGTTATCCTATTGTTCTTGATGATTATCTAATTTATCGTCATTGTTTATTATATAAAGATGTAGCTAAAGATATTGCTCTTATTAATTCTGACCCATCTATTAGATTTATTTTAAAGATGACCAAAGAGAAGCTGAGCGTCTTGCTAAACATCGTCAGGAAATTAATTCTGCTAAAGGCAATTATGTTAAACTTCTCACGAATAGTGATTTGTTTGATGC
>ENA-OQDD01000628-OQDD01000628.1-human-gut-metagenome-genome-assembly--contig:-NODE-628-length-13714-cov-1.773681_pt1 | contig 13714 bp, 16 predicted proteins | sample MGYA00242507_ERZ504598 | MGnify/ENA primary metagenome ERZ504598 (study PRJEB26092, sample SAMD00036318) | human gut metagenome | host: Homo sapiens | study: EMG produced TPA metagenomics assembly of... | reverse complement strand
CCTCGTACTACATGAGATGCACATCTCATGCATGACATCCTTATTTGCCCTTCTCTTTAACCAATAGAGTTTAATACGAAAAGGAACTTTGCTCCAACTTCTTATCTAAAGAAGTAGAAAGAAACAAAACGACTGATTTACAGACAATTTGTCATTTTACATATTTTATATGCAGACAATTTGTCCGAAATGTGCCAATGGCAAATCTTTTGCGCCTTCCCAAGTGTTATGAAACTGATAAAATAGAAAGGAGAACAAAATATGAACTTTAACAACTTTACCATTAAAGCGCAAGAAGCAGTGCAGGAGCTGTGAACCTGGTACAAAGCCGTGGACAGCAGGCCATCGAGCCCGTGCATGTACTTCAAAGCGTGATGAAAGTAGGTGAAAATGTCACCAACTTCATCTTCCAGAAACTGGGCATGAACGGTCAGCAGATAGCACTTGTACTGGACAAGCAAATTGATTCTCTGCCCAAGGTATCCGGCGGAGAGCCATACCTGAGCCGTGAAACGAACGAAGTGTTCCAGAAGGCCACCCAATATTCCAAGGAAATGGGTGATGAATTCGTCTCCCTGGAACCGGTACTGCTGGCTTTGCTGAATGTGAAAAGCACTGCATCCACCATTCTGAAAGATGCCGGGATGACGGAACGCGAACTGCGGGAAGCCATCAACGAACTGCGAAAAGGAGAAAAAGTAACTTCACAATCCAGCGAAGACACTTACCAGTCATTGGAAAAGTACGCTATCAATCTGAACGAAGCAGCCCGCAGCGGCAAACTGGATCCCGTCATCGGCCGTGACGAAGAGATACGGCGTGTCCTGCAGATTCTGAGCCGGCGTACCAAGAACAACCCGATTCTTATCGGTGAACCGGGTACCGGTAAAACAGCTATCGTAGAGGGACTTGCCCACCGTATCTTGCGTGGAGACGTCCCCGAGAACTTGAAGAACAAACAAGTCTACTCCCTGGATATGGGTGCACTGGTGGCGGGCGCTAAATACAAAGGCGAATTTGAAGAACGCCTGAAGGCCGTTATCAACGAAGTGAAGAAGTCCGAAGGAGACATCATCCTCTTCATTGATGAAATCCACACCCTGGTGGGTGCAGGCAAGGGCGAAGGCGCCATGGATGCCGCCAACATCCTGAAACCCGCCCTGGCACGCGGTGAACTGAGGAGCATCGGGGCCACTACCCTCGATGAATATCAGAAGTATTTCGAAAAGGACAAAGCGTTGGAGCGCCGCTTCCAGATTGTCATGGTGAACGAACCGGACACGCTGAGCACCATCTCCATTCTGCGTGGTCTGAAGGAACGTTATGAGAACCATCACCATGTACGGATTAAAGACGATGCCATCATCGCCGCCGTAGAGTTGAGCAACCGCTACATCACCGACCGCTTCTTACCGGACAAGGCTATCGACTTGATGGACGAAGCCGCTGCCAAGCTACGTATGGAAGTCGATTCCGTTCCGGAAGAACTGGACGAAATCTCGCGTAAGATAAAGCAGCTGGAGATTGAACGCGAGGCCATCAAGCGCGAAAACGACAAGCCCAAGCTGGAACAAATCGGCAAAGAACTTGCCGAGCTGAAGGAGCAGGAAAACTCGTACAAGGCGAAATGGCAAAGTGAAAAGACCCTTGTCAACAAAATCCAGCAGAATAAGGTGGAAATAGAGAACCTGAAGTTCGAGGCCGACAAAGCAGAACGGGAAGGCGACTATGGCCGGGTGGCCGAAATCCGTTACGGCAAACTGCAAGCGCTGAACCAGGAGATTGAAGAAACGCAGCAAAAACTGCACGAAATGCAGGGTGACAAGGCCATGATTAAAGAGGAAGTGGACGCTGAAGACATCGCCGACGTAGTATCCCGCTGGACCGGCATACCGGTAAGCAAGATGCTGCAAAGCGAAAAGGACAAACTGTTGCATCTGGAGGCAGAATTACACCAACGGGTTATCGGGCAGGACGAAGCCATCGAGCCGTATCCGATGCCGTACGCCGCAGCGTGCCGGACTGCAAGACCCGAAACGTCCTATCGGCTCATTCCTTTTCCTGGGAACCACCGGTGTAGGTAAGACGGAATTGGCAAAGGCGCTGGCGGAGTTCCTCTTTGACGACGAGACGATGATGACCCGTATCGACATGAGCGAGTATCAGGAGAAACACAGTGTTTCCCGTCTGGTAGGAGCGCCTCCGGGATATGTGGGCTACGATGAAGGTGGACAACTGACAGAAGCCGTAAGGCGGAAACCGTATTCTGTCGTCCTATTCGACGAAATCGAGAAAGCGCATCCGGACGTATTCAACATCTTGCTGCAAGTGCTGGATGACGGACGTCTGACGGACAACAAAGGGCGTACGGTCAACTTCAAGAATACGATTATCATCATGACCTCCAACATGGGCAGCGGCTATATCCAAAGCCAGATGGAGAAGCTCAACAGTAGCAATAAGGAGCAAATCGTAGAGGAAACCAAAAAGGAAGTGATGAATATGCTGAAAAAGACCATCCGCCCGGAATTCCTGAACCGTATCGACGAGACCATCATGTTCCTGCCACTGACAGAGCCCGAAATCAAGCAAATTGTGGTGCTCCAAATCAAGAGTGTGCAGAAGATGCTTTCCGGTAACGGTGTGGAACTTGTTCTGACAAATGCTGCCATAGACTTCCTTGCCAATGCAGGGTATGACCCTGAATTCGGCGCCCGTCCGGTGAAACGTGCCATCCAGCACTATTTGCTGAACGACTTGTCGAAGAAGCTGCTGGCTCAGGAAGTAGACCGCAGCAAGCCTATTACAGTGGATGCCAATACCACTGACGACGGACTGGTTTTCAGAAATTAAAAGCAATCCGTATCCCCCAATAAAAGAGGCGATTCCCGACTATTGAGAATCGCCTCTTTTATTTTGTATTTCAATCCTTCTCCGATTACTCGGCCTTGCTTTCCTCCTTCGTTTCTGCCGCAGGAGTTTCTTCAAAATCCGTCATACCGCTTGCCACCAGCAAATTATACCAAACAATCAATTTCTTGATGTCGGACGGATATAGCGGTCGCGATCGAAGGTAGGCAATACCTCTGCCAGGTAAGCACGCAAGTCGTCAGCAGTAGCTTTCTTCAAATCCAGCACTACGGCAGCACCATTTCCTTTTTCTTCATGGAAAGAAACACTTCCTTCAAAGGAACATCTTCCGTATCTGTATACATGGCGATATCGCCCAAAGAAATAATCTTCTCATTACCATAGGCAGGGAAACGCTTCTTGTCTGCAAGCGACTCTACAATCAACATATTTTTTCCCTGGGAAACAAGCTTATATAATCCCGGTTTACCGGAAATGGACAAAATAGTCTTCAACATAATATATTCTATTTTGATGATTAGTAGTTATTTTTTCGGGGGGCAAAGATAATGTAAGCCGAAGACAATACAAAATAAGCTTGCTTATTTTTATTGTTAAGGAGATGCCTATTTTTTAAAGATAGTACATTTTTTCAGATAGCGAACCGATTAGTTCTAAAACCTGGGGTATTAATGGAGTTTCGCCATCATTTACAATGACAAAATCTGCATATTTACGCTTTTCTTCGTCATCCATCTGGCTACGGACACGCTTTTCTATCAACTCGCGCGAGGAAGCATCTCGCCGGACGGCACGTGAAATGCGCACCTCTTCGGGCGCATAGACCATAACAATAGCATCCACTTCACCTGTAAACCCCGCTTCAACCAAAATGGCCGATTCTATACCGACAATGGAAGAAGCGGTGCGGCATTGTGTCCACCGCCTGAAATCCTCCTTTACACGAGGATGCACAATACCGTTGATTTCTTTGGCATGCTCCGGACTGCCGAAAGATAAGACGCAACAAAGACTTGTTCAGCGTGTCACCGGCATACACTTCCGCACCAAGCAAAGCTGACAATTCCTCGCGGATCAATGAATCGGATGCCATCAGCCTTTTCGTTTCCAAGTCCGAGATATAGACGGGAACACCCAGCACTTCCAACAGCCGGGATACCATACTCTTTCCGCTACCGATACCACCGGTTATACCTATCTTAATCGCCATAATCAGGAGAAACTTGCTCTATCAGAAAATCCACTTGTGCCGGATTGAAGCGTACCTGGCTCACCCCTTTCGGCAGATTCTTAATCTTTACCGTATACTTGTCGGAACCCAGACGGAGCAGTTCCTCATAGGACACGTAAATATGAAAATCATCAGCGTTAATCTGCCTGAAATGACTCAGACCAACCTGAAACGTGACCTGCACCTTGGAAGGGAAAGCGCGCAGCACCTTGTCGGCAGGAAAGTTAACGCCACGCAACGGCACCTCCACTGTCTTTTCTGTATAAATATCCACCGGAAGCATCATCTCAATGGAAGAAGGCACAAACTTCACACCTTTCTGGATACGCAGGGGGACTTGTTGCCTCAAGGTATCCGATATATCTTCCAGCTTCACCGGTTGCGTATAGGCAACAGCAATCGTATCCAGCACGCCTTGCGGCGCATACACCAATACGGAATCGGGACTGAATATCGTATCCGAAAGATAATACTCACGTCCGGCACTCAGCGTGCCGCGCAGCTTCACCGGCACCAGTTTGGAGGCTCCCGTCGAATAGATGTACTCCAATGTATCCGGCTTCATGGAAAGCAGGCGGGTAGAGGCATTCAGCTGGTTCAGCACTTTCTTTTCAAACTGCGAGGGATATATCCTTACTTGATTATCCACGCCCTTATAATCGGCATAATCGAGAATAACGGGATAAAAGCTCTTTCCCAACATATAGTTGAGCAGTACCGTTCCCTTATCCTTTACCTTGATACGGAGTTCTGAAGCAGGTTCAGAGGTAATCACCACATTATTGGGCACTCCCTTCAGCCGCACCGGTATAGAAAAGTCCGCCTCATAGTCGTTGTTCAAGGTCTGCAAGAGCCAGAAGCCACCGGCTACAAAGAAAAAAAACAAAAAATGAAGAACTCCCTGCTTTTATCGCTAAGCAGAAAGTCCTTCACTTCTCTTGATATCTTCAGATATGTACGTTGTATGTTCCTACGTTCAAACATAGGCTCACATTTCTATTATTTAGATGCCTGACTGCTGTTCGCATCAGCAGCTGCAGCAAAAATAGAATTCTTGTCTATACGAATCTTAACGTTAGAAGCGATTTCAAGCACCACATCATTGTCGTTGATTTCCTTGATAACACCATGGATACCACCAGCTGTGATTACTTTCTGATTCACTTGAAGCGATTTACGGAAGTTTGCTATTTCCTTTTGCTTCTTGTTTTGAGGACGAATCATAAAGAAATACATAATAACGAACATGGCTATCAGCATAATCCACATCATGCTACCACCACCGGCAGGGCCTGCAGCGGGAGCCTGCAGGAAGAATACAGTCATTAAGTTCATAAATACTCAGTTTTGGTTTCTATTATTAAACAAAGGTATTAGTTTTTCGTTAACTTACCTTCTTTTTTAATTGATTAACTATTCCATCCAATGTACCGTTCACGAAGCTGCCACTTTTGGCCGTGCTGTAAACTTTGGCAATATCGACATATTCGTTCAACGAAACACTCACCGGAATGTTCGGGAAACTTAATATTTCGGCCAAGGCACACTGCATGATTACAACGTCCATAAAGGCTACACGGTCCAAGTCCCAATTGCGCGTGTTCTCGCTGATGAGGTGACGGTAATAGTCGCAGTTCAAGATGGCACGGCGGAACAAACGGCGTGCAAATTCCTGGTCTTCCTCATCCTTGAACTCTGGTAGAAGTTCCTGATTGGCACCATTCTTCTCTTCAAAGCGCTTGATGGTTTTCAGTACGAAAGTATCCACAATCTCCTTGTCGTCATTCCAGTAGAGGCTCTGGTCTTCGAGCACATTGTCCAAGGCTTCGTTGTTGAAGACAAAAGTCTTATACAGCTTTCTCCACAATTCACGGTCGTATTCGTAAGAATTGTCCGAAGAAGCCATATATTCCTTATATATATCTGATTCCACAATTTTCTCATACAATCCCTTGACAAAGTCTTCATCATTGGCCACGTGCGCTTTTGGTTGGCAATGAATTCCGTCAATTGTTTGTTCACTTCCAACTGGGCTATGAACTTGTTTTCCACAAATTTCATGTTGGGATACAGCTCCTCGGCAGTGGGAGCCAGCTTAGCTTTTGCCGCATCAATACGTTTTTGTGCGTAGTTCGTCAAAGCTATCATCAGCATCAGCAGGTAGTTGTAGAGGTCGTATGCCTTTGAAAGGCTAAAGAACAATTCTTTCTCCGCTGAGTCTAAATTTTTACTGCCATTCTGATAATAAGCATATACAATCTGTATAATCTTAAGACGAATAAGAACTCTGTTGATCATAATTCTAAAGTAAATACTAGTGTTTTAACAAGGCGCAAAAGTAGGCATTTTTAATGAGTTTACATAAATAAATCACATTTTTTAATGCAGATATTGATTATCCGGTCTTTTTCTTTTGACAGTTTAAAAAAAATCGTCAATTTTGAGCCCGATAAAGAGCTAAAAGCTACGAGATACAAGTTTTAAGGTGATAATATCAAAATTGAGACCTATTATAATATGGAAGACTTTAAGAAGAAAAACGCAGCGGACATGAACGACAAGGAGATTGTATTCTCCCAATCCATCAAAGCAGGTAAGCGCATCTACTATTTAGACGTCAAGAAAAACAGAAAAGACGAAATGTTTCTCGCCATCACGGAAAGCAAGAAGATTGTGATGGGCGAAGGAGACGACTCGCAGGTAAGTTTCGAAAAGCACAAAATCTTTCTATACAAAGAGGATTTTGAAAAGTTCATGAACGGACTCCAGCAAGCCATCGGCTTCATCCAGGAGCAGCAGGGTTGCTATACAAGACATACCGCTGACGAAGAGGCTGAAAGTCCCGAAACGGGAAAAGAAGAACTGTCGAAAGAGGAAAAAGCGTCTTCATTGGAAGGAGAAATCAAGATAGACATTGAATTTTAAGTTATAACCTTTTGATAATTCAAAAAGAAGCTGTACTTTTGCACCGCTTTTTTGCAACATCGTGTGGCAAGCCACATCGTGTGATGGTGAATTAAGCAAAAATTTACTTAATTTAGAGTAACACAAAATTTTTTAAAATGAAATCAATTGAAGTAAAAGGAACTGCAAGAACTATTGCAGAACGTTCTTCGGAACAAGCAAGAGCTTTGAAAGCTATTCGTAAAAACAACGGTGTACCTTGCGTACTTTATGGTGCAGGTGAAAATGTTCACTTCACTGTACCTGCAGAGGGTCTGCGTAACTTGGTTTACACTCCGCACATCTACGTAGTTGACTTGGTGATTGATGGCAAGAAAGTAAACGCTATCATGAAAGATATCCAATTCCACCCCGTAAAGGATACTATCCTGCACGTTGACTTCTATCAAATCGACGAGGCTAAGCCTATCGTTATGGAAGTTCCGGTACAGATGGAAGGTTTGGCAGAAGGTGTTAAGGCTGGTGGTAAGCTGGTACTCCAGATGCGTAAGCTGAAAGTAAGAGCTTTGTATAACGTAATTCCTGAAAGACTGACTATCAACGTTGCCCACTTGGGACTTGGTAAGACTGTTAAAGTTGGCGAATTGCAATACGAAGGATTGGAATTGCTGAATGCCAAAGAAGCTGTTGTATGCGCCGTTAAGCTGACTCGTGCTGCAAGAGGTGCCGCTGCTGCTGCAGGCAACTAATCGATTCTTTCCAAGAAAGACTAAATATTCGGGAACGCGGATTAACGCAGCCAACGCAGATTTCATACTGATTCCGCGGAAAGTTGCGATAATCCGCGTTCTTTTTACGGCTCACGAGAGTGTATAATTCACCACAGATTACACAGATTAACACAGAATGAATTTAATGTACCGATAATCAAAGATGTCTATCTGTGCAAATCTGTGTAATCTGTGGTGAATACTAGTTTTAACACCCTCATAAACAGGAAGCACTGACTATGAAATATTTAATTGTAGGATTGGGCAATATCGGCCCCGAATATCACGAAACCCGCCATAACATCGGATTCATGGCAGTAGATGCTCTGGCCAAAGCAGCGGGGTGCCACTTTTACCGACGGACGTTATGGTTTCACCACAACACTGTCAGTCAAGGGACGCCAACTGTTACTGCTGAAGCCTTCCACCTTTATGAACCTCAGCGGCAACGCCGTACGCTACTGGATGCAAAAGGAAAACATTCCATTGGAGAATGTGTTGGTAGTGGTAGATGACCTGGCACTGCCTTTCGGCACACTGCGCCTGAAAGGTAAGGGAAGCGATGCGGGACATAACGGCCTTAAGCATATTGCATCAACGCTGGGCACCCAGAATTATGCACGCCTGCGTTTCGGCATCGGCAATGACTTTCCCCGTGGTGGCAGATTGACTATGTGCTGGGACATTTTACCGATGAAGATTGGAAAACAATGGATGAGAGATTGGAGACAGCCGGAGAAATCATCAAAAGTTTCTGCCTGGCGGGAATAGATATCACCATGAATCAATATAACAAGAAATGAACGAAGCCAGAATTGACAAATGGATGTGGGCCGTGCGCATCTTCAAGACGCGTACCATAGCCGCCGAAGCCTGCAAAAAAGGACGCATCAGCATCAATGGCGCACTGGCAAAGGCTGCCCGTACGGTGAAGCCGGGAGACGTCATCCAGGTGCGCAAGCCCCCCGTCACCTATTCCTTCAAAGTTCTGCAGCCCATCGAAAAGCGTGTTGGCGCAAAGTTAGTGGCCGAAATGATGGAGAATGTAACGACTCCGGAACAGTATGAACTGCTGGAGATGAGCCGTGTTAGCGGTTTCGTCAACCGTGCCAAAGGTACCGGACGACCAACGAAAAAAGACCGCCGGAGTCTGGAAGAATTTACAGAACCGGAATTTCTGGATGATTTCGACTTTGAATTCGATTTTGAGGAAGAGTAAAAATAAGGGAAAGATTATGAGCGAGAGAATAATTAAATGGGGATTCATCGGTTGCGGAGAAGTGACCAAATACAAAAGCGGACCGGCATTCCAGAAAATAGAGAACTCCGAAGTAGTGGCCGTCATGAGCCGAAATGGTGACAAGGCCAAGACCTACGCCAAGGAAAGAGGGATTCCTAAATGGTACGACGATGCCCAGGAACTGATTGACGACGAAGAGGTGAACGCCGTGTACATTGCCACTCCTCCTTCTTCACATGCTACGTACGCCATCATGTCCATGAAGGCAGGTAAACCGGTCTACATAGAGAAGCCGATGGCCGTTACCTACGAAGAGTGCTGCCGCATCAACCGCATTTCCCAAGAAACGGGTGTTCCATGTTTTGTCGCGTATTACCGCCGCTATCTGCCCTACTTCCTGAAGGTAAAGTCACTGGTAGAGGAAGGACATATTGGCAATGTCATCAACATTCAAATCCGCTTCGCCCAGCCTCCCGCGACCTCGACCATAACAAGGAAAACCTGCCGTGGCGCGTGCAGCCGGACATTGCCGGCGGAGGATACTTCTATGACCTTGCGCCCCACCAGATAGACTTGCTGCAGGAAATCTTCGGATGTATCCTCGAGCTAGCGGCTACAAGAGCAACCGTGGCAGACTATATCCTGCCGAAGACACTCTAAGCGCATGTTTCCAGTTTGACAGCGGACTAGTAGCAGCGGCTCCTGGTGTTTTGTCGCCCACGAATCCGCCCGCGAAGACCGTATAGAAATCATTGGAGACAAAGGCATGATTTGTTTCTCCGTATTCACCTATGACCCCATTGCGCTGCACACAGAAAGAGGGCGTGAGGAAATCATTGTCGAAAATCCCACCTACGTCCAACAACCGCTTATACAGGCAGTGGTAGACCACCTGCTGGGCAAGTCAGTCTGCGGCTGTGACGGCGAAAGCGCCACTCTGACCAACTGGGTAATGGACAAAATACTGAACAAACTCTGATTAGCGTTCATGGGGTAGACCTTACCCCATGTCGAAACCTTCACATTTCCAGCCGACCAGCTTGTACACATCGGCACTCTCGCCTACAATCCATACCACATCTCCCTCCACAAAAGGTTCATGCGGGTCGGGAGCATGCAAGGTCTCCCCTCCCCGCTCCACACCGGCAATCAGGCAGTGATATTTCTCGCGTATCCCTGCTTCTTTCAGGGTCTTGTTCAGGAAAGGGGACTGCCCGTCCACACAGAACTGGCGTAGAATCATCTCACTCTTCTCTATCACATCCGCATTCATGGCAGACACCTTATCCATCTCCTGGCCGAAGATGTTCAATTCCTCATCCGTGGCAATTACTTGTATCTTGTCCTGCGGGAAAAGGCGGACAGACGCTCCGGGAATATTAATCCGTTTCTTGCCCCGAAGGATAGAGACCACATGGATACCGTATTTCTTTCCAAAATTCAGCTCCGCCAATGTCCTGCCCACCCATGCCGACTCGCCGGGGATTTCAAAATCCGTCAGGTGCAGGTCGCGCGACAGCAGACGTCCCGCATACTCCGGTTTCTTCTCTCCCATATACTCGGCACGCATGTCGCGGTACCGCAGATTCTGGAAGAATGTCCTCTCTATCATGATGGACTGCTTCTTCAACTGGCGGGAGAGTATCATCAGGGTCACCAGCAGCACCGCCACTCCAAACACCAGACCGACGGACATCTTGAACAAACCGGCTATTACGAACATGACGAACGAAACGCCCAGCAGCAGACGCAGTACAATGGTGGCCACCAACGGTGCCCGGTTTCCACGGTTATCCTTCCATAAAGTCACGAACTCTTCCGAGTGGTTCTTTTTAATCATGATGGCACGCAGGAACGGAGCTATACACAGAATGATGATAAAGGCAGCCAACAGAGAGCCCCATACCCCGGGCAGACTGTCGTGCACGAAAGGCACCAGAAAACGGAACGCCAAAGCTATCACCGCCACGCAAATGATGGAATACACCACCGTAATCCTGACCAGCGCAAATATCAGTTTCTTCCACAGACTCTCGTGGTTCATGGTCTGCGAACCTGAAGCATAGCGGGTCAAGAACTTTCTCCATTTTTCCGGCAAATGCGTATCCACAAGATTGGAAGCCGGTTCTGCCAAACGAATCATATAAGGAGTGAGGAAAGTGGTGATGACAGACACCGCCACCACAATAGGATACAAGAAATGGCTGGTGACATGCAGTGACACGCCCAGCGAAGCTATAATAAAGGCAAACTCACCGATTTGCGTCAGACTGAAACCGCATTGCATAGCCGTCTTCAGCGGTTGCCCTGCCAGCAGCACACCCAGCGTCCCGAAGAGGGATTGCCCGAGGATGACCGCCAGAGTAATCACGACAATAGGTCCCGCATACTCCACAATCATGGCCGGGTCTACCATCATGCCGACCGATACGAAGAAGATGGCGCCGAACAAGTCCTTGACCGGCTTCACCAGGCGCTCTATGCTCTCCGCCTCTACCGTCTCGGCAAGAATGGAGCCCATGATGAACGCGCCGAAAGCAGCCGAGAAACCCGTGTGCGCGGCCATCACCACCATACCGAAACAGAGTCCGAGAGAGACTATCAGCAAGGTTTCCTCGCTCATCAGCTTCCGGCACCGCTTCAGCAATCCGGGGATGAGGTATATCCCTACGACGAACCAAAGTATCAGGAAGAACAGCAGTTTGGCAATGCTCCCCAGCATCTCCGTACCCTCGAAGTTATGGCTGACTGCCATCGTGGAGAGCATCACCATCAATACGATGGCAAGAATATCCTCCAGGATAAGCACACTGAGCACCAGCCCCGTGAACTGTTTCTTGCGCATCCCCAAATCATCAAACGCCTTATAGATAATGGTAGTGGACGACATGGCAATCATACCGCCCAGGAAGATACAGTCCATCCGTTGCCAGCCGAACCCGGTACCTACCGCCACTCCCAACAATATCATACAAAAGATGATGGTACACGCAGCAATAATCGCCACGCCTTCCACCTTCACAATCTTCTTGAAGCTGAATTCCAATCCCAGTGCAAACAGCAGGAAGATAACGCCTATATCCGCCCAGGTCTGTATATTAGCCGTGTCCATCACCGACGGTGTATAGGCCATGTGAGGCTGGCAAGGAATCCTGCAACTACATATCCTAACACCAGCGGTTGCTTCAATTTCTTAAAAAGCAGGGTCATAATCCCCGCACAAATCAATATCAGAGCTAAATCAGCTATCAAAGGGGCTAAATGTGACATAACACTACTTATCTATTAATCAGAGATATACAACTGCAAAACTCTGCAATACATCTGCAGTAGCTCTGCAATACATCTGCAGTGGCTCTGCAAAAGCCTTGCAGCGTCACTGCAACTGCTTTGCAGCAACACTGCAAAAGGTATGCAGTAACTTTGCAGCAGTTGTCTGTACGATTCTACAACACTCCTTTCGAGCTTGGCAGTTCAAAGTGATAAATATCCCTTTTCACCGCCATCTTCAGCGCACGTGCCAGCGCCTTGAAGATGCCTTCTATCTTATGATGTTCGTTCTGCCCTTCGGCTTTTACATTAAGATTCATCCGGGCGGCATCACTCAAGGACTTGAAGAAGTGCAGGAACATTTCCGTAGGCATGTCGCCTATCTTCTCGCGCTTGAACCCGGCATCCCATACCAACCACGGGCGACCGCCGAAGTCGAGGCACACCTGGCAGAGACAATCGTCCATAGGAAGGGCATAGCCGTAGCGTTCGATGCCGCGCTTGCTTCCTAAGGCCTGATAAAGGCAGTCGCCCAGAGCAAGAGCGGTATCCTCGATGGTGTGGTGCTCGTCCACTTCGAGGTCGCCTTTCACACGGATGGTGAGGTCCATGCCGCCGTGCTTGCTATCTGCTCCAGCATGTGGTCGAAGAAGCCCAGTCCGGTCGCGATGTCACAATGCCCGTTACCATCCAGATTCAAGGATACGTATATATCTGTCTCCTTGGTAGTACGACGTACTTCCGCCGTACGCTCACCGGCAAAGAGGAATTCGGCAACCTTATCCCAATCCCTGGTGGCGAGGGCGCAGTAATCTTCAAGTCCGTCACAAGCGGCACCGCCACCTTCGGAAACGGGTTTCAATGATGCCGTGTCATCTTGCAGAAGAATGGCACGGCAGCCCAGATTCTTTGCCAGTTCCACATCCGTAGGCCGGTCGCCAATGACGAAACTGTGGGACAAATCGTAGTCCGGGTTATCGAGGTATTTGGCAAGCATTCCGGTACGCGGCTTGCGGGTCGGTGCATTGTCGTCGGGCATGCTGCGGTCTATGCAGATGTCGTCGAAGGTGATGCCTTCGCCTTCCAATGTCTTCATCATCAGGTTGTGTGCCGGCCAGAAGGTCTCTTCCGGAAAGGAGGCGGTGCCGAGACCGTCCTGATTGGTCACCATTACAAAATCAAAATCCAGCTTGCTGCGGATGAAGCCAAGATTGCGCATCACTTTCGGATAGAACTCCAGCTTCTCCAGGGAGTCCAGCTGATAATCAATGGGCGGCTCAATGACTAAAGTCCCGTCACGGTCTATAAAAAGTAGTTTCTTCATTTTAAAGGATATTTTTTTGAGGGAATAAAGGGAGTTATCGGGAGTTAGAAGGAGGTAGAAGGAGTTAGAGGAGTTAGAGGCCAGTAGTTCTGCTTGCATAAGCA
>ENA-OQDD01000627-OQDD01000627.1-human-gut-metagenome-genome-assembly--contig:-NODE-627-length-13725-cov-3.153111_pt1 | contig 13725 bp, 16 predicted proteins | sample MGYA00242507_ERZ504598 | MGnify/ENA primary metagenome ERZ504598 (study PRJEB26092, sample SAMD00036318) | human gut metagenome | host: Homo sapiens | study: EMG produced TPA metagenomics assembly of... | reverse complement strand
GGCAGCGGTCAACGTATCGGCCAGCGTCATCGTCAGTGTTGAATCGGTCATAGCGACGACGCACCGAACGACGATGGACAGTATGGCGCCTATCGCCAGAGCTGACACGGCCAGAACCGAGGCAAGCGACACATCGCCACCCGTGACGGGCAGTGACGGGCGAGGGTTGGGCGTGGTTGCCTCCGCCGGCGCCGGCGGCGTCTCGGGTTTCTCCGGTTCGCACGGTTTCTCCGACTCGCATGGGGGCAACACCCGCACACGCTCCCAGGCATCGTCATACCGGCTGGACGCCGGGGAAACACGGTCATCCCCCTCGAACCGCCAGACGAACACGTACCACCCAGGCCGTTCGGCGGTCAGATACATAGGAGCGCCATGCGCGTCCAACGCCCCGGCGCCGATTTTGAACGTGCCGTTCATCGCGGGAATCTCCCAGGTGGCCAGCAACCGGTGGTTGTCGTCTTCCGTGGGAACCTCTCCCCCAGATGGCTTGTACGCCTCATCGTTGGAGGGGTTGTCGGGATCGCCGGACCACCATACGCTCACCGTCGCATACGGCCGATCCGCCGCGAACTCATACTCTTCGTTGCCGGCATACTGGCCATGATCCGCAGGGAATCCCGATACGGTAATGGTGTCGCTGAGCTCGGCACCGATATCCGCCGAATGCTCAGTGACCGTCGACATGACTTCTAGCTTCCTGCGACTTGTATTGCTTTCCGTAGCCTCCATAAACGGACTTATCCAGTCGCCTATAAGGTATTCCTGCGCCTGTTTGCTCTGCTCGGACCGCCGAAACACCCATACCCATGTGCCAAAACCGCTATTCTGCTTGGTCCGGTAAGCGGCACCGTCATCCGGCTTGGTCATGGCCTGCACACGTGCCTGCTGCCCCACCCCGGTGAAAGAGGCCTTGCCATAGGCCACCGGCTCATAACCCAAAGTCGCCAATCGCGCAAGAAAAGCATCGGCGCTCTCTTGTGCATTCGGCGTAATGACATTGCCCACATCGCCCGTATCAAGACCATCGAAATAGTATCCGCGGGCCTGCAATTCCAAATCGGGCACCCAATAACTGTCCGCATCCGCCACGCCACTGGTCACGTCATCGAACACCGGAGAAGCCACATCAAGCACCTTCTCGGAGACCTTGGTGGATACCGCCGGAACAAAATCCTTACGCACCCGAAATGTCGTCGACGCGCCGCCAGTGGAAGCCATCGAATCGAAGGCCAGCATGTCCTGAGTGCTGTCCATGACGTGCATCCGCCCATACTCGTATGTGGTGTTCACCGTCACCTCGCCGGCGCCGGTCGCCTCCCACGCGATCGAGGATCCGGCGCTCGTCGACACCCCCGAGAACGTGTTGCCGCCTTGGATGAACCGCGCCGGCCCCTGCAAGGTGACAGTGAACGGCACTCCCGCGATCGCGTCACCGTCGCGGTTCACCACTTTCACCGAGATGGAACCGCTGCGCAAAGCCTCGGCATCGGTGCGTTCCACCGTCGTGCCCGCAGGCGTCTTGCCGGCCGATTGATCCCATATCCGGGCCGCCTTCGCCACGATCTCGGGATACCGGCCTTGAATGACCGCCATCTGTCTCGCCCACTCGTCCCGATCGCGCCCGAAGTGATCCTGCACGATGATGCCGATCGCCGCATGGGTGGCGGCATCCGTGTCGCGGTACCGGTCAAGGATCCATGCCATACGCCGGGCGTTCTCATCGGAGGCAAGCACCGTGGTGGGGCCTATCACATAGTCGCTCAGTTTCCCCGCTTCGATGCAGTAGTACTTGTTGCCCGAAGCGTCCAGCCCCGCGACACCGACGTAATATTCCATATCGTTGTATGGAAACGCCACGTGATATCTTTCGTCGGCGGCGTCAACGTCGCGGCATACGCCGTATTCGCCGAGCCGAACACCACTCCCACCATTATTATCAGACCGGTCAGCATCGCTACGATGGCCATGCCCCGTTGCCGCCATGTCGTTATCATCATTCGTCCTTTCCTGGTACGTTCCCCGCATACTGCACTGTGTGCGGGTAGGCCACGATCATGGCAGATTTTCATTCGCTACAGCCGGTCTTTCGACCTATGTGGTCCGAGCTTGCCGTTTGCCGGCGAGTTGTGGATAACTCTTCCGCCGAGTTATCCACCTCATGCGGTTGACCGAACGTTTACCTGAAAGTTATCCACAATGCGCAACATATGTTCAAAAGCCTCTAGAATAGGGCCTTATGGCAGCAGTACAACATCGCGCGACCACGCGCACTAGTAATACCGATAACAGCACCACGAAAACGAAGTCAAAGGCGACTTCTGCCCGAAAGAGCCCCGCAACCAAGCGCAAGAGAGTCAGCGCCGAAACGGCACGCGCCGCAGCAGCGCTGAAAGGCCTGGCTGTCGAAGCCCCCGCACCGTCCATCGAAGCAAACGAGCCCGGCCAGTTCGGCCGCATCAATGTCATGGACATCACTCCCGCCGAGGAGCGCGGCATCTTCCCCGCCCGTGTGGAACTCGGCGAACCGTTTGAGATGACCGCCCAGGTGTTCATCGAAGGCCGTACCAAGGTGGGTGCCACCGCCATCGTGCGCAACCCGCGCGGCAAGGAAACCATGCGCCGGGCCATGACCTGCGTAAATCCCGGCCTCGATCGTTGGACCGTGATGGTCAAGTGCGGCGAGCACAGCGATCTGAAGCCTTGGGAGGATGGCTACGCGGCCGTCAAGCGTCAGCTCGGCGAATGGACCGTGACCATCGAAGGTTGGGAAGACGCGTACGTCTCCTGGCTGCACGACGCCCGCATCAAGGTGCGTGTGATGGACGACGTGGACAACGCACTCAATTCCGGTGCCGAGTTGCTGGCCCGTTGGGCCGAAACCCCGGACACCGGCCTGACCGCACGCGATCGCAAGACCTTGGAGAAGGCCGCTGAGACCATGGCCGATCAGACGCTGAGCGCCGAGGATCGTCTCGCCGCCGGCGACAACCCGACCATCGCCGCCCTGCACGAGACTCACCCGCTGCGCGACGGTATCTCCCCCAGTCAGCCCCAGCGTTTCAAGGTGGAACGCCCGAAGTCCAGCTTCGCGGTTGGTACCAGTTCTTCCCGCGTTCCGAAGGCGCCACCATCGATCCGAACACCGGCAAGATCATTCAGGGTACGCTGAAGACCTCGATGGCCGGCCTCGAACGCGCCGCTGCCGAGGGCTTCGACATCGTCTACTTGCCGCCGGTCTTCCCGATTGGCGTGACCAACCGCAAGGGCCGCAACAACACGCTGGTCGCCGGCCCCGATGACCCGGGCTCCCCGTTCGGCATCGGCTCCGAGCTAGGTGGCCACGACACCGTGGATCCACTGCTCGGCACCATGGACGATTTCAAGGCCCTGTGCCAGCGTGCACATGAACTGGGTCTGGAAATCGCGCTTGATTTCGCCCTGCAGTGCTCGCCCGATCACCCGTGGGTCAAGGCCCACCCGAACTGGTTCCGCCACAAGCCGGACGGCTCCATCGCCTTCGCCGAGAACCCGCCGAAGAAGTATCAGGACATCTACCCGATCGACTTCAACGCCGACATGCCCGGCATCGAAAAAGAAGTCGAACGCATCATGAATCTGTGGATCGAGGCGGGCGTCACCATCTTCCGCATCGATAACCCGCACACCAAGCCGGTGCGTTTCTGGCAGGACGTGATTGCCGCCGTGACCAAGAAGCACCCGGAGATCCTGTTCCTGGCTGAGGCATTCACCCGCCCGGGCATGATGCGTGCCCTGAGCTACGTGGCTTCACCCAGTCCCACTGCTACTTCCCGTGGCGCAACACCAAGGACGAACTGGAAGAGTATCTGCCGGTCACCAATGGCGACGACGGCTACTACCAGCACAACACCTTCTGGCCCACCACGCCGGATATTCTCACCGCTTACGTGCGAGACAACGGCGTAGCCGGCCACTGCGTGCGTGCGGTGCTGGCAGCCATGGGCTCGCCGTCCTGGGGTATCTACAACGGTTACGAACTCATCGAGAACAAGCAGCGCCCCGGCTTCGAAGAGCAGATCGACAACGAGAAGTACGAGGTCAAGGTTCGCGATTGGAGCAAGGCCGAGCAGTACGGCGTGGCGAGATGCTCACCGCACTCAACAAGATTCGTCGCGCCCACCCGGCCGCGTTGAGCTACCACAACCTCACCGTGCTGCTACGTCCGACCCGAATATTCTGGCTTTCGCACGCCACACGCCGGCCGAACTGACCGGTACCGGCCAAGCGGACACGCTGATTGTGGTCGTGAACCTCGATGGACACAACGCACACCAGTCGATGATTCACCTGGAACTCGGCGAGCTGGGTCTGCCCACCGACCGCCCGCTCAACGTGCGCGACGAGCTGACCGGCCGCGAATTCCAGTGGGGTTGGGACAACTACGTGTCTCTGGCGCCTTGGGCGGATGTGGCTCACATCCTGTCCGTGCAGTGATGCGGTAGTGCAACGGTAATGCAACAGTGATGCCGTTGACGTGCATGGGTTTATCGTGTGCGTAAACCGCTAGAAATCCTCCCCTTGAGGGAGGATTTCGTCTGTTTAGACATAGTGTCGGCATAATCTCAGCACGGTTTCTTGAGTTCCGCACCTGTTTTGCAGGCGCAAACAGGGTATTGTGGTGAGACGATAACGTAACTGTCGATTTTCAAGGAGAAATGACATGGCAGAAACCTTCAACGTCGTTGTGGAAATTCCGCGCGGCTCCAAGAACAAGTACGAAGTCGATCACGAGACCGGTCGCGTCTTCCTGGACCGTACCCTGTTCACCGCAATGGGTTACCCGGATGACTACGGCTACATCGACGGCACCCTGGGCGAGGACGGCGATCCGCTGGACGCTCTCGTGATGATTCCGAACTCCGTGTTCCCGGGCTGCGTGGTCGAGTGCCGCGCCGTGGGCCTGTACCACATGGTCGACGAGGCCGGCGGCGACGACAAGGTGCTGTGCGTGCCCGCCGACGTTCGTTTCGATGACATCAAGGACATCGACGACGTCAACGAGTACCACAAGGCCGAAATCAAGCACTTCTTCGAGCAGTACAAGGCTCTGGAGCCGGGCAAGGAAGTCCTGCCGGGCGACTACTGGACTGGTGCTGACGCCGCCGAAAAGGAAATCATTGCCGCGCGTCAGCGTCTCGCCGATTCCGAGAAGTGATTCGATTCTGAATCGTTGACAGGAGGCCCTTCGGGGGCCTTTTGTTGTATTTGTGGCAAAGCCGCTCTACTCTCCTCAGTCGCAGTTTCACTGCGCCAGCTCCCAACAGAGGGAGCTTGTATTTGTGATACAGTAATGTTTTGTCTTTTCAACTAGGCGTAGGCGGCGTGTAGGAACGCTGGTCGAGGCCCATCGCACGGTAATCCGGCGATGAACCTTCTGTCGCACCATGATTCCGATGATCATTCAAATCCTGCTTATTTCTGTTTCCGTAGCTATGGATGCATTCGCCGTATCCATTGGCAAAGGTCTGACCGTATCCCGCGTACGAGTGCAAGACGCCGTGAAAAGCGTCCTCTGGCTCGGCGGATTCCAGATGTTGTTCCCCATTCTCGGCTATTTCGCGGCATCTACATTCAGCAAATACGTAACCCAATTCGACCATTGGATCATCTTCGCCCTGTTGGTGTTCATCGGCGGCAACATGGTTCACGAAGCCTTCGAAGAAGATGAGGAAAACTCCAAGGAGACCGCCCAGTTCGATTGGAAGCATATGCTTCCCCTGGCCGTGGCCTGCAGCATCGATGCGTTCGCCGTGGGCGTGAGCCTGACCTTCATGTTCACCAAAGCCATATGGCATTCGCCATCCTCAGCATCGGTGTGGTCACCGGACTGTTCTCCGCTGCGGGCCTGTACATTGGCCGCGCGTTCGGTTCCCGCTGGCAGAAGCCGGCGCAGATCGCCGGCGGCGTGGTGCTGATTCTACTCGGCGTCAAAGTGCTGTTGGAGCATTTGGGCGTTATCGCGTTCTGATTCAGTGCCATAAGCCCTTCACCAGAAGGGGCTATTTTGTTTGATTTCACCGTTCCAATGCCCGACGTAGGATTGGGATGGAAATTCGATTATCTGAGAGGCGTATCATGACCGAGATCACCCAGGAGGGTTGGAAGAACAAAGCCCTGAGCATGTTGTTGGCCCAACTGACGTCCTATGTACTGCTCATCGCAGCCACGGTCATTCCCTCCCCTGGCACCGTCCCCATCATCCCTTTGATTATCGCCGCTCTGACGTTGGCCGCATTTGTCGTGTTCTGGCCGTTCCGCGGCAGCATGCTGGATCGTATCGTCACTTTGGTGTTTGGCGCGATTTCTCTGATTTTCGTCATCGTACCTTTCCCGACCGGCAAGGTTCCGCCGGATCAGACCGCTGCGGATGGCTCGGTACTTCCTTGGTATTCATGGGCACTGGCCATGGGCCTGCTGCTGGTGGTGCTGGTGGTCTTCTCCTTCGGACGCCAGATGGCTCGTGAGAAGCGCGAACATCTTATCCGCGCACTCTCTCACGCCGTGACTTCAGGTGTGTCGGCTCTCGCCGTGGCCGGCTGGTGCTTCCTGCCTGATTTGGGCGCGATGCTCGCCAAGGGCACCGTTGCGGGAACCGTTGCCCTGATCATCCTCATCGTTTTGGGACTGGCCTTGGCCGTGGCCTCCACGTTGTGGGTGCGTGACGCCGATCCGGACCCGGATATCCGCTATCCGTGGATCGGTACCGGCCTGATGCCGGTAATGCTGATGGGCGTGACCATCGCCGCAACCGCACTGGTGCTCGGCCGTATCATCGGTTGATGGACGTCCGCCGTTCCATATTCCGCAAACTTGTAACCTATGTGTCCACTACAAGCGCGTAGAATAATGAAAACTTTGCGAAAGCGGCATAACGCCGCTGACGACTCGTACAGCCACACCAAGCAATTGCGTAACACATTGCAGGATAAAGGGGGATTAGCGTGACGGATCTTACGTTGATGACTTTCGCCAGCGACCCCGCCACCGTTTTGCCATCACTCGCCCTGCTTTCTCATCGCGTCCGCGTGCTGCCGATGGATGCAGCCAGCTTGGTGAAGATGCCGGAGAACACCATTCTGTTTCTGGATGCACGCGATGATCTGGCGACCGCCAAAACCTTGTGCCGTCTCATCCACGCTTCCGGCCTGTCCACGCCAATCGTGCTGGTGCTGACCGAAGGCGGCTTCACCGTGGTCAACTCCCAGTGGGGCATTGCGGATGTGGTGGTCGCCACCGCTTCCCCGGCTGAAGTCGAGGGCCGATTGCGATTGGTCTCCGAGCGCGGCAACGCTCCCGCAGCCGCAGCAGCCGGTTCTCCCGCCGAATCCACCACCACGGTGGAAGATGGCCAGATTCGCTCCGGCGACCTCATTGTGGACACCAACGGCTATACCGCCTCCCTGCATGGACGCCCCATCGATCTGGCATACAAGGAGTTCGAACTCCTCAAGTACTTGGTCCAGCACCCCGGCCGCGTGTTCACGCGCGCCCAGTTGCTGCAGGAAGTATGGGGCTACGACTACTACGGTGGCACTCGTACGGTCGACGTGCATATCCGTCGTCTGCGCGCCAAGCTTGGCGGCGAATACGAACACCTCATCGGCACCGTGCGCAACGTGGGCTACCGATTCGACCCGCCGGAGACGGATAAGGAAACTGCCGCCGCACAGCAGGCCGCCAAAGCATCCTCTGCCGTCATCGGCACCGATGACGATACCCCCGATCTCAACACCGCCGCCTGACAGACCAGCAGCGCTACAAACCATCAATCATCGACATTACGCCGCTTAGGTCCATACGATGAGAGAAACCAAATCCGCGCGTCTCACGCGCATGCATGACGAATACGACATTCTGCGCCAGGTGATTCCGGCACCCGCTTGCGCACTGCATTTCTCGAATCCGCTCGAATTGCTGATCGCCACCGTGCTCAGCGCCCAGACCACCGACAAGCGTGTCAACACGGTCACCCCGGAACTGTTCGCCACCTACCCCACCGCCCGTGACTTGGCGGCCGCGAACCCGGCCCAAGTCGAAGACATCATTCATCCGCTGGGGTTCTACCGTTCGAAAACCCAGCATCTCATCGGACTGGCCACGGCACTGGACGAACGGTTCGGCGGCGTGGTGCCGCGCACGATGGATGAACTGACCAGCTTGCCGGGGGTCGGCCGCAAAACCGCGAACGTCGTGCTCGGCAACGCGTTCGATATCCCCGGATTCCCGGTCGATACGCATGTGATGCGCGTAACCGGACGACTGCGTTGGCGGTCGGATTGGCGGTCCGCACACCCCGATCCCGTGAAAATCGAGAAGGAAATCACCTCCTGTTTTCCGCCCGAAGAGTGGACGAATCTCAGCCACCGACTGATTCTGTTCGGCCGGGCCACCTGCCACGCACGTACCCCTGACTGCGCCAACTGCCCGCTGTCCGACACCTGCCCTAGCTATGCGCCGCCCGCCGGCAAGAGCACGTCCAAGCGCTAACTCATACCTCATCATGGTGAATTGCGGATTCTAGGCTGAATCCACCGCTAGACTGAAAACCATGCAGCACAGCAAGCGGGACAATACATGGTCCAAGTGGGGGATTTTTCTCGGAGTCGCCGTGGCACTCGGCGCACTCGTGGTTGTGGGATGGACGTTCATGCAAAACCGGTTCCAGCCGGGATCATCCCTCGATGCCGATGTGACCATTGGCATCGACGATATGCCGCAATCCTTGGATATTCGGTCCGATTCCTCTGCGGCAGCCGAGCGCCTGCTCGTCGACAATGTGTATGAGACATTAGTGACCGTCGATCAAGACAACAAGATTCAGCCGGGACTGGCGACAAGCTGGAAGACTTCCGATGACGGACTGACCGTCACCCTGACACTGCAATCGGGCGTCACCTTCTCGAACGGTCATACGTTGGACGCCTCGGACGCCGTGTGGTCGTTGCAACAGAACGTGACCAACAAGGTGGCGGACGTCGACGAATTGGGCGATCTGACGTCGGTCGCCAATCCGAACGCCACCACGGTGGTCATTACGCTTGCCAAGCCCAATCCGACGCTGCTGCGAGCGCTGTCCGGCAAACTCGGCATTGTCTACGATTCCGAGTCGTCCAGTGCCGATTATCAACGCAAGGCCATAGGTTCCGGACCATTCACCGTGGCCGATTTCCAGCCTGGCCATTCCCTGAAGCTGGCGCGCAGCGATACCTACCATGGCACCAAAGCGGCCAGCAATATCGTTGAATTTATGCAATACTCCGACGCCGATGCGCTCAGCAAGGCCCTGACCGACGCAGTCTCGATATGGCGGCACCGGTTTCGGCTTCGACGGCCACCGGTTTGAACGGCAAGGATGGCCTGACCGTCAAGGAGGGGGCCACTACGGATAAGGTGCTGCTGGCCTACAACAACGGCATCGATTCGCTGCTCTCCGACGAACAGGCGCGTAAAGCCTTCCGCTATCAAATCGACGCAGCCGGCATCGCCTCCGCCCAACCCGACGCAGCCGGAGCATTGGGCGGCCCCATCAGCCCGCTGGAACCCGGATACGAAGATTTGACCGGACTGTATCCGCATGACGAAAACCAAGCTGGCAGATGTTCTCCTACTTCGGTGCGCAATATCTGACTACGGTGAATCTGGTGGTTCCCGAAGAATACCGGTCGTTGGCCGAAACCATCAAGCAGCAGATCGAGCGGCAGCCGCGCCCCACGGTGAACCTTGAAGTGCTCTCCGATGAGGATTATGCCAAACGAATCAAGGACGGCAAATGGGAACTGACCGTGATGAGCATGGACGGCACGGATGATGCCGGCATATTCGCCGACCCCGATTCCATGTTCCATTACGACCATACCGAAGCGCAACAGGCCTATGCGGATGCTCGCGCCGCCACTAATGACGCCGATTATGAGGCACGAATGAAGCGTACGCCCGGCTGATCAGCGAGGATGCGGCCAGTGATTGGCTGTATACCCGCAAATGCTTCACTGTGGCGTCCACCAAGGTCTCCGGCTACCCGACCTCGATGATCAATCGTCGCATGCCGCTGGCCGGGTTGACGGTGAAGTAGGCAACCTTCAGTCACGGACGGGCTACGCCCGATAGTCCTTGGCTCACTATCGTTCGATCGTTCGTATCTCGCCTGCGAACAGCCTACTGGGCTGTTTACTGTACAGTTCGGCTTGTCATGCAACGTGCATAAACTTTGGCTTTATGACTGAAGGCAAATCCATCATCAACGCCAACCTCACCCCGCTGCCCGACAAGGTCGGTGTGGACGGACTTGAGGACAAGTGGCGCGCCGTCTGGATGAAGACGCACCTACAAATTCCGCAATACCCGCGACCGCAAGGCCGTCTACTCCATCGACACCCCGCCGCCCACCGTCTCCGGTTCGCTGCACGTGGGTCACGTGTTCTCTTACACGCACACCGATGTGATTGCGCGTTACAAGCGCATGCGCGGCTACGACGTGTTCTACGATGGGTTGGGATGACAACGGCCTGCCTACCGAGCGCCGTGTGCAGAACTACTATGGCGTGCGCGTGGACGTGTCTCTGCCTTACGACCCGGACTTCAAGCCGCCGTTCGAGGCACTGATGGCAAGAAGATCGACGCCAAGGATCAGGTGCCGATTTCCCGCAAGAACTTCATCGAGCTGTGCGAGCGTCTGACTGCTCAGGATGAGAAGCTGTTTGAGGCCCTGTGGCGCAAGCTGGGTCTGTCCATTGACTGGTCGCAGACTACCACACCATTGGTCAACACCCGCAGCGTGTGGCCCAGAAGGCCTTCCTGCGCAACCTCGCTCGTGGCGAGGCCTACCAGCAGGACGCCCCCGGCCTGTGGGACGTGACCTTCCAGACCGCCGTGGCCCAGGCCGAGCTCGAATCGCGCGAATACCCCGGCTTCTACCACAAGGTGGCCTTCCGCTTTGAGGACGGCACCCCGATCTACATCGAGACCACCCGCCCCGAACTGCTGGCGGCCTGCACCTCGCTGATCGCCAACCCGAACGACGAACGCTACAAGCAGTACTTCGGCCAGTACGTCTACTCCCCTCTGTTCAAGGTCAAGGTGCCGATTCTGGCGCACCCGGCCGCCGAAATGGACAAGGGTGCCGGTATCGCCATGTGCTGTACGTTCGGTGATGTGACCGACGTCGAGTGGTGGCGCGACCTGAAGCTGCCCACCCGCCCGATCATCCAGCGCAACGGCCGTATCGTGATGGATACCCCGGACTGGATCGAGGACCCGGCCGGCCGCGAGGTCTTTGCCGAAACCGCTGGCAAGACCACGTTCTCCGCCCGCAAGATCATCGTCGACAAGCTGCGCGAGTCCGGCGATCTGGACGGCGAGCCGACCCCGACCAAGCGTATGACGAACTTCTACGAGAAGGGCGACAAGCCGCTCGAGATCGTCACCTCCCGCCAGTGGTATTTGAAGAACGGCGGTACCGACGCCAAGCTGAACGCCGAGCTTATCGAGCGTGGCAAGGAACTCGAGTTCCACCCCGACTTCATGCGCGTGCGTTATGAGAACTGGGTGCACGGCCTGAACGGCGACTGGCTGATCTCCCGTCAGCGCTTCTTCGGCGTCCCGTTCCCGCTGTGGTACCCGGTGAACGCTTCCGGCGAGCCGGATTACGATCACCCAATCACTCCGTCCGAGGATCGTCTGCCGATCGACCCGACCATCGACGTGCCGGAGGGCTACGACGAGTCCCAGCGTGATGTGCCCGGTGGTTTCACCGCCGAAAAGGACATCATGGACACCTGGGCCACCTCTTCGCTGACCCCGCAGATCGTGACCCACTGGGCCGAGCCGGACGATGCTCCAAGGCCCTGTTCGCTTCCACCTTCCCGATGGACCTTCGCCCGCAGTCAGGACATCATCCGCACCTGGCTGTTCTCGACTGTGGACCGCGCGCACTTGGAGAACAAGTGTCTGCCGTGGGCCCATGCCACGCTGTCCGGCTGGATTCTGGACCCCGATCACAAGAAGATGTCGAAGTCCAAGGGCAACGTCGTGGTGCCGAACGAGCCGATCGAGAAGTTCGGCGCGGACGCCGTGCGTTACTGGGCCGCCGCCGCTCGCCTGGCCTCGATGCCACGTACGACATCGGCCAGATGAAGATTGGCCGTCGACTGGCCATCAAGCTGCTGAACGCCACCAAGTTCGCGCTGGCCATCGGCCGTGAGGACGAGAACCATCACGTGGCGCTGCCGCCGAGACCTCGTGGAACCCGGCCGATGTGACCGAACCGCTGGACCGCGCGGCCATGGCCAAGCTGGCCGTGGTGGTGCGTCAGGCCACCGAGGCTTTGGAGGCCTACGAGCATTCCAAGGCGCTGGAGACCATCGAATCCTACTTCTGGCAGTTCTGCGACGATTACATCGAGCTGGTCAAGAACCGCGCCTATGGCACTCCGGACGAGCACGGCAATGTGCCGTCCGAGAAGGCTGTGAAGTCCGCCCGCACCGCTCTGGGTCTGGGCTTGGACGCCTTCGCACGTCTGCTGGCCCCGTACCTGCCGTACGCCACCGAGGAAGTGTGGAGCTGGATGCACGCCGGTTCCGGTTCCGTGCATCGCGCCGCCTGGCCGGTCGTGGACCCGTATGTCGAGGCCGCCACCGGTGCTTCCCCCGAACTGCTGACTTGGGCCGGCAAGGCCGTGGAGCAGCTGCGTAAGATCAAGTCCGAGGCCAAGGTCTCCATGAAGACCCCAATCCTGTCTGTGGCACTGTCCGCTGCTTCGGAAGGTGTGGAAGCGATTCACGCCGCCTTGGGCGATATCGCGCAGGCCGGTCGCGTGGTCGGCAAGTTCGACTTGGTGGCCAAGCACGCCGAGGAATCCGCCGCCGAAGGCACGCCCGAAACCGAGGTCGCCGTCGAAGCCAGCGAGCTCGGTGAGCCGCCAGCTAAGAAGCCAAAGCACTGAACGTTACGCACAACAACAGTAGGTCTCACGGCAATGCCGCTCGTTCCGAGCCTACGGGAAGCCCACCGGGCTTCCCGCTTAACGGCTCGGCCAGCTAAGAAGCCAAAGCACTGAACGTTACGCACAACAACAAAAGAGGGGAACCTATTGAGGTTCCCCTCTTTTGTTTTTTGACGTTCGGATGACACGACTGTGGGACGGCACGCAAATATCCCGCATACACCATCACACCGTCGGAATCACGATGAGATATCGGGTTTCGGCGGTTTTTTGTTGCGTATTGGGGCTGTCGAGCTGCGCGACGGCCTGCGCCAAGAGCGTGCCAGCATCACTGATTTTCACGGTCTCATTAATCAGCGCGTTCATATCGTGCTTGAACAGCGTGCCGCCAGTGCCAAAGCCGAACAGTACTGGAGCGGTGTCAAGATTGTTGCCGGAATCGCTGGCGTTGGAGGCCTTGCCGTTGCCGGAATCGCCAGTGTCGCTCGACTTGGCTGAGTCGTTCGTTCCCGAACCAGCGCTCTTAGACGAGTCGGACTTATCACCACCACCGATGGCCGAAGTAAGACCACCCGCATAGTTCATCACATCGCCAGCAGACATGGACATGGTGTCATCGACAGTGAGGCCTTGGAATGCTGCGACTGCTGCTGTTGCGCGGCTTTGGCCTGCTTACGGGCGGCATCGGCCTTACGCTTGGCTTGGGCGGCCCGGGTCTTGCCGTAGAACGATTGCGATTGCGA
>ENA-OQDD01000626-OQDD01000626.1-human-gut-metagenome-genome-assembly--contig:-NODE-626-length-13728-cov-3.676862_pt1 | contig 13728 bp, 15 predicted proteins | sample MGYA00242507_ERZ504598 | MGnify/ENA primary metagenome ERZ504598 (study PRJEB26092, sample SAMD00036318) | human gut metagenome | host: Homo sapiens | study: EMG produced TPA metagenomics assembly of... | reverse complement strand
CTGTGATATGCATCGGAATTAAGGTAGTGCCCCAGGTAGCCCGTCCCAAAGAAGAACCGAGCCGCGCCGGTATCGTATGTAACCCCGAGATAGTTGGCTCTTTGGGTAATTTTCGCAGTTCAACGCACTTGCCAGCCGCTTCGTCCTCTGCCGTGTCAGCGAAAATGACATCACCTTCGCGAAGTATCGACCAGCAAATTTGGGAAGCACGGTATCGTCGGTAATGAACGGCAAATCGCTTCGTTCGCCATCGAGCAATCGCCGAACTTAATAAGAATATCTCCGTAATGAACATTGCGAGCAGTGCCATTCTCGCCATTCAAACCGGCACGTGAAAGAGTGTTGCTCTTCAAGAACTCGAAGCAATCCCCAAACTTACGCTGTTCCCAAGGGTCAGTAAAACCAGCAAAGCGAATTTCGGGTACAGATTCGCCATCCTTCGGGAACATTTTTTCAAGCATCGATTTTTTGAAGATGACGAGCTTGTCATACTTACGCTGATGAAGGGTGATGAGGTCGTCAAGGTAGGTCAGAACTGCACTTATTAATTCCTGTTCTTTCCTTGACGCGGGGAAAAATACCATGGTGTCATGCACATCGTTTCTGTTAAGAGTTGGCACCCCACTACCGGCCTTATACCGTTTCAAGTCTATTTTTTCGTATAAGTAATAAATGAACTTAGGGTGATTGCCATAAAATTTGGTTACCCACAAAGTAGTGTTATGAGGCCAAAACGCTGACTCTACATACTGAAGATTCCCGATTGTGCCCGATCTACCAGTAACAACGCCGGGACCCTTAACTTTGTATTCGTTATGGTAAGCTCCGATGCCGTTTGACATCATAACCGGATATACGCCAGGAATGATTTTTTCAGCGGGAAGGTCAAAACCCCTTTGCAACGGTGCAACCATGATTAACTTACGCTGTTCCCAAGCGGGCATCGGCACTAGATGAAGCAGGGTAGACGGGATACGAGTGGCTGGCCGAACATACGCAATACATCTACCGGCGACTTGGACACTACCATTTCCGCTGTTAGCCACACTTATCGCGATAAGTGTAGCTAACGACGATTGGAGCGACACCTTACAAGCCATGAGAGGTATAACCGTTCCCTTCTATTTGAAAAACTTGAATAAGTTAGATTTTTTCAAAATAGGGATGCGTCGAAAAGACGCATAAACGCACGAAAAATGCGGGCATCCGACATGCAGTGTTCATTGAATCACTGTATATCGGATGCCGCAATCGTTTCAAGCCGATTGAAGAGCCTTAGCTCAGCCGCCCATCAGCATCACGCCTTAACAACCTCTACGATCAGCTCGGCGCCCTCCTTCACCTCGAAGGAGGTAGCCAGCGTCTCGTGGGCAATCAGGTCTCGGAACTGCTCGACCTTGGCCACATCGGCGGCCGGAACGGTCAGCACCAGCGAGATACGGTCCGCGATGTCCAGATCGGCAGCTTACGTGCGTCCTGCACAGAACGAATCACGTCGCGGGCGTAGCCTTCGGCCAGCAAATCGGCATCCAGCGCGGTGTCGAGGATCACGAAGCCACCGGTCGGCAGAGCGGCGGAGACCGAAGCGGCGGCCTCGGTGGCGTTCTCCTCCTCCACGCGGTTGATCAGCTCGTACTCGCCTTCGACCAGCGCAAGGTCGCCGGACGGCGTGGAGACCACCGGCGCACCGGACGCAGCATCGACATGCCAGTCGCCGGACTTGGAGGCCTTGATGGCGAACTGCACCTGCTTGCCGAGGCGCGGACCCGCCGCACGGGCATTCACACGCAGCTCGTGAACAATCTTCAGACCGTGGGCGGAGGCGTCCTCCAGAGTCGAGAACTCAATATTCTTGATATTAAGTTCGGACTTCAGCAGCTCGTCGTAGGCTTTGACGGCGTCCACGTTCTCGACCACCACGGTGAGCTTGGAAAGCGGCTGGCGCACGCGGATCTTGGCGCCTTGCGCAGGGACAGGGTGCCGGAGACGACCTCACGCACCTTCTCCATCGCGTCCACCAAGGCCGGATCGTCGACCAGCACACGGCCGAGTTCGGTGTCTTCACCGGTCTTCTCGTCCACCACGAACGGCCAATCGGCCAGGTGCACGGACTCGCCACCGGTCAGACCACGCCACACGGACTCGGCTTCCATCGGGGCCAGCGGCGCAAGCACACGCATGAACGCTTCAAGCACGGTGTACAGCGTGTTGAACGCGGAAGCGTCCTCATTCCAGAAACGGTCACGGGTGTTGCGGATGTACCAGTTGGTGAGCACGTCGATGAAGTCGGAGACCGCATCGCAGGCGTCGGAGATTGCGAACTCGTTCAGCGACTTCTCGGCGGCCAGCACCAGACGACGGGTACGGGCCAGCAGGTAGCGGTCCATCTCCGGCAGACCGGCGACCTCGTCCGCGCGCAGCTGGCGGGCGTCGAATCCGGCCCCACCGTTGGCCGCGTTGGCGTACAGGGTGAAGAAGTAGTAGGAGCTCCACACCGGCAGCATGACCTGGCGCACGGTGTCGCGGATGCCTTCGGCGGTGACGATCAGGTTGCCGCCTCGCAGGATCGGCGAAGACATGAGGAACCAGCGCATGGCGTCGGAACCGTACTTGTCGAACACGCCGTTCACGTCCGGGTAGTTGCGCAGGTGCTTGGACATCTTCTGGCCATCGGAGCCGAGCACGATGCGTGGCAGATCACGTTCTTGAACGCCGGGCGGTCGAACAGGGCGGTCGCCATCACGTGCAGCAGGTAGAACCAGCCGCGGGTCTGGCCGATGTATTCCACGATGTAGTCGGCCGGGAAGTGCTGTTCGAACTTCTCCTTGTTCTCGAACGGGTAGTGGAACTGCGCGAACGACATGGAACCGGACTCGAACCAGCAGTCGAGCACATCGGAAATACGGTGCATGTGCGACTTGCCGGTCGGGTCGTCCGGGTTGACGCGGACCAGGTTGTCGATCCACGGACGGTGCATGTTGATGTTGCCGTCCTTGTCGCGCGGATAGTCGCCGAAGTCGGCCTTGAGCTCTTCGAGCGAACCGTAGACGTCCACACGCGGGTACTTCGGATCGTCGCTCACCCACACCGGGATCGGGGAACCCCAGAAGCGGTTGCGGGAGATGGACCAGTCGCGCGCGTTGGCGAGCCACTTGCCGAACTGACCGTCCTTGACATTGCCCGGGATCCAGTTGATCTGCTGGTTCAATTCCAGTAGACGCGGCTTGATCTTGGTCACGGACACGAACCAGGAGGAGACCGGCTTGTAGATCAACGGGGTGGCGCAACGCCAGCAGTGCGGGTAGGAGTGCACGTAGCTTTTCTCCTGGAAGAGGATCGCGCGGCGTTCTTCCGGAATCTCGGCGAGCGGGCCGTCGCCGGCGCGCAGGTTGCGCAGGATCGGCAGGTTGGCGTCGAACACGAAATCGCCTCGTAGTCAGGGCACTGCGCGGTGAAGCGGCAGCCATCGTCGAGCACGTCGGTGCTCTTGATGCCGTGCGCGTTCAGCTATTCATATCGTCCTCACCGTAGGGAGCCTGGTGAACCAGGCCGGTACCTTCGACGGTGTCGACGTAGTCGGCGGTGAAGATCGTGTAGCCGTTCGGGCCGGGCACGTGGCCTTCGGATTCGGCCTCGTCACCCGCGAAGTACGGGAAGACCGGGTAGTAGCGTCGGCCTGCCAGCTCGTTGCCCTTGAGTTCGCGCACGACCTCGTAATTCTCGCCGAGTTCCTTCTCATAGTGCGGCAGCAAATCCTTGCCGAGGTAGAACTTCTTGCCAGCGAACTTGCCTTCGGTCGGGCGGACCTCGACGTAGTCGATGTCGGCGCCGACCACGATGGCGAAGTTGGTGGGCACGGTCCACGGGGTGGTGGTCCAGAAGACGGCGTAGGCGTCGTCCTCATCGCGCATCTTGACGGCCACGGATACGGTGGTGTCCTGGCGGTCCTGGTACACGTCGGCGTCCATGCGCAGCTCGTGCGCACTCAACGGCGTGCGGTCCTTCGGGCAGTACGGCAGCACGCGGTAGCCTTGGTAGGCCAGGCCCTTGTCGTAGAGCTGCTTGAAGGCCCACATCACGGATTCCATGTACGGGATGTTCAGGGTCTTGTAGCCGTGCTCGAAGTCCACCCAACGGGCCTGACGATGCACGTAGTTCTGCCATTCGTTGGTGTACTTCAGCACAGAAGCGCGGCAGGCGTCGTTGAACTTGTCGATGCCCATCTTCTCGATCTGGTCGACCGAGTCGATGCCGAGCTCCTTCTGCGCCTCAAGCTCGGCGGGCAGGCCGTGGGTGTCCCAGCCGAACACGCGGTTGACCTTGCGGCCCTTCATGGTCTGGTAGCGCGGGATCACGTCCTTGGCGTAGCCGGTCAGCAGGTGGCCGTAGTGCGGCAGGCCATTGGCGAACGGCGGGCCATCGAAGAACACGAATTCGTTCTGGCTGTGGTCGCCGGAAGGGTTGCGTTCAACGGACTGCTGGAAGGTGTCGTCCTTGTCCCAGTAGTCGAGAACGGTCTCCTCCATGTCGGGGAAGCTGGGGTTCGGCGCGACGTGCGCGGTCTCGCCGCCCTCGCTCGCCTTGGGATATACGTTTTCGCTCACCGTAAATCTCCTGTTAGTACTGTGCACTGGTCCTACAGGAGCGTCATTGATGGCGATTGCCGGGCGCCGACGTGTGCCGGCTGGTTTCACGAATGTCACGTACCGAACCGTGGGCCGATTAGTCAATCGCCTCGCAGCCGGAACCGACTGTGTTCCGCCCGGAACAGCCATGTCTGCCGTTCCTGCCTACGAGGACGATGACGAGCGCTGGTATGCGCTCCGCACCGCGGTACCACCTCGCTTATCGCACCGGTTGCGCCGCTCCGAACTGTTGCACTCGGAGCCGCGAGCCTGCGCGACCGCTTGTGTTCGGCTGTCTCGGGCCGATCCCGTCGGTTCTACTGGGCGATTGCCGCCGTTCTTCCGAAGACTCCCCGCTGATAACGGATCACTGCCTCACAACGGTGCATATCCTAACACGCCACGCGGTCAAATCGCCGCCCACGGCCACGGCACCGTCAGGAGCCCGATTTAGATTGGGACCGGCCACCACGGACCGAGAAAGGATTGTCGGACAATGACGTATGATTTCACGTCCATCATGAACAGGCATGGCATGGATTCGATCGCGGTCGACGGACTGGGCACCGACCCGGGATTCGCGCCGGACCCGCCACGCGAGGGTTTCGACGTCATCCCCATGTGGGTGGCGGACATGAACTTCCCGACCGTGCCCACGATCCCGCAGGCCATCATCGAACGGGCGAAGCATCCCGCCTACGGGTATTTCTCCCCCACCGACGACTATTACGGCTCCATCATCGACTGGCAGTCCACGCGCAACGGGGTCACCGGATTGACCCGGGAGGCGATCGGCTACGAGAACGGGGTCCTGGGCGGTGTGATCAGCGCGCTGACCGCGTTCGCCGCCCCCGGCGACGGCGTGCTGCTGCACAGCCCGACCTACATCGGTTCACCCGGAGCATCGAAAACAACGGCTACCGCATCGTCCACAGTCCGCTCACGCTGGACGAGCGCGGCGTATGGCGCATGGATTACGAGGATATGGACAGGAAGCTCAAGGAGCATCACATCCACGTGGCCGTGTTCTGCAGCCCTCACAATCCTTGCGGGCGCGTGTGGGAACGTTGGGAAATCGAGAAGGCCATGGAAGTGTACAAGGCCAACGATTGCGTGGTCATTTCCGACGAGATTTGGTCCGATTTGACTCTGGGGAACCACCAGCACATCCCCACCCAATCGGTCAGCGAGGACGCACGCAACAGGACCGTGGCGTTCTACGCGCCCAGCAAGACCTTCAATCTCGCCGGACTGGTGGGAAGCTACCACATCATCTACAATCCCACACTCCGGGACCGCATCGTGGCCAAAAGCTCGAAATGCCACTACAACGACATGAACGTGCTTTCCATGCACGCGCTGATCGGCGCCTACCGGCCCGAAGGCCATGAGTGGCTCGACGAACTGAAGGCGGTGCTCACCGGCAACGTCGATTACGCCTACGACTACATCACCAAGCATTTCCAAGGAGTGAGTCTGGCCAAACCGGAAGGCACCTACATGCTGCTGCTCGACTGCGAGCAGTGGTGCGAACGCCACGGCCTGAGCCTGCCCGAGTTGGAGAAACGCGGCTGGGATGTGGGCGTCGCATGGCAGGACGGCGACATGTTCCAGGCCCCCTACAGCATCCGCGTCAATCTCGCATTGCCCTTGAGCCGCGTCAAGGAGGCCATGCGCCGCCTTGACCAATACGTATTCAACGCGTAAACGGCATGCATCCGCGATTGCGGTGTCCTGGAAAGACGAATGCCGTCAACGAGGTTGGTGCCCGTTGGCGGCATTCGTCATACGTTGGCCGAACCGGGCGAAACCCAAGTTGCCAAGTTGCCGTGCGCTATGAGGTGGATGCCGCCAGCGGACGTGTACATCTGACCGCCCGATATGCCGGTGCCACCGATGCGCCGACGCTGCCGGCATTCGGATTGGAATGGACGCTTCCCAAGCAGTACGAGAACCTGCGCTTCTACGCCCTTGGCCCCGAGGAGACCTATCGCGACCGTCTGCACGGTGGCAAGCTCGGCATTTTCGAGCGCACCGCGGCCGAAGACAATGCACCGTATCTGGTGCCGCAGGAGACCGGCAACCATGAAGACGTGCGTTGGGCCGAAGTGCTTGACGCCCAAGGACACGGCATGCGTATCAGCCAGGCCGGCAGCGAACATTTCGCGGCGAGCCTGTTGCCGTACAGCTCGCTCATGCTGGAAGAGGCGACCCACCAGAACGAGTTGCCGCCGGTCCGCCACACGTTCCTGCGCTTGTTGGCCGCGCAAATGGGCGTGGGCGGCGACGATTCATGGGGCGCGCCCGTCCATGAGCAGTACCAGCTGCCCGCCGATCGCGCCTACACGCTCGACGTGAATCTGGAACTGTTCTAACAGCGATAAAGAAGCTCCCTCCACAGAGGGAGCTTCTTTATCGCACAGAGGGAACTTCTTTATCGTGCTGGTACGAAACTGTCACGCACTACTAGGGTGGTGGAGATGAAGGTGTGGTGGTGCAGCGTGCGCCGACTGGAGATGACCTCGGCAAGCATCGTAATCGCAGTATCGGCCAGCTCATTCTGATCGATATCGTAACTGTCAATGTCGGCGAAGTGTACTGGGTGATGGCCTGGTTATTGATACTGATCACACTGGTATCGCGAGGCACCAGCACTCCCGCAGCAGTAAACGCCTGCAGTACGCCGACTGCAATCGTGTCCGCAGCCACGATGAACGCATCCGGCATGTCATCTCGATGATCGTTAGCCGCTTTCTCCCCTAGAGTGCGCCCGGTGTCCACAGTGAACGCGCCTTGCGCGTAAATCAGGCCTTCCGCATCCAGCCCCAAACGCTCGGTCCAATTGCGGAATGCGGTTAATCGGCTGTCTTCCGGGTATTCGTGCAAACCCATCGTGAAGCCAGTACCGCCGATATAGCCGATGCGTCGTTTGCCCGAGGACACCAACACATCCAATGCGTCCAAAATGGTTTGGCTTAAATCCGGTTGTACCGAATCGAACAGGCTGGGCGCAGGATTGATGTCGATGAATACGCCATAGGGCAATACCAGATGGAGTTTCAACAGTTTATCCGAAGAGAGTACGGACGGTCCGATGGAAATGAAGCCGTCGAAATCACCGGCGTTGGCAATCAGATCGTCGATATGGGAAAACGACGTGAGTTCCATGTGCTGGGCTCTGGCATTGTCGCCGAGCACGGACCGCAGTTCATCGAAATAGGCGTCCGCCAGTTCTTCCTCGCGGGTGGCGTTGTCGAGTACGGCCACACGGCGTGGCAATGCGATACGGCGTGATCCGGTAGCGTAGCCAAGCTGCTCGCTGACCTCGATGATGCGACGTCGCGTCTCCTCTTTGACGGACAATGTCGGGTCCCCATTGAGCAGCCGGGATACCGTGGCCTGCGAGAAGCCTGATTTCTGCGCGATTTCCTTCATCGTGACCATAGTTGAGCCTTCCACGCCTCAGTACGTAACAATACGCAGTATTTCAGTAAATAACTTTACTACATAGTGTAACTCACGTCATGCGGGTATGACGCCGTATGGTTGCAGCATCGTCGATCCGCAGCGCTGATGAGAACGTGCATGTTTCAGGCCCTCCGATAATTATCGGGCAGGCGGGAATCCCCCGACCGTGGAGTCAATGCGCTGGATTTTCCCGGACTTGTCAAAGACAACGGTGATGTCCGGCGCAGTAAAACCGCCGGTCGAATCCCCGAATCGGTACGGATCACTCCAGTCGATAACGGCATGCATCGTCACGGTCCGAGTTTTCGCGTCATAGGACTCATTCGAGTACTCGATACTGTTATGCGTGGCCGTAGTCCCGCCCAGACCGCCGCCATTGCTTGATGCATTTGCTGACAATACTTCGTAAAATCCGCGCCGAGAACATTCGACACTGCATAGCGCCTAAATGAACGTGTTAGGTCTGCACCAATTCACGGCCGGCAATACTCCACACTTCTCAGTAATCAATTCGTACCAAACCGCTCACGAATCTGAGCGGCAGTACCATAAGAGGCTTGCGCGCCGAACCCAGTCGCGGCGTACGCGGAAACGTACGAGGCCAACTGCGCGCTGTCCGCCAACGCATGACCCGAGGCGAGTCCGGCCAGAACCGTGCCCATAAAGGCATCTCCGCACCCGGTAGTGTCGATGGCCTCAACCGCAACTGGCGCAATACGATAGATATCATCACCATCGATGACCACCGACCCATCCCCGCCAAGCGTAATTACCGCCTGATTAAAGCCGAAGTCATGCATCTGCCGCGCCACATCAGACCAGTCCAGTCCATCCCAATCGTCATCGTCAGGCTCGGCGATGTCCAGCAGCTGTGCCATTTCATGTTCATTGACCAGCAGAATGTCCGAAGCCTCGATAAGTTCAGCGGGTAGTTCAGCAACGAATGGCGAATCGTTGAGCAATACCTTGAGCCCGGCATCATGGCAGAGGCGAGCGCATGCCGTGACCGTTTCCATCGGACTCTCCAAACACAGTCCCAGTACATCGGCGGCAACCAATGCGTCAGATGACTGGCGCACATAGTCGACAGACACCTCACCATTGGAACCAGCCGAATATACGATGGTGTTCTCACCATTCGCGTCCACGGTAATTACCGTAGTGCCACTGGGACCTGCAACGGCAGCGATATGCGAAGTATCCACACCAGCATCGCGCAAATGCTCCAGCAGAAAAGCCGCATTGGCATCTTCCCCGACTGCACCAAACATCCGCACCTGCGCTCCAATTCGCGCAGCCGCCGATGCCTGATTCGCTGATTTGCCTCCCGGCAATAAGGTCAGCGGGCCACCGTTGACGGTCTCTCCCGGTTTCGGCAACCGCTCAGTAACGACCGTGTAATCAACATTCATTGATCCGACCACGGACACACTGCCGTGCAGGTGGTCGAGCAAGTCAAGACATGATGCTGACATGATGCATTTCCTTTCGGCCTTCTTGTTTCGGCCTGTCTTCTATGTTCTGCGCTTGTTCTACGTTTCAGCAAAATCACGATGGAAACACAATCGTGCGGGTATGCGAATGCCCGGAGTCTGAAGTCAAATCCCGGGCATTGCACGTATTCGGGGCCAAATCGTCTGCGCGATTGATATGTTCTGCTGACGACTGACGCCTAGCGGATTGTGATGGTTATATCAGCATCACGCACCCATCGGCAGGAAGATTGCCATGGACAGGATGAACATGACGATTACGCCAGCGATCATCGGCACACTGGTACGGCGCACAATGTCGATTGGGCTCTTCTTGATGGAGCCGGCGACGATCATCACCACAGCGGAGACCGGCGAGACAGCGCGCAGCAGATTGCCAGCGAGACCCATCGGGATGGACACAGCGAGCACATTGATACCAGCAGCAGCGGCCAGCGGAACCATGAGCGGAACCATCGCGAAGAACAGTGCGGTACCGGAACCGGAGAGTAGCACGATGAGCGCAGTGAGGCCGACAAGGATAAGCGGCAGCACGAAGCCCATACCAGAGCCGGACAGGCCGGTCATTGCGTTCTGCAGTTCGGTGATCAGACCAATGGACTTAAGACCAACGACGAACACAGAAGCAGCGACCAACAGTGCCACAATCGGCATTGCGCCACCCATGCCCTTGAAGAAGGACTCGGTGCCAGCGAGGGTTTCCTTGCCCTTGCGAGTGCGGATGAGCTCGCAGATAATGGCGATCACGAAGGAGAGAATGGAAGCGAGTTCAACACTCAGGTCGATCTTTGCGCCGGTGGTGGAAGTGATGGCGAACACGATGAGAAGCATGATGATCGGCAGCAGCGGCAAAATCGCATACACAGTGCGGTAGAGAGCGCTACCTTCGACAGCCTTAACCTCAGCCAGGTCAACATCACCGTCGGTCAAATCCGAGCCAGCGCGCTTGTCCATGAACTTCTGCCAGAAGTAGTGTGCCAGTGCCATGACGAGCAAGGTCGGGATGGAAACGAGCACGTGATAACGGAAGACGTAATCGCTGGCGGTCAGGCCGGAGAACATGTCGGTCTTAGCGAGTTCAGCGGCGATGGCAACATTGTCGGAGCCAAGCGGGGTCGGCATAATCGTTGCAGTAGTGGCAATGACTGCAGCTGCGCTCAGCAGGCTCATACCAGCTTGGCGAAGCACCGGGTACAGCGTTGCCATAAGGATGATAGCCAGGTTGGAAGCACTCGGAATGACCAGAGACAACAGGTTGCCCAACAAGAAGGTAATCGGCACGAGTATATACGGGGACTTGATGTGCGCAATCGGCTTGGCGAGCACACTTACCGTGACTTCATTGGCTCCGATATGGGACATGTAGCCGGTGTAGCCACCAAGGATGAGGATGATGAAGCCAGCAGAAGTGAGCGTGCTCACGAACTGATCGCCTACAACCTTGAACGGATCAAGCCAAGTGACACCACTGGAAACGAAGTCGGTGAATGAGATGTCCTTGCCCATCAGCAATGCGATGTACATCAGCACAATGCCGATGAGGAACAGGGAAATCTTGATGTCCATTTTCTTCACGAGCATAAAGCCCACAATGCCAACCGCGGCAATTGCCACGAGGTACATAATCACCAGTTCCATCGGTCTGGTCCTTTCTTTGTTCTCTTATTCTCTGTTGTTGAATTCACGAATACTGATGCGCTCAGGGGCGCCGGTGTTAGCGGCGTCGAAGAGACAAGGGACTATGCACAATGGGCGATGCCGTCCATGAACCAGTCGCAGAATCGATCTGCGTGAACGCCGGTGGTGACGGTGGCATTCGGTTCGCGCTTAAGGTAGCCCTTAAGATCAACGACCGTACACCCTGCAGTGAGTTCGCCAGCGATTTCTACGTCCACAAATGCCTTAGTCATGTCGAATAGGTCAGGCTCCAGCAAGCATGCGACTGCGCAAGCGTCATACATTTTGAGACCGGTGCCGAAGCTGCGCTTGCGGTAGCGCTGGAACAGGTCATGAGCCATCAGACCGACCTTGCCCATATCCTTAAGCTGAGCGGTTTTCTCCGGCGGAATCACAGTTCCCAAGCCGGCGTCCAGTGTGGCCATAGTAATGTCAAGACCAGAAGTGAGCACAATCTTGGCGGCTTCAGGGTCAACGAAAATATTGAATTCGGCCATAACACCCTTGTTGCCGCGAGTGACCGAACCACCCATGAGCACAATGCGCTCAATACGCGACTTGACTTCCGGAAAAGTTTTTAGCAACAGTGCGATGTTGGTCAGCGGACCGATTGGCATGACGGTGACGGGTTCAGCAGAAGCCATGATCTCGTCGCGCATTGCTTCGACAGCATGCTTATCCAGCAGAAGTTCAGTTTTGGGCTCAGGGAAATCGAATCCCTCCATACCGGTTTTACCGTGGATATCGCTTGCATCATCAAGCTGACGGATCAGCGGTTCAGCAGCGCCACGAGCGACCGGTACATCCTTACCGTAGTAGGCCATCAGCTTGAGCGCGTTCGTCGTTGTCGCTTCAATGCTGACATTGCCAGCAACCGTAGTAATCAGCCGCACGTCGAAGCGCGGGTTGAACACTGCCAGTGCGATGGCGACGGCGTCATCGATGCCGGGGTCAGTGTCGATAATCAGAGGGATCTGCTTCATTGCTTGTTCGGTTCCTTTCGTGGTGTGTTGATATACGTGTTATGCGTAGTGCTCGGCGAGCCGATTACTTGATTCCGCTTGTGGCGGTGGATTCAGCTGCGCTGAGCGGAACGGGATCAACGAATTGGACTAATCCGCTGCCATAACCCGGTGCCGGCCGGCGCAGGAACCCATGCTCTTCGTAGAACGATTCCTTGCCAGGTGTTGCCATCAGGCCAATGTACGCATGGTTGCAGCAGTGTTCTCGAATGCGTGTGATAAGTGCGCGCAGCACCGCCGTACCGACTCCATCCCCTTGGTATTGCGGTAATACCACGAGATCTTTGATGAAGAATGCGATACGTCCATCGCCGACCACACGACCAATTCCGGCCACCCGACCATCAACGTAGGCAACCACGGAATACAGCCCACCATCCAGCGCCATACGCGCGTCTTCGCGGTCGTAATGGTAGAAACCCACAGCGTCGCGAACGCTGACGTACAGTTCGGCTGTCAGCGCGTCTTGCTGAATCGATATGCACATTGCCCGCTCACCTCCTCTGTGAGTTTCCTCCAAACCGATCATCGTTGATCATCGCCATTGATAAAACGTTTAATCAACTAATGAAAATTATGATATAACCTTTTACCAATGTTGTCAACGATGTCGGCACGTCAGCACTGTTCAGCGCATAAACCCAGCCTTCATGCACCTGATAAACGCTGCAATATCAGGGAACACGCCACATAGGAGCCCCAACCGAATCACGCAGTACAAACGATGACGGGACATAGCGCGATTCACCACGACTGCAATCATTATTTATAATCATGTCGAGCAACATATCCACGCCCTGGCGACCCATATCCTCAGCTTGCTGCGAAATAATCGCGACTTGCGGAGTCAGCAGACGGAATACGGCAATGTCATCGAATGAAATCACTGACATTTCACTACCAATATCAATGCCGCGGTCATGCAGCAAACCAATCATCGTGATCATGTCAGGCGAGTAAGCGCAAATAATCGCCGTAACACCTGCTCTTACAAGTTCATTTAGTCCTGCTTCGCGCGAAACATATGTAGAATCACAGTCGACAACCGCCGCAGTTCCCTCCCCCAACTGCGTCACCTGTGCCACAGCAGAACGGAATGCCGCTTCACGCTCATTTATATTGGACGAGCCCAGTGACGAGTGTGACACAAATCCAATGTGACGATGCCCTAAGCGCACAAGTTCGGCAACCGCCTCGCAAACACCTGGGTATGGGTCGGACACTACGAATGGCACCGAATTTACTCCCGATACCAAACGATCCACGAACACCAGTGGTAGCTCGCGCGCGATAAGCGACTGCATACCAGGCGAATTGACACCTTGCGGCACCACGATCGCACCATCAATACGTTGCCCAAGCAGATTGTCAATAAACGCATCCTGCGTTCCACTGTTTCTGCTGAAGTACCAATCAGCGTGGAATAGCCCCGGGCATACAACT
>ENA-OQDD01000625-OQDD01000625.1-human-gut-metagenome-genome-assembly--contig:-NODE-625-length-13739-cov-1.833088_pt1 | contig 13739 bp, 18 predicted proteins | sample MGYA00242507_ERZ504598 | MGnify/ENA primary metagenome ERZ504598 (study PRJEB26092, sample SAMD00036318) | human gut metagenome | host: Homo sapiens | study: EMG produced TPA metagenomics assembly of... | reverse complement strand
AGTTATTTATCATTTTTGTAACAGAAAAAAGTAAAGGGAACTATCGTTTTTAAATTAATTTCTTTTATTTTTGCGGTGCGAATATAACAACTAAAAAACATATTTATCATGAAAACAGTATTTAATGTCATTTTAGGCTTATGTGCTTTGGTGCTAATTTATATTTGTTACACCAGCATTATGGGTCCTATCAACTTTGAAAAAGCAAAGAAGCACAGAGACGCAGCCGTCATTGCACGTCTGATTGACATCCGTAAAGCACAATTGGAATATCGTACTTTACATGACCAGCAATATACTGCAAGCTTCGACTCTCTGATTGACTTTGTTAAAAACCAGAAACTTCCGTTCATCTTCAAGCAAGGAGAACTGAACGATAAGCAGCTGGAAGACGGTCTGACTGAAAAGAAAGCCATCAACATCATCAATAAGGCAAAGAAGACAGGTAACTATGCTGACGTCAAGAAATGGGGATTGGAAAACTTCAAGCGTGATACTCTGTGGGTAGCCGTATTGGATACTATCTTCCCGAAAGGTTTCAACCCCGATTCAATGAGATATGTTCCCTTCGGAAACGGTGCACAGTTCGAAATGGCCATCAAGAACGATACAGCCAAATCCGGCGCTCCTTTCTGTCTGCTCGAAGTGAAGATCCGTACGAAGTTTATTTGAACGGTCTGGATGCACAAGAAATTGCCAACATCAAGGACGTACAAACCAAACTTGGCAAGTACTGCGGTCTGATGATTGGTAGCTTGGAAACAGCTAACAACAACGCCGGTAACTGGGAATAATCTCACCCCGACAAACGTATGATAGAAACGACTGATTTTAATAAATCGGAACAGTATACATTATCCATCCGTCTCAGTACGGATGGATTTTCTTTTTCTGTGTTCAACCCTCTGGGCGACGGTGAGTTTTCTTACTACGACCGCGAAGTGGATGAGTCCCTCTCCCTCACTGCCAATCTGAAACAGACCTTCCGCGAACTGGAGTGGCTGAAACGCCCCTTCCGCCGTGTCAATGTGCTCATGGCGAACAAACGCTTTACATTCATTCCTCTGGAGTTCTTCGAGGACGAACAAGCGGAAATCATCTTCTATCACAACCACCCCAAGCGGGAAAACGAAACCGTGCAATACAACATACTGCACAAGAACAACACCGTCGTACTGTTCGGCATGGACAAGAGCGCCTGCTCCTTCCTTCGCGAACAGTATCCCGATGTCAAGTTCTATTCCCAAGCCAGCCCCTTCATAGAGTTCTTCTCCGCAAAGAGCCGACTGGGTAACAGCCGGAAAATGTATGCACACTTGCGGAAAGATGCCGTAGACATCTACGGCTACGAGCGCGGACGCTTGCTTCTTGCCAACTCCTTTGAGTGCAGAACCACTCCCGACCGCATCTACTACCTATTATATATATGGAAACAGCTCGGCTTCGAGCAGGAACGCGATGAGCTGCACCTGACCGGTGACCTAAACGACAAAGAACTGCTACTGCCCGAACTGCGAAAATTCATCCGGCAGGTATTCATCATGAATCCCGCCACTAATCTTGACCTGCAAGCCATAACCCTATGCGAGTAATCAGCGGAATATACAAAAGAAGACGTTTCGACGTGCCCCACTCCTTCAAGGCACGCCCCACCACAGACTTTGCCAAAGAGAATCTGTTCAATGTGCTCTCCAACTACATGGACTTTGAGGACGGCATCCGTGCCCTCGACCTATTTGCCGGTACGGGCAGCATCAGCATCGAGCTTGTGTCCAGAGGCTGCGACCAAGTAATCAGCGTGGAAAAAGACCGCGACCACTATGCCTTCATCTGCAAAATTATGCAGGAATTAAAGACGGACAAGTGCCTACCCATACGCGGTGACGTATTCAAATACCTCAAAAGCGGACGCGAGCAGTTCGACTTTATCTTTGCTGACCCTCCCTACGAGCTTGCCGGGCTGGAAACCTTGCCCGATCTCATCTTCGAGAACAACTTGCTGAAAGAAGACGGACTCTTCGTCTTGGAACACGGGAAGAAAAACAGTTTCGAGGAACATCCGCACTTTGTGGAGAGAAGGGTATACGGGAGCGTGAACTTCACGATATTTAAATGATGAATGAAGAATGGTACGATATGAATACACTTCAAGAAATTCTTCATTCATCATTCTTCATTATAACAGCGGCGCCATCAGCCGCACCACACTCTCTGCAGCCTTACGATACCAGGGGGCGCTTCACCCAGTTCTTCAGGAATACTTGTACGCAGTCGCGCTGGTCTTGAAGGAAGATTTCGCGCATCTGAAGCGCTGTTTCTGTGTCATAGATGAAGGCATTCACCTCAAAGTTATGTTCAAAACTGCGGAAATCCACATTCGTAGAGCCTACCGTGGACAACTCATCATCCGAAACCATCAGTTTGGAGTGCAAGAAGCCTTTCTTATAGAAATAGACCTTGACTCCCGAATAGAGCACATCTGCCAGATAAGAGCAGGAACAGATGCGTCAAGCGGTTATCAGCACGCATGGGCAACATCAGACGCACATCGACACCTGACAAGGCGGCTGTCTGCATAGCAACAAGTACGGCTTCGGTGGGCAGGAAGTAGGGAGTCTGGATATAGAAATATTTCTTTGCACTGGAAATGGATATGACAAGTCCCTGCATAATGTCTTTCCATGGGCTACGGGCTCACTCGTTACAATCTGCGCCAAGGAAGTACCGCAGTTTCTATTTTCGGGAAATAGCGGGTAGACGTAATCAGTGTACGGTCCACAAAGTACCAATCGAGTAGGAAGGCGGTCTGCAATCCGTGAACAGCCTTGCCCTCCAGCAGCAGATGTGTGTCCCGCCAGATGCCCCATGAGAATCCGCGCATATAGCGTTCGGCAAGATTCATCCCCCCCACAAAGCCGATGCGCCCGTCAATGACAACTATTTTCCGATGATTACGATAGTTCACCTTACTGGTGAAAAGCGGAAAACGTACCTTCAGAAAGCTGCGTACCTCGATACCGGCCTCGCGCATCTCTTCAAAAAACGGTTGGGAACATGCCAGCAACCCACATCATCATAAATCACACGTACCTCTACCCCGGCACGCGCCTTTTCCATCAGGACATCACGCACCAAGCGCCCAATGGCATCGTCCTCAAAGATATAGAATTCCATGTGGATATGCTTCGTTGCTTTCCCCAGTTCGCGTAGCAGGGATTGCAGCATGGAGAGCCCCAGGTATAGGCTTCCACCCGGTTTCCATCGAAGGGGAAAGCCTGGTTGGTATTACGGAACAAGGATATGAGACGACTGTAATTGATGGGAAGCGCACATGAGTCCTGCGCCAGATATTCCGCCATAGGTTTCTTCAACAAACGGCTGTAACTCTTCTTCCCTATCATGCGCACACGGCGCTGACTACGCCCGAAGAAGAAGTAAAACACCAGCCCACGATGGGAAGGAACATCAGTATCAGTATCCATGCCATGGTTTTCACCGGATTGCGGTTGTCGAGGATAATGACGACAATCGTTCCGATGATGGCACCGAAATAAACAATGTCGAAGGCTATCGTAGCAATCTGGCTGGCAATGAAGTTCCAATCAAGCATGTTCACAGACAATTAAGTGTGAAACAAATGTAGGAAAAACACAGAAACTTTCACCGAAGATTACAGAGATTAACATAAAAGTCCCTCTTCCCCCAACTTGTCTGAAAACTTATACTTGCTATCGCTTTGACGCGGATGACGCAGATTTTTAATATTCTTATCTGCGTCATCCGCGTCTGAAAAATAATCAAAAAGAAACCTGCCACAGAATTGAGAGTGTATCAGAATGACAAGCTGCTTAGGGGGGTGATCCCCTCCGCTTTAGAACGGCCTGCGTCCTCCGAAACCGCCAGGACCATGACCCGGACCGAAGCCCGGACCGCCGAAGCCGCGTCTGCCCTGCATCTTATCGCGGGCGGCCTTGCTGCCGAAAATATTCAGACGATAGATGAAGTGAAGCATGCAATAGCTGTTCACGCCGTTATATTCGTACACCGAGCGGCCGCTTGCAGTCAGCGAACGGCTGATGTTACTCTGCTTCTTCAGAATGTCGTACATCTCGAAGCTGACGGTGGCATTCCCTTTCAGGAAAGTCTGCGACAACTGTGCATTCCAGATAAGCTCGTTACGGTTCATACTGCTGTCCGTATATCCTCGACGGCTCTGGTTGGCAATGTTGGTAGAGAGCGTCATGTTCCACGGCATGGAAATCTGCGTATTGGCACCGTAGGAGAAGGTATAGGGCTCCTGATTATTGTCAGGCGTCAGTTTATCCTTCTCTATTGAATAGGAGATGCTTCCGTTCAAGCCGAATTCAAACCAGTCATTACGATAGGCGGCATTCAGACGTTCGCCCAGCGTCAGTTGGTGGTTGTATTCTTCCGTTCCACGCATCTGCTCCCTTACCGGACGTCAGATAAGCCACATTGTTCTGATAGTTGGCATTGGAGAAGGAGTTGATGGTATACTTCTTATTGGGCAGTGCCGTATTGAAGCCAAACATGCCGAACGCATTCCAATTACCGTTGATATTCTTCGGAGTTGTAGTCCATCCACCAGTCTCCGAATTGTACACACGGCTATTGCTGATGCTATTCTGCGTTGCCGAGAAGTTGACGTGCGACATAATACCGCGCTGCTTTTCGGCATTATACGTATTATAGAAGAATCGCATGTTGTGCGTGAAGGAAGGCTTCAAGCCGGATTACCGATACGTACATTCTGCGGATTGGAGTTGTCCACAATCGGCAACAGATTCTCCATACTCGGTTGGCTGCTACGCCCGCGGTATGTCATACGCAGCTGGCTCACCTTGGAGAAACGGATGCGCAAGTCCAGGTTCGGAGCGAAGTTGAACACATTGCGGGTGGTATCAATCATATAGTCGCCGCGCTTATAGGACAATACAGAATGCTGCGGCTGGAACGACATACCTGCGCTCAACTGATACTTCTCGCGGATAAAGCGCAAAGACACGGATGCATCGTGGTTGTAGTAGCGGTATTCCGCATACTTACCCAGACTATCCACCGCATGCTCTTCATATCCCGTGGGAAGCTGGGTTGACAATCCCCAATCCGGAAAGCCCTGCAAATCATACGTCGTCTTGTCGCTCTCGCTATACTTGTACTGGAACTGATAGCTGAATTGCAAGAAAGTGGCGCGGGCTATCGGTTCGCTGTAAGTCAGCTGTGCACTGTAATTGTAGTTCTTGGTAGGAGTAGTGATGTACTGGTTACGAACCAAGATGGAGTCTCCTCCCAAAGCATTCAGTAACTGGAAGTAATGTGTTTCCGACTCCGTATACTGGTTGTTGTCATTATTGGTATAACCGAATCTTCCACGGAACGTGACATTGCGTCCTTTGTCATTCAGCTTTCTGTTCAACTGCAAGGTTGCATCCGTAGACACACTCTTGTTGTCGCTCAGCGAACCGCTGTTGATAGCATTTATACGGATACTCCTCAACGGGTCATCGTCCGGATTAAGAATCTTCTCCAGATTCAGCCAGTTATTGGGGTCACTCACCAGACTGTAAGGGTCGGAACTGAACGTACCGCTCTCAGAATTGGAGAGATTGTCCGTTTTGCCGTACGAGAAGTTGGGACGGAAATGATATTCGTCATCGAGTCCGGCTTCCACTCCATACGGAAATCGGCATTGAAATTCTTGGCTTTGTTACGTTGCCTGCTGTTCGAGTTGGAGTAAGAGTTGCTGTCCGGCAGAAAGTCCTCGGTAGAACCGATACTTGCAATATCCCCATCCTGATAGTTGTAGCGTGCACTACCGCCCAGTTCCAGCTTATCGGTTTGGGTAGCGAAATTCACACCCAGCATTTTCGTTGCAGTAAGTCCGTTGTTCCTGCGCCAGCGCGGAGGACCGCCACCGCCCGAAAAGCCCTGGTCGTTCACGTTATTGGCAGAACCCACTACCGACACCTGGGTTTTGTCCACGAAGCGGTTCAGCATAAAGCGGCCCATATAGCGGTCTTCCGTCCCTCCGGCCACGTCGGCATTACCGAACCAACCCTGGTTCATGCCTTTCTTTACGGTCAGGTCGAGCACCGTCTCCTCCTCACCGTCGTCAATACCGGTGATACGTGCCAAATCGGACTTCTTATCGTAGGTTTTCAGCTTCTCTATCATATCTACCGGCAGGTTCTTCAAACCGGTCTTTACGTCTCCACCGAAGAACTCCTTGCCGTCGACCATAATCTTCGACAAGTCCTTACCGTTGATTTTCACATTACCCTCGTCTCAATCTCCGCACCGGGCAGCTTCTTCACCAACTCCTCGAGCATGGCTCCCTCGGGGGTACGATAGGCAGATGAGGTATATACCAGTGTATCTTCCACCACCTGCACTTGCGGCGCTTCTGCCGTAACCACAGCCTCGGCCAGCATCACCGCATCCGTTTCCAGTGTCAGTGTACCCACGTTCTTGGCAGTTGTCGTAGCATAAAGGTGTAAAGGGATGTACTGGCTCTTGAATCCGATGTAGGAAACCTTCAGCACGTATTTACCCGCACTGACTTTGGGAAGAGTGAAATAACCTTGTGCCGTAGTGGCCGTACCCGATGCCTGAACACTGTCTGGCAACAAAAGCAACTGCACGGTAGCTTGTATCGCAGGCTCCTTGGTGTCCTCCACGACACGGCCCGATACCGTAATGTTTTTGGTCTGTGAAAATGCAGACAGCGTTGTTACCAACAGCAACGCCATCCCCGTGATAATTTTCTTCATGTGTCTATTCTTTGTCTATTCTAAATGAGCAATGCCTTTTATTCACTGTTTCATTTGACAGACTTCCGGGCAAAAGGTTTAATGCCCCACATGACGATTTGCTTTATTTATCGACCATTCCGCTTAAATAATCTATCAACTGTCGCTTTCTTTATACCAAATTCCAAGCAAAGCACATTCAATATAAGAAATATGAGAAAAGAAGAAGAATCGACCGAAAGGAGGTCACCCTGCGCCACCCGGTAGAGCATACCGCCGAAGATAAAAAGAACGGTCAGAAAGATGGCATTGCGCGTGGCCTTGTTGCGCACCTGCTCTATCTCCTTATTCTCGTTCTTCGTCAAGGCAAAGATTATCATCAGTGCCCCCATCATCATCAGGAGTTTGGAGCATTCCTTGTAAAACAGCAAGTTGGCATCTGTCACTTTTCCCCACAATAGGAATATGAAAGGAAGGAACAACGCCAGAGCTATGATGAAATAACCCAGCGGACGGCAATAAACGGGAAGTAATGCTCTCATTTCTATCAATCAATTACAAATTACAAATAGCAGGAGACAGATGACGGAAACGCCTTGCCACCCATAGAATTTCACGGGACAAAGATAACGTTTTATTGCCAAAAGAGCTATCTTTGTGCCACAATATAATGAAGAAGGCTCCCTTTCCTTCATAATCCGTAACATCAGTAATTGGTAATTCGTAATTTGTAATTAACAAGATGAGTAAACAAGAAGTAATCCTTTGCGAAGGACTGGCAAACAGCCTGACGCATGCCATAGAGAAGTGTCCCCATGACAAGCTTTTCATCCTTACCGACGAGCATACCCACCGCCTCTGCCGCCCGCATCTGAACGGTATCCCCACCCTGGAAGAAGCGGAAGAGATTATTATCGGGGCAGAAGATGTGCACAAGAATCTGGAAACGCTGGCTGCCGTATGGCAAGCCCTGAGCGAGAAAGGGGCCAGCCGCCACTCCCTGCTCATCAATCTGGGCGGTGGCATGGTGACCGACCTTGGCGGTTTTGCCGCTTCCACCTTCAAGCGGGGCATCGCCTACATCAACGTTCCCACTACGCTACTCGCCATGGTCGACGCTTCCGTGGGAGGCAAGACGGCATCAACTTCAACGGTCTGAAGAATGAAATCGGTGTTTTTGCTCCTGCCGCCTGCGTGCTGCTGGAAACCGAATTCCTGCGCAGCCTCGATGCCCATAACTTCTTCTCCGGCTATGCGGAGATGTTGAAGCACGGCCTCATCAGTACCCCGGAACATCTGGCAGAACTGCTGTCATTCGATACGGAAAAGATAGATTATGCCTTACTGAAGTCCATGGTAGGACGTTCCGTGCAGGTAAAGGAACACATCGTAGAAGAAGACCCGCAGGAACATGGCATCCGCAAAGCCTGAACCTGGGGCACACCGTAGGACACGCCTTCGAAAGCCTTGCCCTTGCCGAAAGGCGTCCGGTGCTGCACGGCTATGCAGTGGCATGGGGGCTGGTCTGCGAACTCTACCTTTCTTATATAAAGACCGGATTCCCGAAGGACAAGATGCGCCAGACCATCCAATTCGTCAAAGAGAATTATGGCAGCTTCACCTTCAACTGCAAACAGTACCACCAGCTGTACGAACTGATGAAGCATGACAAGAAGAATACTGCCGGAGTCATCAACTTCACCCTATTGAAAGAAGTGGGTGACATCTGTCTCAACCAGACGGCAGACAAGGAGACTATCTTCGAAATGTTCGACTTTTATAGGGAGTGCATGGGGGTATAACGCTCCCGCTCCCTCTTCGGCAGGCTCTCCACAACCAGCCGATAGGAGCGTGCCACCAGTTCTCGGATAATGCTGTCCGGTACATCCTGATTAAAATACACACTGTTCCAATACTTCTTGTTCATGTGCCACCCCGGCTTCACCCCCTCGTACCTTGCCCGCAGCTCCGTTGATTCCTCCGGGCGGCACTTGATGCAGCAGAAGTCGAACACTTCGATATTGACAAAGCAGAACCACTTGTCGCCCACATAAAAGCAAAGCACATCGCGGCTGTATCTGTCGGCCACATTAGGAAAAGGCATCTTCTCGCTTACTCCCGGCAAGGAGAGACAGTATTCTCTGAATTCTTCCACATTCATCGCTCACTCCTCCCCCGAAAAGTCCTCCGTATCATTTTCCATCCCAACTGGGTCTTCATCCGGAATTCCCGTCTTTCCCTCGGCCCGCTCCTTTCGCAGCGTTTCCGGTCGCAACATATCGTGAGGGAAATATCGGCTAAGCGGATAACGGTAGAAATCCATCCCGCTGTTCAGCCTCGCCACCAGCGACTTATCCGGACGAAAATAGACACGGGATAAGCGTACCTTGCCCGGCATCACATCGTCGGGATGCTCAAACCCGTCACTCGTCACCGCCACATGGAAGGAACCCAGCCCCTTAATGGTCACCGACTCTCCCTCCATCAGCGCTTCCTCTATAAACTTCGGCAAATCTATCAATACACTCTGCACGTCTCCCGAACTCATCCCTTTTCTGGATGCCATACGCTGCGCCAGCAGCTCTGCCGTCACACCTCCACGCCGCTGTAACACACGCTGCACAGCATAATAGAGTTGCTTCACCCCTTCTGCCGTGCGGAAAACCTTCTTTCGAACCAAATAGACTATACTCATACTCTTTTCACAATGAACATAATGTTTCTTACTGCAACCAGACTGCTGACACCCCACCCGAGGTTACTTCCCCTAAACAGAAAGCCAGTTTCCATACGGCCGGACAGCTATTCCCCAACATGCACGAGATGCACATCTCATGCAGTTCGAGACATACATCTCAACACACGCGAGATGTGCATCTCATACAGCAAAGGTAATCATATTCCACCTGATATACAAATATCTTTCATGTATCGGGGAATAATATTCCGCACCAGCTTACTCCGGCTCTTATCATTAATTAACAATGCTGCATGCAGGGTTTTCGCAAATATGCTATTTCTATAAAAGCAAGACCTATTCCAAATGTTTAATTTAAAAGAGTACACTATGAAAATGAAGTCAATCTTTAACAAGAAAATTTTAATCGCTATTGCAACCATCAGCTCCTTAAGCCTCCAATCGTGCCTGGACGACGATGATAATTATGCCATGAGATTCCCCAATGCCCTGGTAACGGTAAAGACCGATGCAGACCAGACAGTCTTTCTGCAATTGGATGACAAGACCACTCTGCTGCCTACCAACATGACGAAATCTCCCTACGGCGAGAAGGAAGTCCGCGCTTTAGTAAACTACAAGGAAGTGGACGAGCCCAGCGATATCTACACCCAAGCTGTACATATAAACTGGATAGACAGTATCCTTACCAAACCCATCGCCCCGGATTTGGGTGAAGAGAACGATACCGTATACGGCACCGACCCGGTGGAAATAGTGAACGATTGGGTAACCATCGCAGAAGACGGTTATCTGACCCTTCGCTTTAGAACTCAGCAAGGAGACTATCAAACAAAGCACTTTGTCAATCTGCTGCTGAGCGAGAATCCGGAAAACCCGTATGAAGTAGAATTCCGCCACAATGCCAAGGGCGACATTTACGGCAGGTATGCGGACGGACTGGTTGCTTTCAAGTTGGATGCCCTGCCTGATACAGAAGGCAAGACCGTTAAATTGAAACTGAAGTGGAAATCATTTAGCGGCGAAAAATCTGCGGAATTCGATTATTGTACCCGGAAATCCGTAACGCCCGAAAGTCCGGCTATCACTTCCGTAAGAAACAGCCTAAACCTGCAATAACTTCATTCAAAGTATGCCTGCCCGCTCAAAGCCATTGCCTTGCGAAGCAGGCATACAAGTAAAAAGAGAGCAGGACACGTTGACCGAAAGCCTTGAAACTGCAAATTATAAGTTCATTCAATAAAAAAAACACTATAAATATTTGCTATTTTAAAATAAAGCCGTACATTTGCACCCGCAATTCGGGATGTAGCTCAGCCCGGTAGAGTACGCGTCTGGGGGGCGTGTGGTCGCAAGTTCGAATCTTGTCATCCCGACTACCGATAAAGCATTGATAATCGCAAGGTTATCGATGCTTTTTGCTTTTAATGGCAATACCCTGTTTACCTTAGTTTAATGGTCGAAATTAAACCAGCAATTAAACCAAGAATTAAACCAAATTCTTATGGATGCTATAATTTCGGTTATCTGCTACAAAAGTAAAACCTTAGCAAATGGAGAACATCCTTTAATGCTAAGAATTGCACAAAATGGGAAAAGCACATATAAAAGCCTTAAAATTTCCGTTGCTGCAAAGCATTGGGATTTTGATAAGAATGTGCCCAAACCAAACAATCCACATAAAGACTTAATTCAAAAAATCATTCTAAAAACAAAATTAGATTACCAACAACGGATTTTAGAAAAGAAAGCCAACAAAGAAGAATTTACGGCTTCTTCATTGATAAATGAACAGAAAGAAATAACAAAGACGCAAACAGTGGAAGAGTTCTATCTATCATTATTGAAGAACTGAAACAAAAAGGGCAAATCGGGACAAGTTATGCTTACCTAAATTCTTATAATACGCTTAGGAACTTCAATAAAGGTAAGAAGCTGAATTACACTTTCAGTCATATTGATGTGTCTTTTTGCAAAAAGTACGAAGATTGGATGCGCAGTAAAGGCAACAAAGATACCACACTTAGTTATCAGTTCCGTACTTTGCGTGCTGCATACAATCGTGCCATTGATGCAAAAATAGTATGCAGAGAAAAGAACCCTTTCATTGAATACAAATTAAGCCATCTCAATACGAAAACCATGAAAAGAGCATTATCTAAAGCGGACATTCTAAAAATCATCAATGCTGATTGCAACGGTCAAAGTAATCTTCGGAAACTGACACATGACATATTTACTTTCTCTTATCTATGCGGAGGAATATCTTTTGTGGATATAGCTAATCTGACACCTAACAATATTATAGAGAATAGACTTATATACCAAAGGCAAAAGACACATGGCAGCATCAATCTTGTCTTATCCGAACAAGCCAAGCAGATAATATATCAATATTCAGACTACCAACAAGAAGCAGAATATTTATTTCCTATTCTACATTGCAAACGTCATATAACACCCATGCAAAAAAGTAATCGGGTACATAAAATCTGCCATCAAGTCAATACAGAACTTAGAGTATTCGCACAAGAGTTAGGAATAACAGCCGAAGTAACGACATACGTTGCCCGACATTCATTCGCAACGATTCTAAAGAAATCGGGAGTGAACATAGGCATCATATCGCAAGCATTGGGACACCAAGACATAAAAACCACGCAGATATATTTAAGTAAATTCGATAATGAGCAAGTGGATGAAGCCATGAAGAACCTACTATAACAAAAAGAAGTCTGTAATCCGGCAAAGATTGCAGACTTTTCTTTTATTTTGCAGTATAACTAATATGAATGTACAATGTATCAAATAGAAGAACTGCCCGATTTAAAAGTGGCTTGGCATGAAAGCTACAAATGTCTAAATGAACCACTATTAGAATACGTGTGGGAAGTAGCCAATCACTTCCTGCCAGATTATGCAGAAACAGATATGGGAATGATACCCGTAGAATCTTCCGCACCTGCCATATTCGCCAACAGATATGCGGAAAGAAACTTATCCGTTGAAGAAAGATACGAGAGAAGCAAAGAAATGAAAACTTTCAAAGGAACTTTGGAAGAATACAAGAAACGAGAATACAGAAAGCTGGATGATTCTTTCAAAGAGAAGTTCCTAACTAATGAAGATTTACAGAATACCATTGAAGCGTATAAGTTGGATGTTAGCAAGTTTTGGTATCTACTTCTGTTCGTATATGACTTTATAGAGGATATTGGTACAAACGCACCTACATTGAACAAGTCCGTATTGGAAGACTTTAGCCATTTTCATGCTACCCTATTGGAAGCTACCAGTATCACCTTAAAGAAGAACAACAAGAAAAGCTATATTGTTGAAAGAGAGGACACAATCAGAATCATTCAAGCAGCCTTGCAGCATTTTGTCAATACATACAGTGATATTATACATAGTGAGCAAGATAGAAAAACCATGATTAAACAATTAAAGGACATAGGTCTGGAGGGCTTTATCAGAAACGACTTATCGTCAAAAATCAGCTTTACAGACAAGTCCAGTCTTGACATATCTATAAGAAGTGGAAGTTTACGGATATGTTTCTGTTCTTTATTGAAAGAAGAAAGGCTACCACCATACCCAATAAAAAGGTAAAGGTATCTAAAGACAAGATGATGCTTGTTTCAAGGCTTATCTATACAGTGGGCTATGATGGCAAGAGATATAATGAAGAATACGATTCGGAGGGCAACAAGAACAGAATGTTATCCAATCTCCTTAGGAGATACAAGAACGAGGAATTTCCGTCTGTTATAGCTAATAACTACATGGTAGTTTCATAAACGACATACATAAAAACAATAGCAGAAATGCGTACTGAAAGGCTTATTCTTTTCGGTACGCATTTTTTTGTCGTACTGGAATGGGCACGTTTTCTACACACATGGGCATTCGGTAAATTCCTTTGTTACCCCTAAATTCCTACCTAATTTTGCAATGTCAAAAGGGAACAAATAAGCAAGTGCGCATAGCTTTAGTAGTTCTTTAATGGCATTATAATTAACACGTTAAACATTTAAAATTAGAAATTATGAAGAATATTAAATTTACAGAAGAGTTAATGGAAAATCCAGTGTAAGCTGCCCCTAAAACCAAGCGATTCTGCCCCTTAAAACATTCAACAATGCCCCTTAAAAAGTCTTGACCGATGGGGTTATTATTATTTTAGTTTATTTCCCTCTGTATGCAGCCATTTTACGGACACTTTCTCCTGTCAGCTCAATCCGGTGCGCCGTATGTATAATACGATCCAT
>ENA-OQDD01000623-OQDD01000623.1-human-gut-metagenome-genome-assembly--contig:-NODE-623-length-13746-cov-1.775461_pt1 | contig 13746 bp, 18 predicted proteins | sample MGYA00242507_ERZ504598 | MGnify/ENA primary metagenome ERZ504598 (study PRJEB26092, sample SAMD00036318) | human gut metagenome | host: Homo sapiens | study: EMG produced TPA metagenomics assembly of... | reverse complement strand
CACGCTTCGTCCGCTTCCCCGGCGGCTGCGTGGCTCATGGCGACGGCATTGATAATATCTATGACTGGAAAGGCTCTATCGGACCGCTCGAAGCGCGTAAGCCGTTGCGCAATCTGTGGGGGTATCATCAGACACGCGGACTGGGCTACTTCGAGTACTTCCGCTTCTGCGAAGATATAGGTGCCGAACCTCTGCCGGTATTGGCAGCGGGCGTGCCGTGCCAGAATTCGGGCACACACTCGCACTATGCGACAACTGTCCGCAGGGGGCCAACAAGGAACTGATGCGCTACGGCCAGCAGGGTGGCATCCCGATGGAAGAGATGCCTGCCTATATCCAGGATGTGCTCGACCTGATAGAGTATGCCAACGGCGATGCACGCCGCACCGTGTGGGGCAGGAAGCGTGCTGAGGCAGGCCATCCCAAGCCTTTCAATCTGAAGTATATCGGCATCGGCAACGAGGATATGATTACCGAAGTGTTTGAGGAGCGCTTTGCCATGATATACAAGGCTGTCAGGGAGAAGCATCCCGAAATTACGGTTGTCGGCACTGTAGGTCCCTTCTACGAAGGCGCGGACTATGCGGAGGGCTGGCGCCTTGCCACGGAACTGGGCGTGCCCATGGTGGACGAACACTATTACGTGGGATCCGGGCTGGATGATTCACAACCAGGACTACTACGACCGTTATGACCGCACCAATCCAAGGTCTATCTGGCGAATATGCCGCCCACCTGCCCGGACGTCCCAACAACATAGAGACAGCGTTGGCAGAAGCTCTCTATCTGACTTCGGTGGAACGTAATGCCGATGTGGTGGAGATGACCTCGTACGCCCCGTTGCTGGCGAAGGAAGGCCATACGCAGTGGAATCCCGACTTGATTTATTTCAATAACACGGAAGTGAAGCCTACCGTGGGCTACTACACACAGCAGATGTACGGACAGAATGCGGGTACGCAGTACATCACCTCGCACATCACACTGAGTAATGGGCAAGAGGCTGTCCGCAAGCGCGTCGGCATTTCGGTGGTAAAGGATGAGGCCACGGGTGACCATATCGTAAAGCTGGTGAACCTGCTTCCGGTAGAGGTTTCCTCTACAGTGAAGCTGAAGGGCATCGACTTGCAGAATCCCTCGGCAGTGAAGACGCTCCTGACGGGTGACCCGAAAGACAAGCAGGCACGTTCCGTGACTTCCACCTTCGACATCGGCGGTACGGAGTTTCCTTATACCTTGCCTGCCTATTCGTTTACGGTGATACGTATCCATGAGAATAAGGGGAAATAAGGATAAATCCGTGTAATTCCGTGCGTGGGAACTTAAAAACTTAAAAGATATGAAACGATTATTGACTTTGGCACTTGTTGCAGCCATGACCGGCAGTGTGTCGGCACAAAAGCAACAGACTTTGCATTCCGGTTATCCCATCGACCCGGTTCCTTTCACTTCAGTGAAGGTGACGGACAGTTTCTGGGGACAACGCTTGAAGGCAAGCCGCGAGGTAACCATCCCGTTGGCTTTCAGTAAGTGTGAGGAAACGGGACGTTATGAAAACTTTGTGAAAGCTACTCATCCAGTGATGAGTATAAGGTGGGAGCTTCTCCTTTGACGATACGGATGTCTATAAGACGATTGAAGGTGCAAGTTACTCCTTGCAGACTTACCCGGACAAGAAACTGGAAGAATATATCGACAGCGTATTGGTCATAGTGGCCGCCGCCCAAGAACCGGACGGGTATCTTTACACCGCACGTACCATGAATCCCAAGCATCCGCACGATTGGTCGGGGCCGGACCGCTGGTCGGAGGTGGAGAATTTGAGCCACGAGTTCTATAATCTGGGTCACATGGTGGAAGGGGCTGTGGCTTATTATCAAGCTACAGGCAAGCGGAACTTCCTGGATATAGCTATCCGTTATGCCGACTGCGTATGCAAGAATATCGGTGAAGGCCCCGGACAGAAGCGTGTGATTCCCGGACATCAGATTGCCGAAATGGCATTGGTACGCCTCTATACCGTGACAGGAGATAAGAAATATCTCGACCAGGCCAAGTTCTTCCTCGACGCGCGCGCACTACGGCACGCAAGGACATCTATTTGCAGTCGCACAAGCCTGTACTGGAGCAGGAAGAGGCAGTGGGACATGCCGTACGTGCCGGTTACATGTATTCCGGTATGGCTGATGTGGCTGCCATTACGGGTGACAGCTCCTACATCAAGGCTATCGACAAGATATGGGAGAATATCGTCGGCAAGAAGATATATATTACCGGCGGTATCGGTGCGCGTCATGCGGGCGAAGCTTTCGGTGATAACTATGAATTGCCGAATCTGACTGCTACAATGAGACCTGTGCCGCCATCGGCAATGTTTACATGAATTACCGCCTCTTTCTGCTGCATGGCGATTCCAAGTATTTCGACGTGCTGGAACGTACGCTTTACAACGGATTAATCTCCGGCGTTTCATTGGACGGAGGCAAGTTCTTCTATCCCAATCCGTTGTCTTGCGATGGTAAGTATCACTTTAATGCCGACCATACGATTACACGCCAGCCGTGGTTTGGTTGTGCCTGCTGTCCTAGCAACATCAGCCGGTTCATTCCTTCTTTGCCGGGATATGTGTATGCCGTGAAAGACAATCAGGTGTACGTCAACCTTTTCTTGTCCAACCGTGCCGAGCTGAAGTTGAATGAAAAGAAAGTGGTGCTGGAGCAGGAAACCGGATACCCCTGGAACGGAGATATTCGTGTGAAGGTGGCTCAGGGCAACCTGCCGTTTACGATGAATATCCGTATTCCGGGTTGGGTGCGCGGCAGTGTACTTCCGAGTGACCTTTATTCGTATGCCGACGACCTGAAGTTGGGCTATCGTGTATTGGTGAATGGCGAGGAGGTAACCGGTGAACTTCGTAAAGGCTATCTCCGGATAGACCGGAAGTGGAAGAAAGGGGATGTGGTAGAGGTGCATTTCGACATGCAACCCCGTGTGGTGAAAGCCAATGAAAAAGTGGTTGCCGACCGTGGACGGGTGGCCGTTGAGCGTGGTCCTATCGTTTATTGTGCCGAGTGGGCCGATAATGATTTTAATATACAGAATATCATCCTGAACCGTCATCCGAAATTCCAGGTGACGGAGAAGCCCGAACTGCTGTATGGCATCAACGAAATTACCACAGAAGTGCAGGCTCTTGGTTTTGATGCTGCCGGAAGTTGGCAACCAGAGATGTGACGCTGACCCTGATACCTTATTATGCATGGGCACACCGGGTGAGGGCAAGATGGATGTATGGTTGCCGGTAAATAGGATTGATGTAGATAGGTAAGTATGTCGTCATAATTTAGCTTATGCTATCGTTATAAACAGATTAAAACCATGAAAAGACTTTTATTTCTATTGACATTGTTCGTTGTTCTTGGCATGCAGGCGCAACAGCATGTGATGACTGTTGATGTATCAAAACCGACGGCTCGGATAAATCCTGCCATGTATGGAATCTTCTTCGAAGACATTAATTTCGGTGCGGACGGTGGTTTGTATGCCGTAACTGGTAAAGAACCGCTCTTTTGAGTTCCCGCAGCCGCTGGTGGGGTGGATACCTTTTGGCGAGGTGACGGTACAGGACGAGCGGCCCTGCTTCGACCGCAATCCGCATTATGTGCGCATTACCAATGACGGCTGTCTTTTGCGTGCCGGACTGGATAATGAAGGTTATCGTGCATCGGCCTGAAAAAAGGAGAAGATTACCGTTTCTCCGCCTATGTCCGTACGCCGGATACCAAACCAATGAAGCTTTCCGTCGAACTGGTGAATTCCAACGGAGAGAATCTCCTGAAGAAGGAACTGGAAGTGAAAGGCAGTGAATGGCAGAAGCTGACGGCTGTGCTGAAAGCTCCTTTTACCGATGTTCGCTCGCGTCTGCGTGTTGTGTTGCAGACGGAGGGTACGGTAGATATGGACCACATCTCTCTCTTCCCGGTGAACACTTGGAAGAAGCGTGAGAATGGATTGCGTGCCGACTTGGTACAAGCCCTCTATGACCTCAATCCCGGAGTATTCCGTTTTCCCGGCGGTTGTATCATCGAAGGCAACAGCCTTGCCACCCGTTATCAATGGAAGAATTCCGTGGGTCCGGTAGAGAACCGTCCTTTGAACGAAAATCGCTGGAACTATACATTCAAGCATAAAGCTTTCCCGGATTATTTCCAGAGTTACGGACTTGGCTTTTACGAATATTTCCTGCTGAGTGAAGACCTCGGTGCAGAGCCTCTGCCGGTACTGAGCTGCGGGCTGTCCTGCCAATACGAAAGCAACGAAGTGGTTCCCCTTGGAGAACTCGGCCCGTACGTGCAGGATGCCCTCGACCTCATCGAGTTTGCCAACGGTGCTGCAACCTCCAAGTGGGGAAAGGTGCGTGCCGATATGGGACATCCCGAACCGTTCGGTCTGAAAATGATTGCCATCGGCAATGAACAGTGGGGGGAAGTCTATCCCGAGCGTCTGGAAGTGTTCACGAAAGCCATCCGTGCGGAATATCCCGATATGCAGATTGTAGGTTCTTCCGGTCCGAGTGCAGATGGGGACAAGTTCGATTACCTCTGGCCCGAAATGAAACGCATCGGGGTGGATTTGGTGGACGAGCATTATTATATGGCTCCCGACTGGTTCTTTGCCAATGCTGCCCGCTATGATGACTATGACCGTAAAGGACCGAAAGTCTTTGCCGGTGAATATGCATCGCATGACCACCCCACCGGGAAAGCCAATAATTTCTTGGCGGCACTGTCCGAAGCAGCTTTTATGACGGGACTGGAACGTAATGCTGATGTGGTGCGCCTGGCTACCTATGCTCCGTTGTTTGCCCATGTGGATGCCTGGCAGTGGAATCCCGATTTGATTTGGTTCGACAATCTCCGTATGATGCGGACTCCCAACTATTACGTACAGCAGATGTACGGTATGAATGCCGGAACAGATGTGCTGAACCTGCAAATGGACGGAAAACCCGTGACGGGGCAGGACAGCCTTTATGCATCGGCAGTGCTGGATGCTCCTACGGGAGAAGTAATTCTGAAGCTTGTCAATGCGGGCAGCAGATCGGAGAAGGTACAGATAGAGTTCAGCGGATTGAAGAAGCGGCAGCTTGTCTCGGGTTCCTGCACCTATTTGCAAAGTGATGACTGGAAAGCCAAGAATACACTGGAGCAGGAGGCTATTGTTCCACGTATTCGTCCGGTGGAGGTGGCTTCCCGTTCTCTGAGCCTGGAGCTTCAGCCCCGTTCGTTCGGAGTCTATCGTTTGCGGATAAGTACTCAATCAAAATAAATTCCCATTTAGTCACCTAATTTAATTATGTGAACTAGTTATGAACACTTATTTAAAGAATTAAATTCAGCCTTTTTTGAACGATTATTCTTCCTTTTAATTATAGGATAGGCGTATCTTTGTGACGGCATACCGGTTCTGCTTGTATGCCGTTGCTAATTTTTATAAACTATTTACCATGAAGAAACATTTCATTACCGGACTGCTTGCGACTTTTGCCATTGCCGCAAGCGCACAGTCCTTCACTGAATGGCAAACCCTGAAGTGAATGCCGTGAACCGTGCTCCGATGCACACCAACTATTTTGCCTATGAGTCGGCAGATGCTGCGGCTCGTGGAGCAAAAGAACATTCTTCCAATTACATGACTCTGAACGGTATCTGGAAATTCTTCTGGGTGAAGAATGCCGATGCCCGTCCCACGGATTTCTGGAAAGTGGGGTTCAACGACAAGGGATGGAGCGATATGCCGTTCCCGGTATGTGGGAACTGAACGGTTTCGGCGACCCTATCTACGTGAATACCGGATATGCCTGGCGCAATCAGTTCAAGAACAATCCACCGCAGGTGCCAACGGAGAATAACAATGTAGGTTCCTACCGTCGTGAGATTGTAATACCTGCCGACTGGAAGAGTAAGGACATCATGGCTCATTTCGGTTCCGTGACTTCCAATATGTATTTGTGGGTAAACGGCAAGTACGTAGGTTATAGTGAGGACAGCAAACTGGAGGCTGAATTCAACCTGACACCCTACTTGAAGCCGGGACAAAAGAATCTGATAGCCTTTCAGGTATTCCGCTGGTGTGACGGGACGTATCTGGAAGACCAGGACTTCTTCCGTTATAGCGGTGTAGGGCGCGATTGCTACTTGTATGCCCGTGACAAGAAGCGCATTCAGGACATCCGTGTCACTCCCGATTTGGATACTGCTTATAAGAACGGTTCCCTGAAAGTACAGCTTGATGTGAAGGGTGGCGGCAATATCAGTCTTGAACTGCTGGACGCTGCCGGAAAACAGGTGCTACAGCTGTCGCCAAAGGTAACGCTACTGCCTTGATAAATGTGGAGAATCCTCATAAGTGGACGGCGGAAACGCCCTACTTGTATACCTACGTGCCACTTTGCAAGGCAGCAGTGAGGTGATTCCCGTAAAGGTGGGCTTCCGAAAGATAGAGCTGAAAGGAAGTCAGATACTTGTCAACGGCCAGCCCGTTCTCTTCAAGGGAGCCAACCGCCACGAGATGGATCCGGACGGTGGTTACGTCATTTCTCGCGAACGCATGATTCAGGATATTCAGGTGATGAAGCAGTTCAACCTGAATGCCGTGCGCACCTGCCACTATCCCGACAATAATCTCTGGTACGACCTCTGCGACCAATATGGTATTTACGTAGTGGCCGAAGCCAATATCGAATCCCACGGAATGGGTTATGGGGAAGAGACACTTGCCAAACGTGAGGACTATAGGAAAGCATATGGAGCGTAACCAGCGCAATGTGCAGCGTAGCTTCAATCATCCCAGCATCATTTTCTGGTCTTTGGGCAACGAAGCCGGCTATGGCGCTAATTTCGAAGCTGCCTACGATTGGATAAAGGCTGAAGACCCGAGCCGTGCCGTACAATATGAACAAGCCGGTAAAACAGGCAAGACAGACATCTATTGCCCGATGTATTATGGCTATGACGGATGTAAGAAATACAGTGAGGATGATTCTATGACAAAGCCCCTGATTCAGTGCGAATATGCTCATGCGATGGGAAACTCGCAAGGAGGTTTTAAAGAATATTGGGATTTGGTGCGTAAATATTCCAAATTCAAGGTGGCTTTATTTGGGATTTTGTTGATCAGTCTGTACGTTGGACAGGAAAAAACGGTAAGATGATTTATGCCTACGGCGGTGACTTTAACCGTTTTGATGCCAGCGACGGTAACTTCTGCGATAACGGTCTTATCAGCCCCGACCGTGTGCCCAATCCCCACATGTATGAGGTAGGCCGTATCTATCAGGACATCTGGACTACTCCGGCCGACTTGAAGAACGGCGAAATCAATGTGTTCAATGAATACTTCTTCCGTGATCTTTCTGCCTATTATATGGAGTGGGAGGTACTGAAAGGCGGTAAGGTGATACGGACCGGTCGTGTGGATAATCTGAATGTAGCTCCCCAACAGACAGCCAAAATCAAGTTGGACTTGGGCAAGACTTGCCAATGCACCGAGTGTTGCTGAATGTTTCCTATAAGCTGAAGAACCGTGAAGGATTGCTTTCCGCCGGACATGTAGTGGCAAAAGACCAGTTGACGCTCAATCCTTACCAAGCTCCTTCCATGGAATTGAAGAACTGCGAACAGAGCAATATCGAGATGACGGCTCCCCAAGTACAGGATAACGATTGGAACTACCTCATCGTCTCCGGTGATGCTTTCCGTGTAGAAATCAACAAGCACAACGGTTATCTGACTAAAGTACGAAGTGAATGGCCGGGATATGATTAAAGACGGCGTAGGCTTTAAACCAAAACTTCTGGCGTGCGCCTGTTGACAACGACTACGGTGCCAATCTGCAACGCAAATATATCGCTTGGAAGAATCCGGAAATCAAACTGACCTCTTTCAAACAGCGCACGGAGAACAATCAGGTGATTGTAGAATCTGCTTACGACATGCCGGGTGTTTCAGCTAAGCTGAACCTTGTTTATGTCATCAACAATGCCGGTGCCGTCAAGGTGACCCAGAAGCTGACTGCCGACAAGAATGCCAAAGTATCGAACATGTTCCGTTTCGGTCTGCAGATGCCTATGCCGCGCAGCTTTGAAACCGTTGAATACTATGGACGCGGTCCGGTTGAAAACTATATTGACCGTAATCATTGCGCCGACTTAGGCATTTATCGCCAAAGTGTGGCCGAGCAGTTCTATCCCTACATCCGTCCGCAGGAAAACGGAACAAAGACCGATATTCGTTGGTGGAAGATGTTGGATCAGTCTGGTAATGGCATCAAGATTGTGGCAGCCGCTCCCTTCTCCGCATCTGCCTTGCACTATACCATCGAGTCTTTAGATGAAGGCTGGAGCAAAGAGCAAGGACACTCGCAAGAGGTGGATGAAGCTGATTTGACTAATCTCTGTATCGACAAGGTGCAAGCCGGTCTGGGTTGCGAAGACAGTTGGGGACGTATAGCCCGTCCGGAATACCTGGTGCCATACGCTGATTATGAGTTTACGTTCATCCTTTTTCCCGTATGCCATAGTATCGGAATAGAATAATATTTCTTCTCAGTGTATTACATACTGAGAAACAGATTTTATAACACTGAAGCGGTCGCCTTTCCGATGGGGGAGGGTGACCGCTTTGTGTTGATGTTTTGCTTGCTTCTGTATATTTCTTTGTTTTATTGTTTCTGATTTCGGCAAATGCAATCCGTCAGATGGTCGTTGATAAACCCCGAAGCTTGCAGATGGGCATAGCAAATGGTAGAGCCGAAGAACTTGAATCCCCGTTTTTTCATGTCTTTGCTCATGGCATCTGATTCGGGAGATGATACCGGAATCTCACTCAATGACTGAAAATGATTGATAATGGGGTTCCGGTCGGGGAAGAAGGATAGCGTATAGTTGTAAAAGCTGCCGAATTCTTTCTGTATGACAAGAAACTGCTTTGCATTGGTGATGGTCGACTTGATTTTCAGACGGTTTTTCACGATGCCGTCAAAGTGCATCAGCCGTTCCACGTCTTCGTCGGTCATTTGCGCCACTTGCGCGGCATCGAAATTGCAAAAGGCTTTGCGGTAGCCTTCCCGCTTTTTGAGGATGGTTATCCAGCTCAGTCCCGCCTGGGCACTTTCCAATACAAGAAACTCGAATAGTGTCTTGTCGTCTGTTACCGTTTTTCCCCACTCTTCATCGTGGTATTTCACATACAGCTCGTCGGTTCCGCACCAGCCGCAACGTCCGTTTATAATGTCTTGCATAAGCGTTATTTTTGTAATGAGGTGCTAAGGTAGTGCTTTCATTCCGAATAAACAAATCTATCTATTCTAAATGGATAGATTTGTTTATTCAGAATGGAATGTTTATATTTGTATCTGAATATAAATGACATAGCCCTATGATAAGCAAATCGGATATAGTAGAAGCCATACGTGTGCAACGTGAACGGTTGAGGAAATTTCAAAGTTTCCGACGTGACCTATTGTTGTCTTTACCTCCCTTGGTAGCAGACTATGCACTGATTATATCTGGTATTCGCCGTTGTGGTAAGAGTACATTGCTGGCACAATTATCGGTGGATAGATACAAGCCGGAAGAGGTGCTCTCCTTGAATTTTGATACCCCTTTACTGTATGGATTTGAATTCAGTGATTTCCGTATAGTGGATGAAGTTATTAAGGAACATGAAGGGTGTATCGCTCTTCTTTTTGACGAAATACAGATTGTTGATGGTTGGGAGGTGTATATTCGGGGCAAGTTGGATGAAGGGTTTTATGTGGGAATCACCGGCTCCAATGCTTCGATGTTGAGTCGTGAATTGGGCACGAAGTTGACAGGAAGACATATTACGAAAGAACTGTTCCCTTTTTCGTATGCTGAATATTGCGGTTTTACGGGTAAGACTATCGGTGACAGTTCCTTGTACGACTATCTGCATCGGGGTGGCTTCCCTCAATACTTGCAACTGGATGATCAGGATGTTCTGACGGATTTAGTCAATGATATAGTATATCGTGATATTGCCGTGAGATATAATATACGTGATGACCACTCTTTGAAAAGTCTCTTGGCCTATTTGATGGGGAATGTGGGCAATCTGGTGTCTGCTACAAAACTGAAACAGATACTGGGAATGAAAAGTACTTCTACTGTGTCTGATTATTTCTCTTATTTCGAACAGACTTACTTGATAAACTTTGTTCCGAAATTTTCATATTCATATAAAGCGCAACTGTTGAACCCGAAGAAAGTGTATTGTGTGGACAATGGTGTTGTATTTGTCACCTCTTCATCTTTCACCCGTGATGAGGGGCGGAGGCTGGAGAACATGGTTTTTGCGGAATTGCGTCGCCGTTATTCTGAGATATTCTATTATAATGAGAACCGGAAGGAATGCGACTTTATAGTTGTACGCAATTCTGTGCCCCAGCTTGCCATCCAGGTATGCTATGCCTTGACCGCAGAAAACCGGAAAAGGGAAGTAGGAATGGCTTACTGGATGCCTTGTCTTTCTTCAAGATGGGGCATGGACTGATACTCACTTATAACCAACATGACAAATTTTCCGTAGGAGATAAAACGATAGAAGCATTGCCGGTGTCTGAATATTTTAAAGACTAATCTTCTTGTCTCTTGCACTCCACCACATGATACAGCGTGCCGAACCGTGTTCTGCGGGACGGCACTTCATGTTTCTGCAGTATCCTTCCGAATACATTCACTCTCTTGGTGGACAGCGGGATGGCGCTGTACCGGCGCAGGCGGTTCAGTATTTCGGCAGACGACAGCCATTCTCCCTCCTCGTCATTTCCGGCAACGCGGAAATAGTGGTAGAACAGTTGCTCTTCGGGCGGTATCTGTTCGAAATCGTGGTTGTTTTCCGTCATAATCCGTTCGTCCGACTGGTCGAACCAATAGCGTTCGCCGTGGTCCAGTTCGTGCATGGCCTGGGCATAAAGCTGGTTGTAGTCTATCGGGCGGTTGGTGTCTATTGCTTCCGTCACTTCTATGCAGATGAACCGGCGACTGCCGCTGGGGTCGGTCAGCAAGTCCTTCTGGTTGCTGGTGGCGATGAACGAGGCATATCGGCGCATCTCGAGCACGGCATTGGCGTATGGCTTGCGCACGTTGACCACCGGCTTCTGGAGGATATGTTTCAGGAATCCTTGCTGGGTGCTGCTTATCTGGTCGAATTCATCGATGTTGATGAGCGCAAAACGGTTGAGGTAAAGTTCGGCGTCGCGCTTGCGCGAGAAGTCGATGCTGTCCGTATAATAGGCACGCAGCTCGGGCGGACGATGCTTCGGCAAAAGGTGCTTTTGCGGGTGCCTTGTGCACCTACCAATAAGGGGGAGACGCTGTTGGCATATTTCTTGTCGGTATTGCCGCGCCAGTGTGCCACCATGTTGAGAAACCAGCGGTGGAACAGTTCGGCCCAGTACGGGTTGTTGCAGGGTACTGTCCGGGCGAGTGCAGGATACGGTCTTTCCCGTCCCAGTGCGGAAGGTCGTACAGATAATCTTCCAGCGGATTGAATACCGGGATGCGGTTGGAGTAGATGTACCGGCTGATGTCTCTGTCCCACAAGGGAATGCCTTCCGACTGTGCATCCAGTGCAATGCTGTTCAGCGTGCGCTTGTCGATGGGGGAGAAGCGGAAACGGAACGAGTGGCGTTCACGGTATTCCACTTCGCCCACCTGGGTATTGTAGCGGAAGTCGTAGCGGCGTTTCATGAACTCGTCCGTCTGTATGGCAAGTCTTTGCTCTTTGCTGAGGCTGCTTTGGGTATTGAAGCCTTTGTTCTCTTGGTAAACGCTTCTTACAATCTGCCGGATGACAGTCTCTTTTTGGCGCAGATAATAATGGAATAGGTACGCTTCACGGTCTCTTCTTCGGGGATGCCCGAACGGAAACAGTTCTCGGCAAGGCGTACGGTCAGGGAGTGCAGGCTGTTGTCGGCACCGGCACCCGTCGCTTCGGCGAAAGTCTTCTGCAAGGCGGCTTCAAACAGCATGATGATGGCTTCTTCGGCTTCATATCCCGGCACGGCGCGCGTCAGGGGTGACTTCTCGTCTTGCAGGGCTTCCCGATAGGTGGTTTCGTCGGGCATGGAGACGGGCTGTGCAAGATAGAACTGTATGGAGTCCGGGCGGTACATGGCTTCGGGGTCGAAGGAGAGGCGGGAGTACTGTTCCAGCTTGGGCTCTTTCAGCAGAATGTCGAAAGGCAGTTGGGGCTGGTAGCATTTCACGGCAAGGCGGTAGGCATGGGCGTGGAATACTTCGGCTTCTTCCGTTTGCCCGGCAGCGAATTGTTCGGACGGGTGAAGGTAGTCCAAATCTTTACAGTCCGTCCGCTGGAACCGGTGAATACGAGCCGCGTCTGGGGCTGTTCCCAGGCAAGACGTTTCACAAGGGCTATTTCGGACTTGCCGGAAAGCGGGCCTACGGTCAGTTCCACGATGCCGTTGTAGGTTTCATCTGGCAGACACCGTTCGTCTTGCGGAATTCGGCTGCGGGAGTACTTTGGGCAGTCGGTCTGCCTCGTTGCAGCGCTTGCCGGGCAAGCAGTATCGCAGTTGCTGGCGGAAAGTGGATACGGGCTGGGTTTTGGTCTCCGTTTTGATTTTCTGTAGGAAGGTGTCCAAGTCTGTCGTGCTCAGTGTCAGATTCCCGTCTTTTTCTCTCAGTTGGGTGATTTTCATTTCTATTTTTTGTTTTGTCACATGCAGGCAAAATGGTTTGCTTACAGTGTACTAAGGTACGACAATTAGGCTCTTTTTGCAAGTGATTCCATGCTTTTTTAGGTCGATTCCAGCGTTTTTCTGTGGAAAATCTGATGTTTTGAGTCGAAAAAGCTGGTGATTTGGGATGCTTTGTGCAGACTTCCACGCTGGTTTTGCTTGTCGGAACAATAGTTTCCGGCTATTGAAACAAAAGGTTTTACTTGTTGAAACCAATGGTTTTCCTAAGGGAAACTCTCAGTTTCTCTTGTTGAAACTTTTGTTTTAGAAGGTTAAAACCAATAGTATTTGCTTAAGAAACTAAAAGTTTCATACTGAGAACTAGGCATATAGCACTATTCTGTGGTGAATGAAGTAAGTATCGGATACTGCTTTTGTTATGGCGTGATGGATGGTTGTGAAGATTTTTATCTATCACGGGTATCTTTCACGCTTTAATCGGTTTATAATCAAAAGGATATCCCCCTCTGCGTGATAGCATGACAGATGTTTTTCAAAAATAAACTTTGTAGAAGCTGAGCTGTCCGGATGCTTCAATCGTTGTAGCTGTATTCTTCGCTGTATCTCTCGAATTTCGGTTCTTCGGCAATTCCGTATTGTTTGAAAACCTGACGGATATATGCTTGTGCCTTTGGAAACAAGCCTTGTTCCTGGCGGTAAAAGCGATAATAGGTGGTCTTGCCAAAGTGTCCTACAAGCTGGTTCCTCATCGGGGCTGCACATTTGTGGGGTACGTTGTCCAGCAGGTGCCGGATGCCCCATGCAACCCGGCACTTCAGGGCTTTCCGGAAATGAGGGCAGTTGGTGGTATCGGCAGGGATACAGTTCGGATTGATGATGCTTAAAGTAGGACATTGCGAGGTGCAATTGGTAGCAGCCAAGTGGTGCAGGCATTCTTCCTTATGGACGCACTGGCTGTTGAAGCAATGTGCAAAGCCATAAGGCACAGACTGGTAGTCGAAT
>ENA-OQDD01000621-OQDD01000621.1-human-gut-metagenome-genome-assembly--contig:-NODE-621-length-13766-cov-2.069213_pt1 | contig 13766 bp, 20 predicted proteins | sample MGYA00242507_ERZ504598 | MGnify/ENA primary metagenome ERZ504598 (study PRJEB26092, sample SAMD00036318) | human gut metagenome | host: Homo sapiens | study: EMG produced TPA metagenomics assembly of... | reverse complement strand
ACAAAAACCGAAATTTCTGTGAAGAATTCGGTAATAAAAAGAGCGCGAGACGGGATTCGAACCCCGCGACCCCAACCTTGGCAAGGTTGTACTCCACCCCTGAGCCACTCGCGCATATTCATCCTTTAGGATGAAGCGGGTGATGGGAATCGAACCCACGCTATCCAGCTTGGAAGGCTGGTGTTCTACCATTGAACTACACCCGCAGATGATTGGCACTGATTTTTTTCTCTGTCTTGTTGACTGCCGTGCCTCACTGACAAAACGTATTCTACAGGAAAGCCGGAGAAAAGTCAACCCCTTTTTAAAAAAAATTGAAAAAAATTTTAAAATACTGAAAAAGGTGAAAATTCAGGGCAAATGGCGCGAGTGAACGTCCGGTGAATAGTACGTAAATATCAGTCTTGTTCCGGGAAGGAAAGTGTACTATAATAAAAAAACGGAAAACAAAGAAAAAGGGGGAACTTCCCTATGCAGGAGAATGGAGCAGCACCTCGGATCGGCATTCTGATGCAGGATATTGCAGAAACCTTCGAAGATAGAAAAACCGGCATCTGTGCAATTTAAAGAAAAATTCTAATCTTTCTATAAAATATTTTGGGAAAAACTGGACTTATCTGAAAAATTTGATATAATAGAAAGGTAGTGACAGGGAAATTTTATGCTAAAATCTGGAAAGAAGAACCTGTCAATTCTTATGGGAGGAAAAATACATGGATAGCCATTGATTATAAGATTCTGAAGATATTGCAGAAAAATGCCCGCGAGACGGCTTCCAATATCAGCAAAGAGATTCATTTATCGGTTTCTGCAGTCATCGAGAGAATCCGTAAAATGGAAGAAACCGGAGTGATTAAAGAATACACCATTATTGTAGACGAAAAGAAAACGGGAAATGAGATGACCGCGCTGATGGAAGTCAGCCTGGAGCATCCGAAGTTCTTTGACAGTTTTGCAGATGCGATCCAGAAACTGGAGTACATCGTATCCTGCTATTATCAGACCGGAGATTTTGATTTGATTATCCGCATTTCCTGTCACTCATCCGACGAACTCGAAGAAATCCACCGCCAGGTGATGAGCCTTCCGGGCGTCGATGCGACAAGAACGCATGTAGTGCTGAAAAATGTAAAAAATATCTATTCCGCCATCCGCAGACCGGACAAATAAAAACCGGCACAGCCGGAATCTGATACGAAGAGACGTGTTCTGAAATAATTCCGAAAGAGTTTTCAGGCAACGTTTTGGCGTCTCAGAAAAAGTACGGAAAGAAAAGAAGGAAAAAGTGAACAGATACTTTACGCTGTTATGCAGAGATTTCACTCGAAGCGATCGGGCATAACATCAGAGAAGTGAAAAAAGACTACCGGAGGGCGTGAAACTCCTTGGCGTTGTAAAAGCGAACGCCTACGGCCACGGTGCCGTTCCGGTAGCATCCTATCTGGAAAACCAGGTTGATTATTTTGCAACCGCAACCATCGAGGAGGCTGTCGAGCTCAGAGAAAACGGCATTTCCGCGCCGATCCTGATTCTCGGCTACGTGTCCCCGTCCCAGTACGGCGATCTTGTGGAATACGACATCACTCAGACGATCGACAGCTACGCACAGGCGCTTGCCCTCGAAAAAGAGGCAGCACGCCAGAACCGGAAAGCAAAAGCACACCTTGCGGTCGATACCGGCATGACGCGGATCGGCTTCCAGGTGACGGAGCACGATGCGGATGAGGCGGCAAAAATCGCGGATCTTCCGCACATCGAGCTGGAAGGTATGTTTACGCATTTCTCCTGCGCCGATCAGGAAGACAAGACGTACTGTTCGATGCAGATGGAAAAATATGATAAGATGACGGCACTTTTAGCAGAGCGCGGCGTGACGATTCCGCTTCGCCATATCTGCAACTCCGCCGGAATCATGGAATTTGACGATCACCGCTTTGAGATGGTGCGTTCCGGTATCATCACCTACGGCATTTACCCATCCGAGGAGGTAAAAAAGAGCGCCTCGATCTGATCCCGGCGCTTTCCTGGAAGAGTCATGTCATCCATGTGAAGGAAGTCGGCCCGGGCATCGGCGTCAGCTACGGTGCCACGTATGTGACCGAGAAACCGATGACACGGATCGCAACTGTTTCAGCCGGCTATGCAGACGGCTATCCGAGAGCTCTCTCGAACCAGGGCTGTGTGCTGATCCACGGGAAAAAAGCACCGATCATCGGAAGAATCTGTATGGATCAGATGATGGTGGACGTGACCGACATCCCGGATGTGCAGGTGGAGGACGTTGTAACGCTTGTCGGAACCGACGGGGATGAGACCATCACGATCGAAGAGATCGCCAACCGGCGGCACGTTTCGATTACGAGATGCTCTGCGATATCAGCAGCCGTGTAACAAGGTTTATAAATAGTTATCCAAAATAGAAAAATCAAAGTCTCCGAAGACGGAAAAAAGCAGAATCTGCTGACCGTTTCGGAGACTTTTTTGTGTTGGAACAGGTTTTCTGGATTATTTAACCGGTGCGGGTTGACAGGAGGTGCCGGATTATGGTAGGATACCAATTAGTTTAGCGTAGTACAGTGATAACATGATCACGTAGAAAAGGAGAAGATTATTATGAAAAAGAAAATGGTTAGCATTTTGACAGCAGCCTTTTGTGCATCTGCCTGCTGGCTGGCTGCGGCTCTGCAGACACAGCAAAAACATCTGCCTCATCAGCAGGAGCAGCATCCTCTTCCGCAGACGGAACGACAACCTTTACCGTAGGCTTCGATGCAGAATACCCGCCGTACGGCTACATGGACGATGAGACGGGCGATTACACCGGATTTGACCTGGAGCTCGCCGAGGCAGTCTGCGAGATTTACGGCTGGAAGCTGGTAAAAACCCCGATCAACTGGGATGCGAAAGATACCGAGCTGAATTCTGGTGCGATTGACTGCATCTGGAACGGCTTTACCATGAACAGCAGAGAGGACGATTACACCTGGTCTGATCCGTACGTGGACAACAGCCAGGTGATGGTCGTATCTGAGAATTCCGGCATCAACAGCCTGTCCGATCTGGCAGGAAAGACGGTTGGTGTGCAGGCAGCATCCGCAGCACTCGATCTTTTACAGAGTGAGGAAGAAGGCGGTCAGAAAGAACTCGCCGATACTTTCGCCGCTCTGCAGCAGTTCCCGGATTACAACAATGCGTTTGTAGAGCTTCAGGCAGGTTCCATCGATGCGGTTGCCATGGATATCGGCGTTGCCAAATATCAGCTGGAAAGCCGCGGAGAAGGATACAAAATCCTCGACGAGCACCTGAACTCTGAGAAATATGCGATCGGATTCAAAAAAGGAAATACCGAGCTCTGCGATAAAGTAAACGAAGGCCTGCAGCAGGTTCTGGCCGACGGAACATTCGACAAGCTTGCAGAAAAATACGGAATCGCAGACATGGTGTGTCTGGAGAAAAAAGGAGAGTAAAGCAGCATGAAGTTGTCCATGATTCTATCACAGCTTAGTACCGGAATGGCGGGAACGATCTCGATATTTGTCCTGACGCTCGTATTTTCCCTGCCGCTCGGTCTGCTGATCGCCTTCGGGCGTATGTCGAAAAACCGGATTGTGAGCGGAATTTTCCGGCTCTATATCTCCCTGATGCGCGGCACGCCTCTGATGCTGCAGCTCATGGTGGTTTACTTCGGACCGTTCTATCTGTTCGGTATGAACATAGGAAAATGGCGCTTTCCGGCGATTATCACCGGATTTGCCTTAAACTACGGCGCCTATTTTGCAGAAATCTACCGCTCCGGCATCGTTTCGATGGATCGTGGACAGTACGAGGCAGCAAAGCTTCTTGGTTATTCGAAGGGACAGACGTTTGTCCGCATTATTCTGCCGCAGGTTGTGAAACGGATTCTGCCGGCGATCACCAATGAGGTGATTACGCTGGTCAAGGATACGTCGCTGGCCTTTTCCATTTCCTATGTGGAAATGTTCACGATCGCAAAACAGATCGCGGCGGCCAAGACCACGATGGTTCCGTTCGTCGCCGCCGGTATTTTCTACTACATCTTCAATTTTGTCGTGGCGTGGGTGATGGAACTTTTGGAAAAGAAATTTTCTTATTATCATTAACTATAGAAGAGAGCGGAAAACGATATGATTTATCTGGAAATGAACCATGTAAGAAAGAGCTTTGGGGATCTCGAAGTGTTAAAAGATATTTCCCTCAAAGTAGAAGAGGGCGAGGTGCTCTCGATCATCGGCCCGTCGGGATCGGGAAAATCGACGCTGCTGCGGTGTGCGGCGATGCTGGAGATGATGGATGGCGGTGACCTGACGTATCTTGGCGAGCAGGCAGTCACCATGCAAAATGGAAAATCCGTTTATGCAAAGCCGGCCGTGCTGCGGAAAATTCAGGAAAACTTTGGAATGGTATTCCAGAGCTTCCACCTGTTTCCACATTATGATGTGATGAAAAACCTCTGCGATGCGCCGATTCATGTGCAGAAACGCAACCGTGCGGAGGTGGAAGCACAGGCAGAAGAGCTGCTGCAGAAAATGGGACTCACAGGAAAAGAAAAGGCGTATCCGTGTCAGCTTTCCGGCGGTCAGTGTCAGAGGGTTGCGATTGCGCGTGCGCTGATGCTGAACCCGAAGGTGCTCTTTTTTGATGAGCCGACTTCGGCGCTCGACCCGGAGCTGACAGGCGAGGTGCTGAAGGTCATCAAATCCCTTGCGGAGATGAATATGACCATGGTGATCGTTACCCACGAGATGAATTTTGCCCGGGAGATTTCCAACCGCGTCATCTTTATGGACCAGGCGTGATCGCCGTGGAAGGAACGCCGGACGAAGTCTTCGATTCCGAAAATGCCAGAATGCAGGGCTTTTTGGGAAAATTTCGTGAGAAGTAACGACGTTGCACTTGCCTAAAAAACAACATGCGTTATACTAGAGCGTGGTTGAAACGTATTTCAAACACGCTCTTTATACGTCCCGTTCTGTTTTTGGGATGAAAAAGAGCGGGGATAAAAGAGAAACCGAATACACATTTTGACAAGAAAAGGAGAATCGTGTCTATGAGCGGAACTGACAGATATGTAAGCCCTCTTTCCGAACGTTATGCAAGCAAGGAGATGCAGTACATCTTCTCTCCGGATATGAAATTCCGTACCTGGAGAAAGTTATGGATTGCGCTGGCTGAGACAGAAAAAGAACTGGGACTTTCTATTACAGATGAGCAGATCGAAGAACTGAAAGCAAATGCCGAGAACATCAACTACGATGTGGCAAAAGAAAGAGAGAAGTCTGCGTCATGACGTAATGTCCCATGTGTATGCCTACGGCGTACAGTGTCCGAAAGCAAAAGGAATCATCCATCTGGGAGCAACCAGCTGCTACGTAGGCGACAATACCGATATCATTGTCATGAACGAAGCCTTAAAGCTGGTGAAGAAAAAACTGGTGAACGTTATCGCTGAGCTGGCAAATTTGCGGATACCTACAAAGACCAGCCGACCCTTGCCTTCACCCACTTCCAGCCGGCACAGCGACCACCGTCGGAAAACGTGCAACCCTGTGGATGCAGGAGTTCTTAATGGACCTTGAAGATCTCGAGTACGTACAGAGCACCTTAAAGCTGCTCGGCTCCAAAGGAACAACAGGCACACAGGCAAGCTTTTTAGAGCTGTTCGACGGAGATCAGGAGACCATCGACAAGATCGATCCGATGATCGCTGAGAAAATGGGCTTCAAGAACTGCTATCCTGTTTCCGGACAGACGTATTCCAGAAAAGTCGATACGAGAGTATTAAACGTTCTGGCAGGCATTGCGGCAAGCGCAACAAAATTCTCCAACGACATCCGTCTTCTGCAGCACTTAAAAGAAGTTGAGGAGCCGTTCGAGAAAGGACAGATCGGATCTTCCGCCATGGCATACAAGAGAAATCCGATGAGAAGCGAGCGTATCGCATCCCTGTCCCGTTATGTGATCACCGATGCATTAAATCCGGCAATCACCTCTTCTGTACAGTGGTTTGAGAGAACCCTCGATGACTCTGCAAACAAGAGACTTTCCATTCCGGAAGGCTTCCTTGCCATCGACGGTATCCTGGATCTGTGCATGAACGTCGTAGACGGACTTGTGGTTTATCCAAAGGTTATCTTAAAACACATGATGGCAGAGCTTCCGTTTATGGCAACCGAGAATATCATGATGGATGCGGTGAAAGCAGGCGGCGACCGTCAGGAGCTGCATGAGAGAATCCGCGAGCTGTCCATGATCGCCGGAAAACATGTCAAAGAGGAAGGACGCGATAATGATCTTCTCGATCTGATCGCAGCAGATGAGATGTTCCATCTGACCAAGGAAGAACTGGAAAAGACGATGGATCCGTCCAAATACACAGGCCGCGCATCTGTACAGGTTGACGCATTCCTGAAAAACGTAGTCAATCCGGTGCTTGAGGCAAACAAAGACGCACTTGGCATGACAGCGGAAATCAACGTCTGATCCGTTTGATAAACAGAAATAATAAAAAAACAGATTTTATAAGTAATCATAAGTTTCGCTTATGAGAAAAACATGGTATACTAAAGATAAACGGCCGGAACAAAAAGGCCGCAAGTATACGTTGAATTAGGAGGATGTCATATGATTAAGGCAGTAGTAGGAGCAAACTGGGGAGACGAGGGAAAAGGTAAAATTACCGATATGCTCGCAAAAGAGGCAGACATTGTTGTCCGTTTCCAGGGTGGTGCAAATGCAGGCCATACCATTGTAAACAACTATGGAAAGTTTGCACTTCATACCCTTCCATCCGGCGTATTTTACAGCCACACAACCAGCGTAATCGGAAACGGTGTTGCACTCAACATTCCGGTTCTGATCAAAGAGTTAAATGAGATCATTTCGAAGGGAGTGCCGGCACCGAAGATCAAAATTTCCGACCGTGCACAGATGGTAATGCCGTACCACATCCTGTTCGATCAGTATGAGGAAGAGCGTCTGGGCGGAAAATCCTTTGGTTCCACCAAATCCGGTATCGCTCCATTCTACTCAGATAAATATGCAAAAATCGGTTTCCAGGTAAACGAGCTGTTCGACGATGAGCACCTGAAAGAGAAACTGAAATCCGTATGCGAGACCAAGAACATTCTGCTCGAGCATCTGTATCACAAACCGCAGTTAAATCCGGATGAGATCTATGCAGAGCTGATGGAATACAAAAAAATGGTTGAGCCATACGTATGCGATACTTCCGCATTCCTGTGGAACGCGATTCAGGAAGGCAAGGAGATCCTGCTTGAGGGTCAGCTTGGTTCCTTAAAAGACCCGGATCACGGAATTTACCCGATGGTAACTTCTTCTTCCACACTGGCCGGCTACGGCGCAGTAGGAGCAGGTGTTCCGCCATATGAAATCAAGAAAATTGTAACGGTGTGCAAGGCTTACTCCAGCGCAGTAGGAGCAGGTGCATTTGTTTCCGAGATTTTTGGAGATGAGGCAGATGAGCTCAGAAGACGCGGCGGAGACGGCGGAGAGTTCGGTGCAACGACAGGACGTCCGAGACGTATGGGATGGCTCGACTGTGTTGCTTCCCGCTACGGCTGCAGAATGCAGGGTACGACCGATGTAGCATTTACCGTACTTGACGTTCTCGGATATCTGGACGAGATTCCGGTTTGCGTAGCATACGAAGTAGACGGAAAAGAAATCCACGATTTCCCGAACACCAGCATTCTTGAGAAAGCAAAACCGGTTCTGAAAACTTCCGGGATGGAAATGCGATATCCGCGGCATCAAGAAATACGAGGATCTGCCGGAGAACTGCAGAAACTACATCGAGTTTGTAGAGAAAGAAATCGGATTCCCGATCACCATGATCTCCAACGGACCGGGAAGAGACGATATCATTTACCGCAATAAATAATTTAGGCGGTTTTTAGAGGATTTTTATGAAAAAAGCAGGACAGCTTCTCGCAGTTCTGACAGCGGCTTCCGTGCTGCTGTCGGGCTGTGAGAAGTTAAAAGATGTGACAACGACATCTGTCTATGTGAGCAAAAATGGTGTTGTGACAGAAGCTATTGTGGAAGATTACAGCAAAGACGATGATTACACGGAAGACGAACTGAAAGTCTTTGTGGAGGATGACATCAAAAAATTCACAGAGGAGCGCGGCGATGCGGATTCCGTGAAGCTGGAAAAATGCCAGATCAAAGAGGACAAGGTGGAGATCCGGATGGAATACGGAGATTACCAGCCTACGCGGATTATCACGGAGCAGAATTTTTCGCAGGCACGCTGGATGAGGCAGAAGAAGCGGGATATGATTTTTCCGCTTCCTTTGTCGATTCTAAAGGCAATGAGGTTTCAGTCGAAGATGCGGTCAAAGGCGTTAAGCATGTACGCGTGATTGTCTGCGAGGAGCCGCTGGAAATCGTAACGGAAGATCCGGTGCTCTGCGTTTCCGGTACAGCCGTGATCAAAGGAAAAAACACGGTGGATACGGCCGGCGAGTGGACCACAAAGTCCACAGAGAGTGCTTCTGCGTCATCATCAGAGCAGACTAAGACAGAAGAAACAGAGCAGGAATATGAGCAGGACGTTCTTCTTGCCAGTCCTGTTATTGTTGTTTATGGTAAGTAAACAAATAAAATAGAGGAGTAACTAACTATGGAAAAGACAATGGACAAAATTGTGGCAGTAGCAAAATCAAGAGGTTTTGTATATCCGGGTTCCGAAATCTATGGTGGTCTGGCAAATACCTGGGATTACGGCCCGCTCGGCGTTGAACTGAAAAACAACGTGAAAAAAGCATGGTGGCAGAAATTCGTCATGGAGAGCCCGCACAACGTAGGCGTTGACTGTGCGATCCTGATGAACCCGCAGACATGGGTAGCTTCCGGTCATCTCGGCGGATTTTCCGATCCTCTGATGGACTGTAAGGAATGCCATGAGCGTTTCCGTGCAGATAAACTGATCGAGGATTTCTGTGAGGAAAAGGCATCGAAATCGAAGGCGGCAGCGTAGATGCATGGTCTCAGGAAGAGATGAAAAACTTTATTGAAGAGCATCAGATTCCGTGTCCGTCCTGCGGAAAACACAACTTTACCGATATCCGTCAGTTCAACCTGATGTTCAAAACCTTCCAGGGTGTTACAGAGGATGCGAAGAACACCGTATATCTTCGTCCGGAGACTGCACAGGGTATCTTCGTAAACTTCAAAAACGTACAGCGTACTTCCAGAAAGAAAATTCCGTTCGGAATCGGCCAGATCGGTAAATCTTTCCGTAACGAGATTACACCGGGTAACTTCACCTTCCGTACCCGTGAGTTCGAGCAGATGGAGCTGGAGTTCTTCTGCGAGCCTGGCACCGACCTTGACTGGTTCCAGTACTGGAGAGGCTTCTGCATCAACTGGCTGAAGAGCCTCGGCATGAAAGACGAAGAGATGCGTGCAAGAGACCATTCTCCGGAAGCGCTGTGCTTCTACAGCAAGGAACAACCGATATCGAGTTCCTGTTCCCGTTCGGATGGGGCGAGCTGTGGGGAATCGCAGACCGTACCGATTACGACCTGACCCAGCATCAGAATGTATCCGGACAGGATATGACCTATTTCGATCCAGAGAAGAACGAGAAATACATCCCGTATGTTATCGAGCCGTCTCTTGGTGCTGACCGTGTCGTTCTGGCATTCCTGTGCAGCGCTTATGACGAGGAAGTTCTCGACGCAGAAAAGAATGATGTTCGTACTGTGATGCATTTCCATCCGGCACTGGCACCGGTAAAAATCGGTGTGCTTCCGCTTTCCAAGAAGCTGAACGAGGGCGCTGAGAAAGTCTTTGCAGAGCTGTCCAAGAAATACAACTGCGAGTTTGATGACCGTGGAAATATCGGAAAACGGTATCGCCGTCAGGATGAGATCGGTACTCCGTACTGCATCACCTACGATTTTGATTCCGAGACCGATGGTGCTGTTACCGTCCGTGACCGTGACACTATGGAGCAGGAGAGAATTAAAATTGAGGATCTCGATGCTTACTTTGCAGATAAATTTACTTTCTAATCTGGCTTTTTAGTCCGGAAAAAAGAGTAGAAAAAAAGGATTCCCACTCGCGGGAATCCTTTTTTGTATACTTTGTATTACTCGATAATCGTACCTGTTTTTCCCTGGAATCCGGCGAGTGCGGAATCAATGGAAGTGATGACTGCGGTACGGCCGATGCCTTTCTCGAGGAAAGAAACAGCTGCTTCCATCTTCGGCAGCATGGAGTTTTCCCCGAACTGGCCTTCTGCGATGTATTTCTTCGCGTCAGCAACGGTGATGTGCTCCAGCGGTTTTTCGTCCGGGGTACCGTAGTTGATGGAAACGTTTTCCACGCTGGTCAGGATCATCAGCATGTCTGCGTTCAGCATTTCTGCCATCAGGCCGCTGGTGAGGTCTTTTTCGATGACTGCGGATGCACCTTTAACTCTTCATTCTGCGGGAGAACCGGGATTCCGCCGCCGCCTGCTGCGATGACAACCTGTCCGGCATCGAGAAGAAGACGGATGGAGTCGATCTCTACGATATCCTGCGGCTTCGGAGCAGCAACGATTCGGCGGTAGCCGTCCTCGGTTTTCGTTACGTAGTTTCCTTTTCTTCCTCTGCGTCAGCCTCCTCCTTGGTAAGTGTACGGCCGATCAGTTTGACCGGATTGTTGAAGGCATCGTCGTACGGATCTACTTCAACCTGTGTAAGAATCGTGGATGTGGTTTTGAAGATTCCTCTGCGGAGAAGCTCAGCACGGATGGCGTTCTGCAGGTCGTAGCCGATGTAGCCTTCGCTCATAGCGGAGCAGACAGACATCGGGGCTGCGCTGTAGTCGGTGTGCATTTTGCCGAATTCATTCATCGCCATGTGGATCATGCCGACCTGCGGCGCATTGCTGTGGGTGATGACAATATCAGCGCCGGCAGCAACGAGATCTGCGATTACTTTTGCGGAACGTTTTACGGCTGCTTTCTGTTCCGGCAGCGTCGTTCCAAGAGCTTTGTGTCCCAGTGCAACAACTATTTTTTTTCTTTTCATTGGAAGATACCTCTCTTTGCAGTTCATAGATTTTGATACGAAAAAACCAGGCATCAATATAGGACTATTATAAAGTTTATGGGAGCAAAAATCAAGAAGAAACCGACATTGCGCACATTGAAATGTTTTTCGGACTATGGTATTCTATAAAAGTATCTGAGTCGTAGGGATTTGAAACGTGAAAGGGAGGTCCCGGCATGAAAAACATGCGCACGTTACAAAAGCGGATCGCATATCAGCTCCAGCAGGGCAGTCTGGATGCGGAAGTTACAGGAATCACATGCGACAGCAGAAAAGTACAGCCGCAGAACGTGTTTGTCTGCATCCGCGGAAACAGGATGGACGGGCACGTATATGCAGAAGAAGCAGTCGAGAGGGGCGCTGCTGTTCTGGTTGCGGAGCGGGAACTGGAAGGGATTCCGGAAAAGGTAACCGTACTCGTAGTAAAGGAAAGCAGAGAAGCACTCGCACAGCTTTCCTGTGCCTGGGAGGACGATCCGGCGCAGCACCTTGTGACAATCGGAGTGACCGGCACGAAGGGAAAGACGACGACTGCATATATGATTTACGAAATCCTGCGAAAAGCAGGGATCCGCGCAGGACTCATCGGAACGATCGAGACGAGGATCGGGGAAAAAAGCATTCCGTCAGAAAATACAACGCCGGAGCCTGTTGTGCTGCAGAAGCTGTTTTCTGAAATGATGCGGGAGGGCTGCACCCATGTTGTGATGGAGGTTTCCTCGCAGGCGGAAAAACAGCACCGGTGTGATGGATTTACGTTTGATTACGGTGTGTTCACCAACATTGGAAACGACCACATCGGCGCCGGGGAGCATGCATCGTTTGCAGAATATCTGTCCTGCAAAAAGAAGCTGTTTCGCACCTGCAGAACCGGAATTGTAAACCGGGATGACAAAAGGTTTCCGGAGATCATAAGGCAGAGCACCTGCCGTCTGGTGACATTCGGATGCAGGGAAAAAGCTGATTTTATGGCAGCAGATGCAGCACTCGATCAGGCGCCCGGCGTGCTCGGTGTCTCATACCGGGTGCAGGGCGCAGCGGATTTTCCGGTACGGGTAGATCTGCCGGGTCTGTTTTCCGTTTCCAACTCGCTTGCCGCCATTGCGGTCTGCGCGCAGATGGGAATCCCGGAAAAGGCGATGCAGGAGGCACTTTCCGCAGTCCGCGTCCGTGGGCGGTGTGAGGCAGTTCCGGTGTATCCGGAAATGACGCTTCTCATTGACTACGCACACAATGCGATGAGCCTCGAAAGCCTGTTAAAGACACTGCGGAAGTACCATCCGAAGCGCCTGATCTGTCTCTTCGGCTGCGGCGGAAACCGCGCGCGGGACCGGAGATTCCAGATGGGAGAGGTGTCGGGGCGTCTGGCGGATCTGACCGTCATCACCTCGGACAATCCGCGGGATGAGGAACCACAGGCGATTCTGGACGATATCCGGACGGGAATCGGGAAAACAGAAGGCGCTTTCGTTGAGATTGCAGACCGTAAGGAGGCGATCCGGTATGTGATCGAAAACCGGCAGCCGGGCGATCTCGTGGTGCTCGCGGGAAAAGGCCACGAAACGTATCAGATCCGGAAGGGGAAACGGTACGAGATGGATGAGCGCGTGCTGATCCGGGAAATACTGGAAGAAAGTAAGGGGAATGTATGAGCAGCGTTTACGCTGATGTAATCGTAGACATCACAAATGAAAAACTGGACCGGACCTTTCAGTACAAGGTTCCGCCGGAACTGACAGGGGAGATCAGTCCGGGAACGGCGGTACAGATTCCGTTTGGAAACGGAAACCGCACGATCACCGGCTATGTGCTTTCCGTCGGAAACGAGCCGAAATATCCGCAGGACCGGATGAAGGCCATCCTCGCGGTACAAAAGGATGCGGCGACCGTAGAGACGAAGCTCATCGCGCTCGCCGCGTGGATGCGTCATACGTACGGATCGACGATGATCCAGGCGTTAAAGACGGTGCTTCCAGTCAAAGTAAAGGCGCGCGGGAAAGAAACCCGCGAAATTGCGCTTCTTGCAGATCCTGCGAGATGTGAGGAGCTGCTGGAAAACTACAGAAAGAAAAATTATAAAGCGAGAATCCGTCTCTTAAACGCGCTGCTGGCCCAGCCGGTTCTTCCAGGGCCGGTTGTGAGCAAGAAACTGAAAATCACGGCAGATACGCTGCACGTGATGGAAGAGCAGGGCGTGTTGGAAATCCGCCGTACGAGCACCTGGAGAAATCCGGTATCTGATGCGGCAGGAAGAACAACTGCGGGAAAACCAAACGAACAGCAGCAGGCCGTGGTGGACGGCATTCGAAAGGAATGGGAAGGACAGAACCGCCCCTGCCTGATCCGCGGTGTGACGGGAAGCGGCAAAACGCTCGTCTATATGGAGCTGATGGAGCGAGTGCTGAAGGAAGGAAAACAGGTGATCGTGCTGATCCCGGAGATTGCGCTGACGTATCAGAACGTGGAGCGGTTCTGCGCACGGTTTGGAACAAGGGTCACGGTGGTCAACTCGCGGATGACACCGTCCGAGCGCGCCGACCAGATGGAGCGCGCGCGGCGCGGGGAGGTCAGTATTATGATCGGTCCGCGTTCCGCACTCTTTGCACCGTTTCCGGATCTGGGGCTGATCGTAATCGATGAGGAGCATGAAACCTCCTATAAAAGTGAAGTGACGCCGCG
>ENA-OQDD01000620-OQDD01000620.1-human-gut-metagenome-genome-assembly--contig:-NODE-620-length-13781-cov-1.866852_pt1 | contig 13781 bp, 20 predicted proteins | sample MGYA00242507_ERZ504598 | MGnify/ENA primary metagenome ERZ504598 (study PRJEB26092, sample SAMD00036318) | human gut metagenome | host: Homo sapiens | study: EMG produced TPA metagenomics assembly of... | reverse complement strand
GCATGCGGAGCCACATCAAAGCTCCGGCGCCATACCAACACCTGCTCGTCACCGTACTTGGCAGCCGTCTCTGCCTTGTTCAGCCCTTGCGACTGGCCGTAGTGTTTCTCATTCAACCTCCACGATTTCTCCACCGGAATCCAGTCCTGGTCGAGGCGGTCCAGCACACAATCCAGTGTCTTCACGGCACGCTTCAGATAGGAAGTATACGCCTTCTTGAAACGGAATCCCTTTTCTGCCAGCAGCTCACCCGCCCTTACAGCTTCAGCAACGCCTTTCTCTGTCAAATCAACATCCGTCCACCCCGTGAAGCGGTTTTCCTTATTCCATGCACTCTCGCCGTGGCGAAGCAAAACAATCTTTTTCATATAGTCTCCTTTCAGTTTTACCTATAGAACACCCGGCTACCTCCTCTTGTTCATGCAATAGCGGACCACATATACCAAAAGTACCAGAAACGCCACCCACACCATGCTGATGACCGGCAGGTAGCAGTTATACAAATATTCCCCTTCCTTCGGGACACGGTTGAAAGTACAGATTATGCAATTACAGCACGCATCGAGTGCATCATGCGAGAATACCGAAAAAACAATGATAGCCACCCCCGCAAGAAGCATCATCAAAGTCCCCCACACCAGCCACTTACCAGCCACGGAAGGATGGAATTGCGAATGAGTGGAATGTACGAATCTAACCATAAACACTTGTCTATTATTACCGGTACAAATGTCCTTCATTTTTAACAATCCGGCAATACCTACTTTTCATCAAAAAGAGAGTCTGCCATCCCAATTAGTAGGTAGCCGCGACCTCTATAAACCACGCCACAAGCTAACCCGAAATGGGGAGCGGCACAACACTAAAAGCCCTACATGTAGGTATTTCACGTTCTCCGGCAAAGCCTTTACTTTGCAGCAAACAATTTAATCACTTTATTTACAATGAAAAAGACTGGTGTTTTTTATGGTTCCAGTACCGGAACCTGCGAAGAGTTGGCTAACCAGATAGCCGAAAAGTTGAGAGTTTCCTCCACCGACGTACATAGTGTTGACAAGATGACCGCCGATAAAATCAAGGAATATGAAGTGCTGGTTCTAGGTACCTCCACTTGGGGAGACGGCGAACTGCAGGACGACTGGTATGACGGTGTAAAAGTACTGAAGAGCGCCGACCTTTCCATGAAGTTCGTAGCCCTATTCGGTTGCGGTGACTCCGAATCCTACTGCGACACATTCTGCGACGGCATCGGAGTACTCTACGAGGACCTGAAGGATAGCGGATGTACCTTCTTGGGCAACAAAGTCAGCACGGACGGGTATTCCTTCTCCTCTTCCATCGCCGTGGTAGACGGTGCATTCGTAGGACTTCCCCTCGACGAAGTGAACGAAAGTAACAAAACCGCCGAACGCATTGACGCCTGGACAGCCGAAATAAAAAGCAAGCTCTAGAAAAGAAACAGACCATCCGTTTACTTTAAACGATGGTCTGCCTGCATCATGCAGATGATATCTTTTATCTGAACAGATAATGTGTTCCGCCATATCCGCAGGCACATTATCTTTTTTATGCTCTTATACGAACCAGCGAACGTAGCAGAAGTCCTGACGGTGAGGCAGGTCTGCATTCTTCGGGAACATACGGTAAGAAACCTTGAAGCTACCCGCATTTTCCATCTTGTGCTTAGCTTGGAAAGTATAAAGGTTACCTTCTTTCTTCACTACATTGAACGGTTCTACGGAGTAAACATGCTGTTTGCCATCCTGAGCCGTATAAGTAGTCACCAGTTCCAGACCGATAGCATCGTTCAAGCCCTTCTCGTCGATAACGTAAGTAATGGTGTATTCCTTACCGCTCTCGATGGAGCCTTTCACCAGGTCTTCGGTCTTTTCGCAAGACACCACTTCAATGCTGTCCCACTTCTCGGCAACTTCTTCCTTCCAAGCAGCTATTTCCTTAGCCTTGGCACAACCGTCGGCAGCCAGCATCTTGAAACGTTTGGCCTCCTTGATGTAGAACTTGTCGTAATAGTCGTCCAGCTGACGCTTCATTGTATAGTGGGGAGCAATCTGTGCGATGGAGTTCTTGATAGTCTTCACCCAACCTTCAGAATATCCCTTCTTGTTGCGTGCATAGAACAACGGCAGAATTTCTTGCTCAAGAATGCTGTAGATAGTAGCGGCATCGAGCTGGTCCTGATGTTCCTGGTTCTGGTAAGTACGCTTTTCGGTCAATGCCCAACCGGCACCTTCACGATAGCCTTCCAACCACCAGCGTCGAGTACGGAGAAGTTTACAACACCGTTCATCAACGCCTTTTCGCCGGAAGTACCGGATGCTTCGAGCGGACGTGTCGGAGTGTTCAGCCAGATATCCACACCTGAAACGAGGCGACGTGCCAACTGCATGTCATAATTTTCCAGGAAGATAATCTTGCCCAGGAACTCCGGACGACGGGAAATCTCAATGATTCTCTTAATCAAGCCCTGGCCGGCACCATCGTGCGGGTGAGCCTTACCGGTAAAGAGGAACTGTACCGGATAGTCGGGGTTGTTCACAATCTTGGCCAGACGGTCGAGGTCGGTGAACAGCAAGTGTGCACGCTTGTAGGTAGCGAAACGGCGTCCGAAACCTATCAGCAGAGCGTTCGGATTGATTTTGTCCAGCAGGGAAACGATGCGTGAAGGGTCACCCTGGTTCTTCAACCAAGTTTCACGGTATTGCTTGCGAACATAGTCAATCAGTTTGTTCTTCATCACCATGCGCGTCTTCCAGATTTCTTCGTCGGACACGTTATAGATAGCCTCCCAAATCTTGGGGTTGGACTGGTCGTAGAGGAAGTTCTCATCAAAATGCGCAGCATAGAGATGTTTCCACTCCGTAGCGCTCCAAGTGGGGAAGTGTACACCGTTGGTAACGTAGCCACATGGCTTTCTTCGGGGAAGTAACCCTTCCAGATGGAAGCGAACATCTCCTGGGAAACCTTTCCGTGCAGCCAGCTCACACCGTTCACCTCCTGAGAAGTGTTGCAAGCGAATACAGACATACAGAAACGTTCACCCTTGTCGCCCGGATTGTTACGTCCGAGGTCCATCAGGTCGTCCCAGCTGATACCCATTCTTGAAGGATAGCCGCCCATGTACTTGCCGAAAAGGCTTCGTCGAAGTAGTCGTGACCGGCAGGAACCGGAGTATGTACAGTATAGAGAGAAGAAGCACGTACCAGCTCGATAGCCTGGTCGTAAGTCAGACCTTCGGCCACGTAGTCACAGATGCGCTGTACGTTGATTAAAGCAGCATGTCCTTCGTTGCAGTGATAGATATCTTTCTTGATGCCCAGCTTCTTCAGCGTCAGAATACCACCGATACCGAGCAGGATTTCCTGCTTCAAGCGGTTTTCCCAGTCACCGCCATACAGCTGGTGAGTGATGGAACGGTCGAACTCGCTGTTCATTTCATTGTCAGTATCAAGTAGATAGAGAGAGATACGTCCAACGTTCACTCTCCACACATAAGCATGCACGTAGTAGTCCAGATAAGGAACATCCACTACCATCTGCTCGCCCTTCTCATCCAATACACGGTCGATGGGCAACTGGCCAAAGTTCTGTGCCTCGTAATTGGCAATCTGCTGGCCGTCCATAGACAATGTTTGTGTAAAGTAACCGTAGCGGTACAGGAAACCGATTGCACACAAGTCGGCGTTGCTATCGGAAGCTTCTTTCAGGTAGTCACCGGCAAGTACACCCAGACCGCCGGAATATATCTTAAGTACATGGCTCAAACCATACTCCATACTGAAATAAGCCACGGACGGGCGCTTGCTGTCAGGCTTCACATCCATGTATGTGCGGAACTTGGAGTATACGTCATCCATTCTGCGCAGAATAACTTTGTCATTTGCGAGTGCCTCGAGTTTAGCATAACTCATACGTTCCAGCAGAAGTACGGGGTTCTGTCCTACTTCTTTCCAAAGAGCAGGGTCAAGGTCTCTGAACAGTTCGGTGGCTTCATAATTCCATGCCCACCAGATGTTATGTGCCAGTTCAGACAGTTTCTCCAGTTCGGCGGGAATGTGCGATTTCACATTCACATCTTTCCAGTTAGGAGTGTTTACATTACTAACTTTAATCTTCATTGTATGATAACTAATTGATTAATAATTCTTTTATTTTAGTTGACGCTTCATGGCATTGCGCAGTGCAATGTCGTAAGCCTCGTAATAATATTGTATAAAGTGCTTCCACAAAGCCTGCTCTGCCACCTGGCCTGCACGCTTGCGTATTTCCTTGATTTCGGCTTCCGTCTTGGTAGAGAACAAGGCTACGGTGTCTTGATGCCGTCTGCCACTTCGGAATAGTTATAGTCCGAACGGTGCAGCACTTCCACTCCGTCGTTTATGCCATGCTGGTTTTTCAGACTGTTCACCCAAAGTCCGAAACCGGCAAGGTCGGTGGTGATGGTAGGCACCCGGAAAGCCACGCTCTCCAGCGGGGTATATCCCCACGGTTCATAATAGGACGGATAGACACTGAGGTCTCGCCTAAAATCAGTCATAATAATGCTTGTTGAGGATGCATCGTGACCATCCATGATAGCAAGGTACAAAAATTACTTTCACCTTATCTTCGGGACGATTGCCCATACCGAGGTATTTTCAGCATATCCAGCACCTGGTCGTGCGTCATATTGTGCAGCCAGTGGGTGATGAAAGGACACTGCAACGGTTCGGTGAACTTATCTTTGCTCTTCAAGCGCTTCTGCAAGTCCTCGCGGGGGTCTCCCACCAGCTGGGCACGTTGACAAACGCCAATACTTCTTCTTTAAATCTTTATCGCGGTTCAGCCGGTTCAATGATTCCAGGAACACATCGATACCCTTATTTTTGAACTCATAGCGTCCGCTGGTACCGATAATCAGCGTATCGTCGCCCAAGTCCTCACCCAGCAGGCAGTTTGCCACACGCAGCATGGTGGAACGGGCACGTTTGCGCTTGCCGGTAAAGGTGGCGCCTTTCGGTACAAAATCATCTTCAAAACCGTTCATCAGCACAACATCCGCAGGCTTGTCAAGCAATTCCCTGCATTCGTTGTTTGTGATTTCGCTCACAGTGGTGAAACAGTCCACATAGTGGGCCGTCTGCTTTTCAATGGAATGTTTGGACTGCATGTTCAGCTCCTCCGCCATCTGGTCGCCGTTGTAGGCGAAAAGATAATCGTAAAGCGGCTTGTTGTTGCCAGCTATGGAGCGGCCGATGGACGTGGCATGGGTGGTGAAGATAGTCCCTATCTCGGGAACGGCAGACTGAAGATAGAGGGCGGCCATGCCGGTCATCCACTCGTGTGCCTGGAACACCACTTTGTCCGTTTCCGTCAAATTATAGCGATAGAAGCTCTCTATCACCTTGCCGGTAGCGAAAGCAAACATGGATGCTTCGTCATAATCACCATATCCATGCAGTGAATCCACCTGATAGCGGTTCCACATTTCTGTATAAATCTCATTTTTTTCTGCAAAGAACGGTTGGAAATCAACCAATATAACAATAGGTTCTCCCGGAATGTTCCAGCGACCTACGCGGACGGAAGATTGTCTTTCAACGCTGCATGTTTTTCCACGCTGCACAAAGGTTATCAGACTCAATGAACAAAGGGTTCTCTTTTCCCTGCCAGAAATCCGGCCCTATAAAGAATAATCTATCGCGAAATTTAGTCTGTAAAGTATTTGCCTTGTAGACAAAACTGTATAGATACCGCCTACTTTATTACACACTTCCCAACTCGCTTCGAAGATGTAATCGGGGGTAAGTAGTTCTTTAGTCATATTATGTTATAATCTCTTTATCTTAATTACGGCTGCAAAAGTACGGATTATTCTTTGAAAAATAGCCTTTTAATCGAAAAAACTGATTAAATATGCATAAACAATCGTTTGCGGAATGTCATAGTTTAGCCACAAAAGCCCCATTGGCTCGCCCATCCATGCATTTTTCGTCTAAAATTCCCGAAGTTTCAAAAAAGAATTCCTGGAGTTTTCAGTTGAAGCCCCAGGAATTTAAACAAAAAACCCCAGGGATTTCAATTGTAAATCCCTGGGGTTTATTTTCTTATAATCCGGATTATACCATCAATGCAGCTACCAGCGCCAAAATAGCGTAGAATTCAGGAAGCGCGGCGTAAATCATTGTATTGGTCTGTACGTCGTGTCCCTGGGAAATACCCACAATACCGCTAGCACAAATCTGTCCCTGACGGATAGCGGAGAACAGGCATACCAGCCCCACACCCAGTCCGATGCCCAGCATCAAAGGGCCGTCCGTAGCAAAATCCCTGCCCATGGACATCAGGAAAGCCACGAAGCCGTAAAGTCCCTGCGTAGCCGGAAGGGCCGACAAAATCATATAACTTGCTGACTTGGAAGGGTCTTTCTTCAACGCACCTTCTGCCGCACTACCGGCGATAGTTGTACCGAAGCAACTGCCAATTCCTGCAAGGGCCAACATCAGGCCCAGACCGAGATAACCTAAAATTTCATTCATAATGTTTCTATTTTTATTTGTTTTTTAATTTGTTTATTTCTTTACTACTGTAAAAGGTTTATAGGCTTCGCCCTTACCTTCGTAACCGGAATTCTTGAAGTATTCCACAAATGTCAGACGGAGCGGGTGTACAAAGGCACTCAGACAAGACATGGCAATGTTCAGCGTATGCCCGAATATCAGTATCAGACCGCAGAACAGCCATCCAGGGCCGGACCTGCAGCATCGTTCACCATGAAGGCAAGCTGGTTGAACACGCCTCCAAGCATACCGCCTGCCAAGCCGAGGCATAGAGACGGATGTAGGAAAGTATATCGCCCATCAATCCGGTTGCCATGTTATAGGTATCCCATACTCCGGCACCGATGTTGACAAATACATTCCGGTGGATATTGTTCAGCAGGTAGATACCGATGGCAGAAACACCGCCAATCACGATAAATGCCCACGTAGACACGTCTTCCGAAATTATTTTGAAGAAGGAAAGTCCGCCGGTGCAGATAAATCCCACCACCAGCAACAGCCATCCCCAAGCACTGAGCGACTCCTTGAAGCCGAAACGAACGGTCTGTCCCACGGCCTTCACCGTCATGGCAATGCAGATGTGCACCGCACCGATAATCAACGCCAGCAGCATTTGCTTGTCATAGGTAGTCTCACCTATCTTACCCACAATCATGAATTCCTTCAGTTTGGCGGGTATCTCCAGGTCAAAGAGGCTTACACCGAAGAAGGTTCCCAATATGGCACCGATGACGGACGTAAATATACCCAACGTAATCACCAGGTTCATCATGCCTTTCATGGACTTGGACATCTTCCTTTTCAAAATGAACCCGAGTGCAATTAGTACCAGACCGTAGCCGCATCTCCCATACAGAAAGCAAAGAAGAGCGAGAAGAATGGCGCAAGTATCGGTGTCGGGTCGAACTCGGCATATTCGGGCATACCGTACATTTTGGTAAGCACTTCGTACATGCGTGTATAGGCGTTGTTTTTCAGCTTGATGGGAGCATTGTCCTCGCGCTTGGCAGCCCTTATCTCATAATAAGTGCCGCTTTCATCGAGAAGTTTCCTCACATCCGCCTCGCAGTCTTCGGGAATCCAGCCTTCCATCAACACTACGGCACCTTCTGCCATATGTTCGCTGTTCAGCTTGACTTTCAGCAGGTCTATCTCTTCCTGGAGCTGTAGGTTGTACTTCTCCAACGTGCAGTAATTCGCTTTACAGAATTCTTTCAATCCGGCATGTGCCTGCACAAGGGCCTCTTCCGTATCGGCTTTCTTCCGGCTCAGTTCGGAGAGGCTGAGTGAAGGCAGACGGAGCGTTCCACATCCAGTTCTACCGGTTGGGGAGTGACGGTCACGAAATAAAGATGTCCGCCGTTCTCTTTCACCACGATGGCATTGTAGTCCTCTGCCCACGCTTCGTTATAGTCTTTCTCCGGGCAGGTATAGAACTGCACGAACCAACCAGCATCTTCCAGCTTGCGGATGGCTCTCCAATCGAAATCGCCCCAGACTTCCATCTGCGCCACATCCTTGTCGATGGCGGGAATCTGCTGGTTCAAGTCTTGTATCCGCGCCTGCAAGTCCTCGTAGAATTTCACCAGAGCATCGGCCGACAACTCTTTATGCACCTTTTCTTCCGGCTGTTTGTCTGCAGGGTGTGCATGCTCTGAAGCATATTCTTGTAGAGCGTACGCTTCTGCATGAATTGCTGCAAGGTGTCGTCCATCTCGCCGCACTGCCTTTCCACAACGTGCACCACGCCCAGTTCCCGGATTTGTGCCAGAAATGCTTCGTACTCCTTATGATACACAAGGAACGTGAGCTTCTTCATTTTCGTAATCATGCCTCTGCCTCCTTCCTTTTCTCCTGATGGGATTTCATGATTTTCTGCGATGACTTGGAAAGGTTCTCCTCGTCTTCCATAAACCGCTTGATTTTGCGCAGAGCATCCTGATAACCCGGAATCTGTACTTTCTCAAAAAGATTCACCTTCTGGGTGGTCTTTTTACGCGCATGTTCCAACAAGTTCAACTTGGCAACAGTAAATTCACGCTCGATGGCAGTATGTGCCAGTGACTTAAGCAAATGCAGCCCGTCTGCATACCATTTGGGCGCATTGAACAAGCTGTAAGGGCGTATCTCGAAATCTACATTCTCGAGCAACGGCACCCGTACACCGGCAATCTTCTTTACACCGAGATGAACATCGCTGACCTTTATCAATGAAGCGTCGAACTCATTCCAAAGGGCGAACATGGCTTCGTAAGCTGGATTTCCTTTTCCAACCTCGCGTCCAACGCGGCAGCGTCTCCCTTGCAGCGCTTCACTTCCATACGCAGGGCACTCTCCTTATTCTTAATAATGGGGAGTGTACGCACGCGCACCTTCAGTTGCTTTTCGAGTTGCTGAAGCGAGGTTTTGTTATATTGAAACTTAATAGCCATTTTATTTACGATTTAACGATTTACGATTAGACGACTGAAGCTACTCAATTTCTCAATTTACAGATTTACAATTTCAGTAATATCAATCGTAAACCGTAAATCGTCTAATCGTACATTTATTTAGTTTGCTTTCGGCCAGACTGGTCCACAAGCTCTTTCTTGATATTCACCTCTTCCGGACGGAAATACTTGCCGAACAGACTCCATGCCACATCGAGCATCTCTGTGGTATCGAGGTTGACATCGATGGCCAGTAGCTGGTTGGAGTAGTCCTTGGCAAAGGCAAGGGTACGTTCGTCGTAGTTCGTCAGGTCGAAACCGTTTTCAAGCTTGGTTTTGGCGTTGGCGGCATCGGCGTACAGACGTACAGCGGCATTCATCACCTGCGGATGGTCCTTACGTGTCTTTTTGCCCGTAACAAGCTGTTTCAGACGGGACAAGGAACGGAACGGGTCAACGATAACCTTACCGATGTCGCTGTCACGACGGAGGAACAACTGGCCTTCCGTGATATAACCCGTATTGTCGGGCACGGCATGCGTAATGTCGCCACCGGACAGAGTCGTCACCGCAATAATCGTGATGGAACCGCCGCTTGGGAACTGCACCGCCTTTTCGTATATCTTCGCCAAGTCCGAATAAAGGGAACCCGGCATGGAGTCCTTCGAAGGAATCTGGTCCATACGGTTGGACACGATGGCGAGCGCATCGGCGTAGGAAGTCATATCCGTCAGCAGCACCAGCACCTTTTCATTATTGTTTACAGCAAAATACTCGGCCGCCGTCAGTGCATATCCGGAATCAGCAGACGCTCTACCGGAGGATTCTCGGTGGTATTCATAAAGCTGACGATACGGTCGAGCGCACCGGCATTGGAGAATACGTTCTTGAAGTAGAGGTAGTCATCGTTCGTCATACCCATACCGCCAAGGATAATCTTGTCGGTCTCCGCACGCAGAGCCACATTCGCCATCACCTGGTTGAAGGGCTGGTCGGGGTCGGCAAAGAACGGAATCTTCTGTCCGGACACCAGCGTATTGTTCAAGTCGATACCTGCAATACCGGTTGCAATCAGTTCCGAGGGCTGCTTACGGCGCACCGGATTCACGGATGGACCGCCAATTTCCACCTCCTCGCCTTCAATGGCCGGACCACCGTCGATGGGGTCGCCAAAGGCGTTGAAGAAGCGTCCGGCAAGCTGCTCGCTCACTTTGATTGTAGGAGCCTTGCCCAAGAATACTACCTCTGCATTGGTGGGAATACCTTCCGTACCCTCAAACACCTGCAAAGTCACTTCGTCGCCGGCAATCTTCACCACCTGGCCAGCTTGCCGTTTACGGTCGCCAACTCGTCATACCCCACTCCGGTTGCCTTCAGCGAACACGTAGCTTTCGTAATCTGAGTAATCTTGGTATATATTTTTTGAAATGCTTTTGTTGCCATCTATTTATTTACAATTTAGCAATTTACTATTTACTATTTAAATCTCTGCCATCCTATTCTACTATTTTCCTATCTACAACCTCCGTACACCTGCATCCGCAAGGCAAATAGTAAATTGTAAATAGTCACATAGTACATCCTTAGGCTTTACGTTCCTCAACCAGTTCCTGCAACTGCTTATGGAACTTGTCGTATTCTTCCGACTTAAACTTCGAGTAGTTCATCTGCTTACAGATGTTAATCATTTTCTTGAAGTAATCCATTACTTCGTTGAAGTTGTCGAACTCAAATTCAGTATGACAGATTTCTATTACCATATTCAGAATCTCCTCCTGACGCTCCATCGGGGTCACGGCATCAATTTCATCAAAGGCATCCTGCTGCAGAATAACGAAGTCAATCAATTCCGATTTCCAGAAAGTCACGTGATATTCTACGGGCACACCGTCGTCACCCAAGATGTTGATTTGCTCGGCAATCTCCTTACCACGCTGCAAACGGGTCTTGATTTCATTCACCTTGCCAATCCACTCACCGTTGATGTGCTTGGTGATATACTCTTCAAATTCAGGGTATTCTATATATTTGGAATACGAGTCAATCGGGTTTACGGCAGGATAACGCTTCTTGTCGGCACGGTCTTGCTCAAGGGCATAGAAGCAGCGTGCCACCTTCTTCGTATTCTCGGTTACCGGCTCCTTCAAGTTACCACCGGCAGGCGATACCGTACCGATGAAAGTAATGGAACCGGACTCGCCATTGTTCAGCTTCACATAACCCGCACGGCCGTAGAAGTTGGAGATGATGGAGGACAAGTCCATCGGGAAGGCATCGGGACCGGGCAACTCCTCCATACGGTTGGACATCTCGCGCAATGCCTGCGCCAACGTGAAGTGGAGTCCGCCATCAGCAGTACCTTCAATCCCATGCTTCGGTAGTATTCTGCAATCGTCATAGCCGTGTAGACAGATGCCTCACGGGCAGCCACCGGCATGTTCGAAGTATTGGCAATGATAATCGTACGTTCCATCAGCTTCCGTCCCGTATGCGGGTCAACCAATTCGGGGAATTCTGTAAAGATTTCCACAACCTCGTTGGCACGCTCACCGCAGGCAGCGATGATTACGATGTCCGCTTCCGCTTGTTTTGAAATGGCATGCTGAAGCACCGTTTTTCCAGTACCGAACGGACCGGGGATAAAACCCGTACCACCTTCCACAATCGGGTTTACGGTGTCGATTACACGCACACCGGTTTCCAGCAATTTGAAAGGACGCGGTTTTTCCTTATAGTTGGTCATGGCGCGCTTCACGGGCCATTTCTGTATCATGTTCACCCGGATGTCATTACCTTCGCTATCCGTCAGCACTGCAATGGTATCCTCAATACTGTAATCACCTTCCTTTGCAATGGATTTCACGGTGCACACACCTTTCTGTTCAAAAGGCACCATGATTTTCAGAGGTTGGAAGTTTTCGTCCACTTGTCCCAGCCAGGCAGCGGCTTCCACTTGGTCGCCCACCTTTGCCAAAGGCACAAAATGCCATTTGCTTCCTTTATCCAGCGGATAGGTATATTGCCCGCGTTTCAAGAAAACACCGTCCATCTTATCGAGGTCGTTTTGCAGACCGTCGTAGTTCTTCGAAAGCATACCGGGCCCCAGTGTTACTTCGAGCATATGTCCGGTAAACTCAGCTTCGGCCCCCACTTTCAGTCCGCGGGTACTCTCAAATACCTGCACGTAGACCTGGGTACCTACTACCTTAATCACCTCCGCCATCAACTTGTCTCCTCCGGTCGAGATATAACAAATCTCATTCTGCGCTACCGGTCCGTCGACGACGAGGGTCACCATGTTGCTATTACACCACTAACAGTTCCTTTTGTTGCCATATATTTTTAGTTGTTTATTTTATCTGAATTCTGCGGGTATCTGCACCTCGTCTTTCAAGGCAGCGATAATGCTGCGGAACAGTTGGTTACCCTTCTCTTTATCCAACGAAATCCACCGTTCTATCATCTCCAGCTGTAGCAGGAAGACAAACAGACGTTCCACGGTAAAGTAATCGAAGAATGTGGCCTCCTCCATCCAGTCCCAGCGAAGCTGGTCCAGTTTCTTTTCCCGGTCCACCAGTTCCTCCGTCTCACTGATTTTCACCAGCTGCTCCAGATAATCCACCTCAGTACCAGACCGAAGTCACGGGCATTGGAAGTACGCAGAGCCTCGCACACTTCCGTATCACCCACAATCAGCGGAGCAATGTCCAGCTTGAACTTACGTGCTGTGAGCGCCACCAATATATTATTGAGAGTGAGGTTGAAGCCAAACCAGGAAGACACAAACTGATTCCTGGATTCCATAGCATAGGCGTAATAGAGCGCTGCCAGGCGGTCTTCATACAAGAAACCGTCCTCGGCAGGCAGGCTGAAGTATTCGGAAATGAACGTAGAGAGATAAGATGGGAATACACTGTCAGAGACTTCGTCGCCATCCTTCAGTTGTGAGATATATTCCACCAGTTCCTCCGACGAATAGTTTCCGCGCGGGTCGATGGCAGCATCCTTATCCTTCAATAGTTTCAAGACATTCGCATTATCGAATTTCAGATAAAACAAATCTATCAACTTTTATCATCTTCCGACAAGGCAGGATATAGTTCCGTCTTGAAATCGGCTACTGTATAGCTCAGTTTACTGTCTTCCAGAGTAAGTTCAGGCAAACCGGCTACCAAGTAATAGTATTTACTCATAATCCTGTGGGAGTTTTTAGAACAGCATTTCCACTAATTGCGGACGCAGGAATTCCTTGAAGTAATTCATAAATTCTTCTTCGCCAAAGTTCACCTTGTACGAACCATCGGCAGGCGATACGGAGAACAAGGTTTTGATGCCATTCACTTGCTCAATCTTCACACCCTTGTCCAGCAGGTCTTTCGCCTTTCGCTACGAAATATTTTGTCAAGCCTTCCGCATCGGCAGTAGAGATAACGATTGGTTCGTTCACACTCCATTTGGACGCCAATGCAACGATGAAGGCATTAAGATAATCCTTGTTTGCAGCAAATGCCTTTACATCGGCATTCACAATGTTGTCCGTCACCAACGTAGCGATTTCGGACTTCAGAGCATTCACAGCCTGACCGGCAAACAACTTTAATTCAGATTTTGTATTCTCTGCCAGTTCATCGGCAGACTTATGAGCGGTAGCCACGATAGAATCCGCTTCCTTGTGAGCATCCTCTATAATTCTCTTGGCTTCTTCCTGAGCTTTTGCGATAAGTTTCTGTGCCTCTTCGTTTCCTTTCTCTACGCCTTCGCGGTAGATCTTATCGGTCAGCTCTTGAAT
>ENA-OQDD01000618-OQDD01000618.1-human-gut-metagenome-genome-assembly--contig:-NODE-618-length-13794-cov-2.598522_pt1 | contig 13794 bp, 26 predicted proteins | sample MGYA00242507_ERZ504598 | MGnify/ENA primary metagenome ERZ504598 (study PRJEB26092, sample SAMD00036318) | human gut metagenome | host: Homo sapiens | study: EMG produced TPA metagenomics assembly of... | reverse complement strand
CATATGCAGCGGCAAGTAAACAATCACTAGCAATTACGCAGAGTAGGCTGACAACAAGGCCTTTTTTCTTTTTACTTTCCCATTTTTGTCATTGCACATTTTCCTTTCCTGTTATCTGTAAGGAACAGCGATGCCATTGCTGCAGATCCGAATTATTTTTCAGACTGCAGCCTGCTGTTTCATAAAATGTTTCCCTGATTTCTGCCGGTGCATGGATTTTACCACACCGCCCAGGAGACCCTTCCCGGTAAAATTTCCCCGTAAAGTTTCTCTATTGCATTGTATCACATTATTTTGAGAATTCAACCAAATATTTCAACTTCACACAGAATTCACGAACATATATTCTTCTGTCGCTTTCGAGCCCTCATCTGTCATTTTCACGGTTTTCCGGCCGCTCTTTTCTCCTGTCTTTTCACTTTTTCTTTTTCTTCTGACGGTTTAAAAATTTTGTTTCAAAAGTGCACAAATTCTCCTGGTTTTTATCAAAAAAGTTTTCATAAAATTTTATACTTTTTTCATTGCTTTTTCTATTAAAATATTGCATAATACATCTGGAAGGTTTCAAAAGGGACTGAAAAGAAATTCAGATGCCCGCCGCCGCGGATGCTGCAGGTTTGCAGACTGGTGCTTGCTTTGTGGCTGTCAGAAATCTGAAGGCCGGTGATCGAAATCTTTGTTCTGTAGAACGGTTACTGTTATTGGGGATGAATACAGAGAAACACATACAGAGAAAAAGCCATCCGGCATGCCGGATGGCTTTTTTATCGTATTTCTTATTTATCTCTCCAGATAATACGTCCCTTGTCCAGATCGTATGGGGACAGCTCGATGGTTACTTTGTCTCCCGGAAGAATACGGATAAAGTTCATACGCAGCTTTCCGCTGATATGAGCCAGTACAACGTGTTTATTTTCCAGTTCTACTTTAAACATTGCGTTTGGTAATTTCTCGAGGACAGTTCCCTCTACCTCAATTACATCTGCCTTAGACATTGATTAATCCTCCTTCAACTCTTTGCAACTTTTTTCTTTTAATGCCTTACGGATATCTTCATCACGAACCGCATCCGTCATTTCGTAATCCGGCTGTACGTGAATCAGCTTCTTCTTTTTCGGCCGGTTGGCGGTACGGATTTTTCCGTCCACCAGGAATACGTATGGCTCCTGTACATCCGAAATCACATACAGCCTTCCTTTATCGTGGCCGGCCAGGCTTCTGGCAAACATTCCTTTCACAATCGGTTTCATAAATCCTCCTCCGTATGCGAAAGTGTCAGAATTTCCGGTTCTCCCTCCGTAATCAGAATCGTGTTCTCATAATGTGCGGCAAGAGAGCCGTCTTCTGTCACAACGGTCCAGTCATCATCCAGCCATCTGACTGCATAGCCTCCGGCTGTGATCATCGGCTCGATGGCGAGCGTCATGCCAGGCTGCAGACGGACGCCGCGGCTTGGCTGTGCGAAGTTCGGCACTGCCGGATCTTCGTGCAGGTGCGTTCCGATGCCGTGGCCTACCAGTCGCGGACAACGCCGTAGCCGAAGCTCTCTGCGTATGCACCGATCGCCGCCGAAATCTCATGAAGATGATGGCCTGCTTTTGCGTATTTGATTCCTTCAAAAAAGGCCTGGCGTGTTACTTCCACCAGTTTTCTTGCCTCCGGCGAGATCTCACCGACCGCGTGTGTGCGGGCTGCGTCGGAATGGTATCCTTCATAGATAAGTCCCGCATCCAGGCTGACAATGTCGCCCTCTTTCAGAATCCGTTTTTTACTTGGGATTCCGTGAACCACTTCTTCGTTCACAGAAACGCAGATCGAAGCCGGATACCCATTATAGTTTAAAAAGTTGGGAGTGCATCCGAAGCTGCGGATCATCTCTTCTCCGAGCTTGTTGATTTCCCAGGTTGACATTCCCGGATGGATGGCGCGGCCTAATTCATCGTGTACCTTCTCCAGCAGTTCACCGGCACGGCGCATTTTTTCAATTTCCCGGGCAGTTTTAATTGATATGGACATCCTTTACGCTCCTAAAATCTTTACTATATCCTGAAATACCACGTTGATGTCCTGAGTTCCGTCAACTTCCACCAGAACATTGGCTTTCTTATAGTAGTCAATCAGAGGCTGTGTCTGAGCATGGTACACAGACAGTCTCTTCTGTACGGTCTCAGGTTTATCGTCATCACGGAGAACCAGCTCGCCGCCGCAGGTATCGCATACATCTTCTACCTTTGGTGCGTTAAATTCTACATGATACGTTGCTCCGCATCCGATGCAGGCACGGCGTCCGCCCATACGGTGAACGATATTTTCATCCGGTACTTCTACATTGATTGCGTAGTCAATTTTCTCTCCGCGTGCTTCCAGGGCTTTGGTCAGTGCCTCGGCCTGCGGAATCGTTCTTGGGAAGCCATCCAGCACGTAGCCCTTTGCTGCGTCCGGTTTGGAAATACGGTCTACAACAAGATCGCAGGTCAGCTCGTCCGGAACGAGTTCTCCCTTGTCCATGAAGCTTTCGCCTTCTTTCCAAGCTCGGTTCCCTCTTTGATATTTGCGCGGAAGATATCGCCGGTTGAAATATGAGGAATCTCATATTTTGCAGCGATCTGTTTTGCCTGTGTACCTTTTCCGGCACCAGGTGCCCCCAACATAATAATTTTCATGCGCTTTTCCTCCCATGTTTGAATTTGCAGCAATCCGCTGCGTGTAATTTACCTTATTATACCATAAAGTAAACCACAATAGCAAAAATTTTCTCTGCTAAAGCCTCTTTAAAAGCGCTTTAAACAAAAGAAAGGGCCTGTCTTATCCAGACAGTCCCTCTTATGCCTTAATCGTTTAAGAATCCTTTGTAATTGCGTACCAGCATCATGGATTCAATCTGTTTTAAGGTTTCCAGAATTACGCTGGCAATAATGATCAGAGAAGTACCTCCAAAGGATACATTCGCTTTGAAAAATCCATTAAAGAAAAATGGAATCACTGCAACAATGGTAAGACCTGCTGCACCGATAAAAATAATATAGCTGAGCAGATTGTTCAGATAATCTACCGTGGATTTACCGGCGGATGCCTGGGATAAAGCCGCCCTGTTTTTTCATGTTATCTGCAACTTCCATCGGGTTGAAGGTGATGGAGGTATAGAAATAAGCGAAGAAAACAACAAGGACAATGTAGAGAATCAGGCCCAGCGAAGCAACTGGATTGGTTTTGTCAAACCAGTTGTTGGAATTCAGCATCTTGATCAGCGTTCCGCCGATGCCTTTGATATCCGACTTTCCGACAAACGACAGGATAATCGATGGGAAAGACATGATGGATGATGCAAAGATGATCGGGATAACGCCCGCTGTATTTACCTTCAGCGGAATATTGGATGACTGTCCGCCAACCATTTTTCTTCCGGCCATTTTCTTGGAATACTGTACCGGAATTCTTCTCTCAGCGCCATTCAGGATCAGTACCAGCACAACAACAGCGATGATCACAACAGCGATGATAATCCACATCAGCAGACCACGCGCGATGGTTTTGCCTTTTACGAAGGTTTCGTAAAGGGTTACCATATCCTGCGGGATTCTGGAAAGGATGTTGATTAACAGGACCATAGAAATACCATTTCCAACGCCCTTGTCGTTGATCTGTTCTCCCACCCACATAAGGAAGGCAGAACCGGCTGTCAGAGCTGCCACTACAACAATCACATTAACTGCGTTAAAAGTGGTGAGGAGTCCCTGGCGTCCAAAGCCTACTGCCATGGCAACAGACTCAAACAATGCAAGACCTACTGTCACATAACGAGTAATCGCAGTCATTTTCTTTCTTCCCTCTTCGCCGTCACGCTGCATTTCCTCAAGTCGTGGAATTGCAATGGTGAGCAGCTGAATAATGATGGAAGAAGTAATGTACGGTGTAATACTCAGAGCAAAGATGGAGAAACGGTCGAAACCGCCGCCCGTGAATGCATTCAGGAAGCTGAATGCCTCATTCGTATTATTTGCAAAATAATTCGCAAAAAAGCTTGTATTGACACCCGGTACAGGCATCTGAGAGCCTAACCGGATGACAACAAGCATCATAAGCACATAAAATATTTTGCGACGAACATCTTTGACCTTAAATGCATTGATAAAGGTCTTAAACATTAGATCACCTCGACTGTTCCACCTGCCGCTTCAATTTTTGCCTTTGCGCTCTCGCTGAAAGCATTTGCTTTTACAGTGAGTTTTTTGGTGACTTCACCGTTTCCAAGGATTTTTACGCCATCTCTCGGATTGGAAACAAGACCAGTCTCAATCATAGTTTCTACGGTTACAACAGCTCCGTCCTCATAACGATTCAGAGCATCTACATTGATTCCAACGATTTCCTTGGCGTTTCTGTTTTTGAAACCTCTCTTCGGAAGACGTCTGTATAAAGGCATCTGACCACCTTCAAATCCCGGTCTCGGTGCTCCGGAACGTGCTTTCTGTCCTTTGTGGCCTTTACCTGCTGTTTTACCATTTCCTGAACCATGTCCACGGCCTCTGCGGAAGTTATCGTTCTGTCTGGAACCTTCAGCCGGCTGTAAATTAGATAAGTCCATTACGGTACCTCCTTATGCTTCTTCTACTTTAACCAGGTAAGAAACCTGATTAACCATGCCGCGAACTGCTGCGTTATCCGGCAGTTCTACCGTCTTGTTAACTTTTTTCAGACCCAGTGCTTCCACGGTTCTTCTGTGTTTCGGAACACATCCGATCGGGGATTTCACCAGTGTTACTTTTAATTTATCTGCCATTTTTCACATCCTCCTTAAGCAAAGATCTCGTTTGTAGATTTGCCGCGAAGTCTTGCTACTTCTTCTGGAGTCTTCAGCTCAGACAGACCAGCGATGGTAGCCAGAACTACGTTCTGCTTATTTCTGGATCCAAGGGATTTTGTACGGATGTTCTTAATACCAGCTAACTCGATTACGGCACGGGCTGGGCCACCAGCGATGACACCAGTACCTTCAGGAGCTTTCTTTAACAGAACCTCTGCGCTTCCGAATTTACCTACGTAGTCATGAGTGATACTTCCGTTCTCATTGATTGCTACGCTTACCAGTTTCTTCATAGCGTCTTCTTTACCTTTGCGGATAGCTTCCGGAATCTCGGCTGCTTTTCCAAGGCCTGCGCCTACGTGTCCATTGCCGTCGCCGACAACTACTAAAGCTGTGAAACGGAAGTTACGACCACCTTTAACAACTTTTGTAACACGCTTAATTGATACGACTTTTTCTTCCAGTTCGAACTGGCTTGCATCAATAATTGTATGCTTCATGTGTTCTTTTCCTTCCTTTCTTAGAATACCAGCCAGCTTCTCTAGCTGCGTCTGCAAATGCCTGGATTTTTCCCTGGTAGATGAATCCGCCACGGTCAAATACAACTTCAGTAATACCTGCTTCTACAGCTTTCTTTCCAAGAACGGTTCCAAGATATGCTGCTGCATCTACATTGTTGGTTTTCTCAAGCTCTGCTTTAACATCTTTCTGAAGAGTAGAAGCAGAAACTAAAGTATTTCCAATCGTATCGTCGATAATCTGAGCATACATATGGTTATTGCTGCGGAATACACACAGACGCGGACGCTGTGCAGTACCTACGATATGATTACGTAATCTTCTATGCTTTTTCTTGGCGCATCTGCGCTCTTGATACTTTACTAATCATGTTCACACTCTCCTTAATTATTTCTTACCAGTCTTACCAACTTTACGTCTGATCACTTCATCAGCATACTTGATTCCCTTGCCCTTGTATGGCTCAGGTCTTCTCTTGTCTCTGATTTCAGCGGCATACTGGCCAACTTTCTCTTTGCTGATACCGGAAACAATGATCTTGTTGCCGTCTACAGCGGAGGAGAGTCCTTCCGGATCGATCATCTCTACCGGATGAGAATATCCAAGAGACAGAACTAATTTGTTGCCCTGTTTTGCAGCTCTGTAACCTACACCGTTTACTTCCAGTGTTTTGGTATAGCCTTCGCTAACACCAATTACCATGTTGTGGATCAGAGTTCTGGTCAGACCATGAAGAGCTTTCATTTTCTTCAGATCGTTCGGTCTTGTAACTACTACGTGTCCGTCTTCCAGTTTGATGGTCATTTCAGACGGGAGAGTTCTCTCTAATGTTCCTTTTGGTCCTTTTACTACAACGTGGTTGTTTTCCTGGATGTCTACTGTTACACCTGCAGGAATTGCCACTGGCAGTCTTCCAATACGTGACATACCAATTTCCTCCTATTAACTTAGATTTTCGGAGAGAGCTTTAAGCTCTCTCTGTTTTCAGTTGCCTTGTTTCGTTTCTATTACCAAACGAATGCCAGAACCTCGCCGCCGACCTGCAGCTTACGAGCTTCTTTATCGGTGATAACACCCTGGTTTGTGGAAAGAATAGCGATTCCAAGTCCGCCAAGTACTCTCGCAGCTCATCTTTGCCAACATAGATTCTCAGACCCGGTTTGGAGATTCTCTTCAGACCGGTGATGATCTTCTCGTTTTTGTCAGCGCCGTATTTCAGGGTGATGTGCATATTCTGGAATGCACCCTCATCGCTGAGTTCATATTTTGCAATGTATCCCTCGTTTACCAGGATATCAGCGATTGCGATTTTCATTTTGGATGCCGGAACATCTACTGTATCATGTTTTGCAGTGTTAGCGTTACGGATTCTTGTAAGCATATCTGCAATCGGATCACTCATACTCATTTGAATTTGCCTCCTTCTAAAATTTTACCAACTAGCTTTCTTAACGCCAGGAATCTGGCCTTTGTATGCTAATTCACGGAAGCAGATTCTGCAGATTCCGTATTTTCTTAAATATGCGTGTGGACGGCCACAAATTCTGCAACGATTGTATTCTCTTGTAGAGAATTTAGCTTTGCGCTGCTGTTTGATTTTCATTGCTGTTTTAGCCATGAATCAATTCCTCCTATTACTTTGCGAATGGCATGTTGAATAATGTCAGTAATTCACGAGCTTCTTCATCTGTGTTAGCAGTGGTAACGAAGATAATGTCCATACCTCTGACTTTATCAACTTTATCATACTCGATCTCTGGGAAAATCAGCTGCTCTTTGATACCAAGAGCATAGTTTCCTCTGCCATCGAAAGCGTTCGGATTTACGCCGCGGAAGTCACGTACACGAGGCAGTGCCAGGTTGATCAGGCGGTCTGCGAACTCGTACATTTTCTCGCCACGAAGGGTAACTTTGCATCCGATCGGCATACCCTCACGGATTTTAAAGTTTGCTACGGAATTTTTCGCTTTGGTGGTAACTGCTTTCTGTCCGGTGATAGCTTCCATATCACTGATTGCAGCGTCCAGAAGTTTAGCGTTCTCCTTAGCTTCACCAACACCCATGTTGATTACGATTTTGGAGAGCTTCGGCACTTCCATCACGTTTTTGTATCCAAATTTTTGGTCATTGCATCAACGATCTGCTCGTTGTAAAGATCTTTCAGTCTACTCACGGTTTTGCCTCCTCTCTTCCTTAATCAATTACTGCGCCGTTCAGCTCTTTTGCTTTTGCAACGCGGGTTCTAACAGCTTTTGTTTTGCCGTTTTTCTCAACCATCTCAACTTTGATTCCAACGCGGGTCGGAACTCCTTTTACAACCAGCATTACGTTGGATGCATCGATAGGAGCTTCTTTGTTAACGATTCCGCCCTGCTGATTGCTCATAGACGGTTTCTCATGCTTTGTAATCATGTTTACGCCTTCAACAACAACACGGTTGTTCTTTACGTCAACGCTGACTACTTTGCCGGTTTTGTCTTTATCTTTGCCGGCGATTACCTTTACGGTATCGCCTTTTTTAATCTTCATTGACATAGCTGTCCTCCTATAATACTTCCGGAGCTAAGGAAACAATCTTCATGAACTGTTTCTCACGAAGCTCTCTGGCTACTGGTCCAAAAATACGGGTTCCTTTTGGAGTTTTGTCATCTTTGATAATAACTGCTGCGTTCTCATCAAATTTGATGTAAGAACCGTCTTTACGACGAGCGCCTTTTACGCTTCTTACAACAACAGCTTTTACTACGTCACCTTTTTTAACAACGCCGCCTGGTGTTGCATCTTTGACCGAAGCAACGATTACATCACCAATGTTGGCATATCTTCTTGTAGAACCGCCATAACACGAATGCATAAGATTTCTTTTGCACCGGTGTTGTCAGCGACTTTCAGTCTAGTTTCCTGCTGAATCATGCTGGTATTCCTCCTTTAGCATTCTGATCTCTTATTTATTTCGCTTTCTCAACGATCTCCACAAGTCTCCATCTCTTATCTTTGGATAAAGGTCTTGTTTCCATAACTCGTACGGTATCACCTACATGGCACTCGTTGTTTGCATCGTGTGCTTTCAGCTTATATGTGCTTTTTACAATTTTCTTGTACAGAGGATGTTTTACATGGTCTTCGATGGCAACCACGATAGTCTTATCCATCTTATCGCTGACAACTTTGCCCACGCGAGTTTTTCTAAGATTTCTTTCTTCCACGATATTTTCCTCCTAATTACTCAGCTGCGTTTGCCTTCTGGGCAATAACAGTCTGGATTCTTGCAATATTTTTGCGAACCTCTTTGATTCGGCTTGTATTGTCAAGCTGGTTGGTTGCATTCTGGAATCTTAAATTGAAGAGTTCCTTTTTAGCAGCTACTAATTCGTCATTCAGCTCAGCTGCGCTCTTTGTATTTAAATCTTTTACAAATTCGTTAGTTTTCACTGTTATCACCGCCTTCTAAGTCTGCACGAGAAACAACTTTGCATTTACATGGTAACTTATGCATGGCAAGACGTAATGCCTCGCGGGCTGTTTCTTCCGGAACACCTGCGATTTCGAACATTACACGGCCTGGTTTTACTACTGCTACCCAGTACTCCAGAGAACCTTTTCCGGAACCCATTCGGGTTTCAGCCGGCTGTGCGGTTACTGGTTTGTCCGGGAAATTTTGATCCAAACTTTACCACCACGTTTGATGTAACGTGTCATGGCGATACGGGCTGCTCGATCTGGTTGGATTTGATCCAGCATGGCTCAAGGGCTACGAGACCAAATTCACCGTAGTTAATTTTGTTTCCTCTGAGGGCTTTACCTTCATGGAACCACGGAACTGTTTACGACGTTTTACTCTCTTCGGCATTAACATAATTAATTCTCGCTCCCTTCCTTTTTAGTTCTGGTTGGAAGTACTTCGCCATTGTAGATCCATGCTTTTACGCCAACTTTACCGTAAGTGGTATCTGCTTCAGCGAATCCATAATCGATATCGGCACGCAGGGTCTGCAGCGGAATAGTTCCCTCGCTGTAGAACTCGGTACGAGCCATATCAGCTCCACCAAGACGTCCGGATACAGATGTTTTGATTCCCTTAGCGCCAGCTCTCATCGTACGCTGCATGGTAGACTTCATAGCACGACGGAAGGAAATACGGTTTTCCAGCTGTAATGCAATGTTCTCAGCAACGAGCTGTGCATCGCGGTCCGGTCTTTTTACTTCTTTGATATCTACGATAAGCTTTTTGTCAGTCAGTTTCTGAACTTCAGCTTTTACTTTCTCGATCTCTGCTCCGCCTTTACCGATAACAACGCCCGGTTTTGCGGTGTAGATGATAACTTTTACTCTGTCAGATGCTCTTTCGATTTCGATCTTGGAAACACCTGCGCTGTACAGTTTCTTCTTCAGGTATGTGCGGATGTTGTAGTCCTCTACGAGGTTATCTGCGAAATCACCCTCGGCATACCATTTGGAATCCCAGTCTTTAATAACACCGACTCTCAGGCCGTGTGGATTAACTTTCTGTCCCATGACATGTCCTCCTTATTTCTCGTCTAACACAATCGTGATGTGGCTGTTTCTCTTCAGGATTCTGTAAGCTCTGCCCTGTGCTCTCGGATGAATTCTCTTCATGGTCGGAGCCTTGTTAGCGAAGCACTCAGCTACATACAGGTTTTCTCTGGAAAGACCGTTGTTGTTCTCAGCGTTTGCGATTGCGGACTCCAGCAGTTTTTTCACTACGCTGGAGGCATATCTCGGGTTATAAGTTACAATACCAAGTGCGGTTGTTACGTCTTTACCGCGGATTGCATCTAAAACAAATCCAGCTTTCTGCGCAGACATTTCTAGCGTAGGATAACTTTGCAGACGGTCTGGTATCTTTGTTAGCATTTCTTGCTCTTTTAATCTGACTTCTATGTCCTTTAGCCATTGCTAAAAAACCTCCTCTCTCAAATCATTCTACTTAGCGGACGCCGGATTTCTTCTCGTCCTTGCCGTGACCTCTGTAGGTTCTGGTTGCTACGAACTCACCGAGTTTGTGTCCAACCATGTCCTCTGTAACGTATACCGGCACATGTTTTCTTCCGTCATGAACAGCGATTGTGTGTCCAACGAATGACGGGAAGATTGTAGAACGACGTGACCAGGTTTTAATGACTGTTTTATCTCCTGAAGCGTTTGCAGCGTCAACTTTCTTTAACAGGCTTTCATCTGCAAATGGTCCTTTTTTTAATGAACGAGACATCGTTTACCTCCTTATTTCGATAAAGCTTTTCCATCGCGTCTTCTTACGATGTACTTGTTAGACTGCTTGTTCTTTGCTCTGGTCTTCAGGCCAAGAGCCGGTTTTCCCCAAGGAGTAGACGGGCCCGGACGTCCGATACCGGTCTTTCCTTCTCCACCACCATGTGGATGGTCATTCGGGTTCATGACAGAACCACGTACAGTCGGGCGGATACCCATGTTACGTTTCCGTCCTGCTTTACCAATGTTGATCAGGCTGTGCTCGCCATTTCCAACAACACCGATGGATGCACGACAGTTGATCGGAACCATTCTCATCTCTCCAGACGGAAGACGAAGGGTTGCGTATTTGCCTTCTTTAGCCATCAGCTGAGCGCCATTACCAGCTGCACGAACAAGCTGTCCGCCTTTGCCTGCATGAAGCTCTACGTTGTGAACCATGGTACCAACCGGAATCTCGGACAGCGGCAGGCAGTTTCCAGGTCTTACCTCGGCAGCAGCGCCGCTCATAACCTTCATGCCAACTTTCAGTCCTTCCGGAGCCAGGATGTATGCTTTCTCGCCGTCTGCATAGCAGATCAGAGCGATGTTTGCTGTTCTGTTCGGATCGTACTCGATCGATTTAACGATTGCCGGAACATCATCTTTTCTTCTCTTGAAGTCGATGATTCTGTATTTTCTTCTGCTTCCGCCTCCGCGGTGTCTTACAGTGATTTTACCCTGGTTGTTACGACCAGCGTTTTTCTTCAGGGACACTACCAGAGATTTCTCCGGTGTGCTCTTCGTGATTTCGTTGAAATCAGAGGAGGTCATGTGTCTTCTGGAAGGTGTATATGGGTTAAAGCTTTTGATTCCCATTACTTTGTTCTCCTTTCATTTCGTATCGCACTTATGTGTGCATATTTCGAACAGCTGCTAATTAAAGTCCTTCGAAGATTTCGATGTCTTTGCTGTCCTCGGTCAGAGCAACGATTGCTTTCTTGCTCTTTGCAGTTTTTCCAACTACCATTCCACGACGTTTGTTCTTTCCGTCCATGTTCATGGTGTTTACGCTTTTTACTTTTGTTCCTTCGAACATTTTCTCAACTGCTTCTTTAATCTGAGATTTGTTTGCTTCCGGGTGAACCATAAATGTGTATTTCTTCTCGCCCATAGCGTTCATGCTCTTCTCAGTTACGATTGGTTTCAGGATTACGTCGTAATATCTGATATCTGCCATTATGCGTACACCTCCTCGATAGATGCAACACTGCTCTTGGTTGCGATGATGGTGTTGTATTTCAGCATGTCGAATACATTGATGGTATTAACAGATGCATCTGAACGCCGGCAATATTTCTTGCGGAAAGTGCTACGTTTTCGCTGTCATCTCCGATGATTACCAGTGCGTTGTTTACTTTGAGGTTATCAAGCACTTTCTTCATCTCTTTTGTTTTAACCTCTGCAAGTTTCAGCTCATCAAGAACGATGAATTTGTTCTCCTGAACTTTGCTTGTCAGAACGGATTTTAATGCAGCTCTTTTCTCTTTCTTGTTCATTTTGAAAGAGTAATCTCTTGGTACTGGAGCGAATACAACTCCGCCGCCTGTCCACTGAGGAGCTCTTGTTGAACCTGTCTTGCGTGACCTGTTCCTTTCTGTCTCCACGGTTTTCTTCCGCCACCGCTTACTTCGGAACGGGTTTTAGCTTTCTGAGTTCCCTGACGATTATTTGCAAGCTGAAGCACTACAGCCTGATGTACCAGATGCTCGTTGATTTCTACACCGAACACTGCATCATTAAGCTCCATGCTGCCAACTTCTTTGCCTTCCATATTTAATACAGATACGTTAGCCATTACGTGTGTTCCTCCTTTCAACGAACTTATTTACCGCATTTTACTGTCTCTTTGATGGTAACCATGGATTTCTTCGGTCCTGGTACAGCACCTTTGACTAACAGTAAATTGTTCTCTACGTCAACTTTTACGATTTCCAGGTTCTGTACGGTGATTTTCTTTCCACCCATCTGTCCTGGCATTCTTTTTCCTTTGAATACCTTACTCGGATCGGAGCAAGCGCCATTGGAACCTGCGTGACGATGATATTTGGAACCATGAGCCATAGGTCCTCTGGACTGACCATGTCTCTTGATGGCACCCTGGAATCCTTTACCTTTGCTTGTTGCAGTAGCGTCGATTTTATCGCCTGCGCCAAAGATATCGGCCTTGATTTCCTGTCCTAATGTATAGGTTTCAGCATCTTCAAATCTGAACTCTTTCAGATATCTCTTGCAGGAAACACCTGCTTTTGCGAACTGGCCTTTCATTGGTTTGTTCACACGGTTTTCTTTCTTCTCGCCGAAGCCTACCTGAATTGCACTGTACCCGTCGTTGTCTGCGGTTTTCACCTGTGTTACAACACACGGACCTGCCTGCAATACAGTTACCGGTACTAAAACACCGTTTTCGTCGAAGATCTGAGTCATTCCGACTTTTGTAGCTAAAATTGCTTTCTTCATTCCTTTTACCTCCTGTTTTATCTACAGCGGAACTTCCTATTATAAAGAAGTTCATTCTAGCGAACAGTTGATATAAGTGGAACACTATGACCCTTAGGGATGTTGATTCCTTCGAATGAGTGTTGCTTCTATATCATCTATTGCTTACTTAATTGATGGCCGGGGGCTGATCCCGGACTTTTTACAGCTGATCTTATTTGTTTTTCATCTTGATATCGATGTAAACACCAGCCGGCATTTCCAGTCTTGCTAATGCATCCACTGTTTTCTGGTAGGTGCGATGATATCAATCAGTCTCTTGTGGGTTCTCTGCTCGAACTGCTCACGGGAATCTTTGTACTTGTGAACTGCACGAAGGATTGTTACTACCTCTTTCTTCGTTGGAAGCGGTACTGGTCCGCTCACCGTTGCTCCGTTCTTCTTTACAGTTTCGATAATTTTCTGTGCAGATGCATCTACTAACTGATGATCATACGCTTTCAGTGTAATTCTCATTACTTGACTTGCCATAAAAAAAGTCGCCTCCTTTTCGCACTTTTACGAGTACGACAAGCGGTGACTGTACACTTACCCGTGTGTGTCCTGATGTTTGCACACGGTCGTTTCCACTCTTACAGGTGGACTTAATTGTGGGTACAGTGACTTGTCGCCAGTTTCTTTAACTTGACATTCGCTCCACGGAAAACCCGCTGTTTCTCAGCGGCAACCTCGCGCTTCAACGCTATCAATGTCACAACAGTTGT
>ENA-OQDD01000617-OQDD01000617.1-human-gut-metagenome-genome-assembly--contig:-NODE-617-length-13797-cov-1.892977_pt1 | contig 13797 bp, 17 predicted proteins | sample MGYA00242507_ERZ504598 | MGnify/ENA primary metagenome ERZ504598 (study PRJEB26092, sample SAMD00036318) | human gut metagenome | host: Homo sapiens | study: EMG produced TPA metagenomics assembly of... | reverse complement strand
GTAGCAGGCGAAAACCTTTCACGCCGTGACGGTATCGGTATCTGGGACATTGAAAGTGTCACTATCGAAGCCACTTCCGAAACACAGATACTGGCTATTGAAGTAGCTATGTAAACCATATTATTCATGCGCAATCATCCAAACGGGAAATTTGCGCCACAAATACCTCTTTACGTCCTTATCTTAACCCCATTTTTCTACAAATTTTATACGCCACACGGTCTACAGAACAAAATTACACATCTAGCAGACCAACTCTTTCTTCAAACGAAAGTCCTAATACAAACAATTTTTGAAGGTATATACAATAATAAACAGATTATTCCCTCTCCCAATTATAAGACAGCCGGAGCTGTGTTCAAATATCCCTTATCTTTTAGTTTAGCAAAGATTCCGGTATTGACAATCTGTACACATATTCTAATCTTTATAATAAAAACAGGGAACAAACGGTATTCCACCATCAAATACTTGAGATATCCTCTACTATAAAAATAAGAACTTCCTTCTGAATGGCCGAACGCAATCCACTTTCCATCCATACACTGGCTTTTTGTAATAAACTCAATTGACACGCAAGCAAAATCAATAGAATAATAATTATACCTAACTCTATCTGTACTTTTCATTATAGTTTGTTTTTTCAAAGTAAAGATAAACAAGAATCAATAATTTACGGAAGTAAAACAGAGAGAGTCTTTCAACGACACAAACCTCAGATTATCTTTTAATTATAGATAATCTGAGATTCGTGTTGAAACAAAAGCTTTTTCAGAGTGTTTCTTAGAGTTCTATTGTCAATTCTACCGGACAATGATCTGAGCCAAAGATATCCGTATAAATATGTGCACCTTTCAACCTATCTTTCAGTGAATCGGAAGTGAGAAAATAATCAATACGCCAACCTGAATTCTTTTCACGGGCTTTAAAACGATAAGACCACCATGAATAGATTCCTTCCTGCTCTGGATAAAAATAGCGGAACGTATCCGTAAAACCGGACTCAAGCAAAGTGGTAAACTTGGCACGTTCCTCATCAGTGAAACCTGCATTTTTACGGTTTGTCTTAGGATTCTTCAAGTCTATTTCCTTATGCGCCACGTTCAGGTCACCACACACAATGACAGGTTTCTTTTCTTCCAGTTTTTTCAGATAGGCACGGAAATCATCTTCCCATTTCATTCTATAATCCAACCGTCGCAATTCTTCCTGCGAATTGGGAGTATACACAGTAATCAAATAAAACGATTCCAATTCAAGAGTGATTACCCGTCCTTCGTGATCATGCTCTTCTATGCCTAAACCGTATGTCACAGATAATGGTTTGACTTTAGAAAAGATAGCTGTGCCTGAATACCCTTTCTTTTCAGCATAATTCCAATAGGAGTGATAACCTTCAAACTTGGCATCCAGTTGCCCTTCCTGCATCTTTGTTTCCTGCAGGCAGAAAAAGTCTGCTTCTAAACGATGGAAAACATCAACAAAACCTTTATCATAACAGGCTCGCAAGCCATTTACATTCCATGATATGAATTTCAACATGATTCTTTTATTATTTGTAGATTAAAAACATTCCAGAACAAAAGTAAGTACAAAAGCATACTTATCAAAGCAAAAAAACTTAAAACAAAAAAGCGTCCTATTTTCGTAAACGAAACAGGACGCTTATCCTTATTAATTAAGGAAAATGTTTTCTCTATAATTACTGTGCCGAATCACTGGGAGCAGGAGTTTCTGTTGCAGCGTCATTTGTTTGCGGAGCAGCGAAACCTGAAGGTGCATTCAGCGGATTAGTAGCTCCTTCTTTCACTGCCTCTTCCATGATTACAGAAGAATCTGTATGAGCAGCAGGAACAAAATAAGCAGTAAGCACACTACATGCCACCATAAAAGCAGCTAACCCCCATGTTAATTTCTCAATAAAATCTGTAGTCTTGCGAACACCCATTATTTGATTTGAAGAAGCAAAACTAGAAGCCAAGCCTCCACCTTTTGAGTTCTGAATCAGTACGACGAAGCACATCAAAAGAGCTGCAAGCACAATTAATCCAATAAGTAATAAATACATTTTCTTTATTTTGATTTAGTGTTAATAATCAATTTCTCCAAAAATCTTATTTGGTCTGCAAAGTAAGCGTTTTTTTTGGATATTTCAAATTTAATTTTTTAATAATTTCAAGAGCCTTAGAATATCTTTGCTGTTTAACGTATATTTTAGCCAATGTTTCAGTGAAATAGCTTTCATCCTCCATATCCTCTTCATTATCTTCCGACTCCTCTTCTTCAGAAACTTTATTCTTCACCGGTGCCGCCTCTTTTATTCCTAATTGAGGTAACAAAGGTTCCTCTGCCGACTTTTCAATGAAGTTGTCTATCAAATTCTGTCCTTTCATCTGAGGTATATCATCAGACACATGTTCTTTCCTCATGCAATAAAAAAGAAGTATAATCTGTTGTTACATCCATTGGTAATTCCATAGCGGCGGCCTCTTCAGGCAAAGAAGAGAGAAAAGTATCGATCAATGAAAGAGTACGATCCAAACCAGCCTCTTCCTTAGGTAGGTCTTGTTTTTCAAAGGAAGATACAGTAAAGCGCTCCCCCTCTATCAGATAAAAAAGAATCTTGCGGTCAGCTACATACAATGCAGCCTTACGTAGTTCCTCACCAAATGTTATGTCATGCAATAAAAACAGATTCTTCAGATAAAGCAGTCTCACCGTCTGAAAATATGGATAACGCGCAAGCAGCGTCCGCAACTCGTACAAAGTATCCCGATTCAATCGTTCAGGATGCGTTATCCATTCATATAATTGTTGTTGTATCATGACGGAAAATCACTCACTACCAGTTTGCCACTGTAGCATTGAATATTTGCTCTACAATTTCTTTAATCATTTGGTTTACCAACTCATCCTGCACAGCACTTAACTGCTGATTGGAATTATATTCACGACTAGCCGAAAATTGCTGTCCGTTCATATTTTCCGTAGGATTGGAACTATTGACAAAATTCACTCTCACCGTCATACGCAATTCTACCATACTAGAATAGCCATCGGATCCAATTCCTTTATTAAATGCCTCATAATTCGTTATCTCACCAGACAATTGCAGGTCACCACTGCGCTTGACTTGCTTTAAACGAGTTTGTTGCATATAAATATCCTGTAATGCCGTATTGAACATATTCTCCATCGGTCCCCAAACAAAGCCAGCTGAACGGTTTGGGAAATTCTCAAACGAAATAGTCTTTACCTTTGTATAATCTATAGACGATCCGTTAAATTTATATGAAATAGAACAAGCAGTTACGATCCCCGCCAGTACCATCAACACACCAACTACTTTCAATTGTTTAATCCAAACCATATTCTTTTATTTTTCTATAAAGTGTTCGTTCTGAAATATTCAAATCTTTTGCTGCATTCTTACGCTTTCCATGATGACGGTCGAGCGCCTTACGTATCATTTCTTTCTCCACTTCGTCCAATGACAAAGTGGCTTCTTCTACAACCTCCTCCGTATCCTGAATATCATCTACTACAGGATGAGCCGGTTTGGCGGCAGAAATTATGGTAGGCGTAGCAGGCACCACTGTAGCAACTAAATTCCGTTGCGGTTCCTGATAATAAGAAACTGCCGTAGTAGCTGGTGCCGTCGGAACAGATTGCGCGCCACGTTCCGCCATCAGTGTATTGACTAACTTCTTCAAGTCAGTCACATCACGCCGCATATCAAACAACACCTGATACAAAATCTCACGCTCACTTTCAAAAGCCTTCCCTGTATTTGCTTTCACTCCAAACAAAGCAGGCAAACCAGAATTCACATGTTGCTCTGGTAAATAATTTCTCAAAATCTCTGCCGTTATATCCCGGTTAGTTTCAATAATAGATATCTGTTCAGTGATGTTTTTCAACTGGCGCACATTACCGGGCCACGAATAAGCCAGCAACAAAACTTTCGCATCTTCTGTCAACTGGATAGCCGGCATACGATATTTCTCAGCAAAATCTGATGCAAATTTACGGAAAAGTAAAGTTATATCATCTCCACGCTCACGCAAAGGAGGTATTTTAATAGGTACAGTGTTCAAACGATAATACAAATCCTCACGAAAACGACCTTCAGCAATGGCTTCCGTCAGATTCACATTGGTAGCGGCAACAATACGCACATACCGTTTTCTGCACTTTAGATGAACCTACCTTAATGAATTCACCACTTTCAAGTACACGTAACAGACGTGCCTGAGTAGCAAGAGGCAACTCTCCTACTTCATCCAGAAAAATGGTTCCACCATTGGCTTCGGCAAAATAGCCATTACGGTCACTGATAGCGCCCGTAAAAGCACCTTTTCATGTCCGAAAAGCTCTGAATCTATAGTACCTTCAGGAATAGCCCCACAGTTCACCGCTATATACTGTCCATGTTTACGGCGACTGAACTGATGAATAATCTGTGGGAAATTTTCCTTTCCCACCCCACTTTCACCGGTGATCAACACTGACAAATCAGTGGGTGCCACCTGGATAGCCACGTCTATGGCACGGTTCAACCCTTCGGCATTACCAATAATACCAAATCTGAGCTTTACATTTTGTATTTCTGACCTAACCATATTCACTCTATTATATGACAAAATTACAAATTCTCAGGCAGACAACAAGAAATTATGGCAGAAAAATAAAAAATAAGACGTGGATTTCACGGATAGATACGGTCTTTAAAAGAAAAACCGTGAAAACCCGCGCAATCCACGCCCGAATAAAAAATCCTGTTATAAATTAGTCGATTTCTTGATCGGCCTCATAACCACCCATTTCACGAATGGCATTTTTCAAAATAGCATACTGCTGGAAGAGGTGATTGACAGGAATTTCGTTTTCAGTATAATCATGCATCGGACTCTTCAAGAAGAAACTCAAGAAACGTTGGATACCAAAACGTCCTGCACGTGCAGCCAGGTCACTCAACAATACAAGGTCCAAGCACAGAGGAGCAGCAAGAATTGAATCACGGCAAAGGAAATTAATCTTAATCTGCATTGGATACCCCATCCATCCGAAGATATCAATATTATCCCAACCTTCTTTATTATCATTACGAGGCGGATAGTAATTGATACGTACTTTATGATAGTAGTCTGTATACAAGTCCGGCTGATCTTCCGGAACAAGAATAGATTCCAGTGTAGATAATTTGCTGACCTCCTTCGTGTGGAAGTTAGCCGGCTCATCTAACACCAAACCATCACGATTACCTAAAATGTTTGTAGAGAACCAACCGTCCAAGCCTAAACAACGGGTTCCAATAATCGGTGCGAAACCTGATTTAACCAACGTTTGACCCGTCTTGAAATCCTTGCCGGCAATAGGCATTTTAGTCTTTTCAGCCAACTCCCACATAGCAGGAATATCAACAGTTGTATTAGGTGCTCCCATAATGAAAGGACATCCTTCCGACAGTGCAGCATAAGCATAGCACATAGACGGAGCGATATGAGCCTTATCATCATCTTTCATAGCCTGTTCCAATGCTGCCAATTGTTCCGTGTATTTTTTCATCAACAGGAACATAAATCTCTGTAGAAGCAGCCCAAAGAACAACAATACGGTCACAATTGTTAGCCACTTTAAAATTGCGGATATCTTCACGCAACTGTTCCATCATATCCCAACGATTCTTGCAATCTTTCACATTATCACCATCCAGACGACTAGCATAGTTGTGGTCGAAAGCAGCTTTCATTGGAACTATTTTCTCCAATTCATCCTTTACAGGATTAATATCTTTCTCTTTTAAAACCTCAGCATTGACTGCTGATTCGTAAGCATTAGCCGGATAAACATCCCATGCACCAAACACAATGTCATTTAAGTTTGCCAATGGAACAATTTCACCATAATGCAAATACTTTTTATTCTCTCCACGGCCAACACGCATTTTATCATATTGAGTCATAGATCCGACAGGTTTTGCCAATCCCTTACGAGCCATCAGCACACCTGTCATAAAAGTTGAAGTAACAGCGCCCAATCCAACACAAAGAACGCCTAATTTACCGGTTGCCGGTTTCACATTCATTTTTTCCATTCTAATTTCTTTGTTAAAATTGCATCTCATAGCAGAGATTAAGATAATTTGTGCCAAAGTTACACCTTCTTTTGAAAACTTCCATGCTTTTTCTAGTTTTTTTTGTAGCTTTGCGACCGTTTAATATAAATAGGTATGAATGATATTTGTTGCATAGGTCACATTACATTAGATAAAATAGTAACACCCAGAAAAACGACTTATATGCGGCGGGACTTCTTATTATTTCTCACACGGAATCAGTCACTTAAAGGATACAAAGCATTATCAGCTGGTCACGGCACTAGCTCCAAGTGAATTTAAAGCTGTTGAAGATATTCGTGCTAAAGGCATCAAAGTTACTGTTATTCCTAGTCACCGGACAGTGTATTTTGAGAATACATACGGTGAGAATCAAGACAACCGCAGCCAGCGGGTATTGGCTAAAGCCGATCCCTTCACCGTAGAACAACTAGAGAACATAAATGCTCATATTTTTCATTTGGGAAGTCTTTTAGCAGATGATTTCTCTTTGGACGTTGTGAAATATCTTTCTACCAAAGGTATATTAGCTGTAGATGCACAAGGGTACTTACGTGAAGTCCGAGGGGAAAAAGTTTATCCGATAGATTGGACAGACAAAGTAGAAGCACTAAAATATATTGACATTCTAAAGGTAAATGAACATGAAATGGAAGTGCTTACCGGTCAGACAGACATAAAACAAGCTGCCCTACAACTAGCAGAATGGGGAGTAAAAGAGGTATTGATTACATTGGGAAGCTTAGGGTCTATAATTTATGCGGAAGGTACATTTCATAAAATCCCTGCCTATCCTCCTAAAGACATAGTAGATGCCACTGGCTGTGGAGATACTTATGCTACCGGATATTTATATATGCGTAATAAAGGGGCTTCCTATGAAGAAGCCGGTTGTTTTGCAGCAGCTATGTCGACACTGAAACTAGAGGCATCCGGTCCTTTCAGCAAAACCGAAGAGGATGTATGGAATATCATCCGAACCAGTTCTTTAAAAGCTGAAAAAATTTAAGAAGAAATGGACAATCCCGATAAAGCCTAACAACTGTATCGGGATTATTCATTTCAGTTTCTTTCCACGTCAGCATACCACGAATAGAATAACACAATACAAAAAGAAACAAATGGTATGATGAATGATAAGGACATGGTACTATTATCTGCCACATAACCCATCAGCACAGGACCAACAGCCCCTCCTACGGGAGACATCATAAGGAAGGAAGAAGCCCGTTTGGTCTTTCCACCCAATCCCCTTCAAAGATATGGCAAAAATAGTGGGAAACATGATGGCTTCGAACACATATACCAAAAACAAAGCAACTAATGAAATTTTTCCTAAATTGCAAACGATAAGAAAAGTAGCCGCTACCGTTCCCAAAGCACAGTATAGCAAAACTCTTTCTGCACGAATTCGCTGCATAATCCAACTACCGGCAAAACGTCCGCACATAAATAACCCGAGCCCACCGAATGAAAGCACTACTGCCGCATCACGGGCATTCATCCATCCATCGTCCACCACATAATTGATAAAGAAACTATTGATAGAAATCTCTGCTATTTCATAACTGAATAGTGCCAGTAGACCAAATAAAAATAATTTATGCGACCATAAGCCTTTTTTAACTGTCTTTCCATTCACCACATTGTCTGTATGAACAATCTCCGGAAGTTTGATACGGGAAAAAATAAATCCCACTGCCAGTACAACCACTCCCATCAACATATAAGGATACGAGATATTTGCTTCTCCCTTCCCCGAGAACAATAACAGTCCTCCTACTAAAGGACCACAAATACATCCTAGCCCATTAAAAGACTGGGCCAGGTTCAACCGACTGGCAGCTGTTTCCCTATCCCCCAGTTCTGTCATATAAGGATTTGCAGCTGTTTCCAAAAAGACCAAACCGCAAGCAATGACAAACAAAGAGAACAGGAAAAATTCAAATGACATCCAATACTCGCCGGAATAAACATCAAGGACCCGATTCCATAAAGCAACAATCCGAAAACAACTCCCTTACGATATCCATATTTGGTTATAAACAATCCTGCCGGAATAGCCATTATGAAATAGCCTAGATAAAACATCACCTGTACCATTGCCGAATGAGTACGGGTAATATCCATCACCTCTTGAAAATGTTTGTTCAATACATCAAGAATAGCATGTGCGAATCCCCATAAAAAGAACAAAGAGGTTACTAAAACAAAAGGAACTAAATAGTCCCTTTTCACCAATGCGTGTCTTTGTATTTCCATATCCTATTACAATAATGCAAGCAATTGAGCCAAGTCCGTAATAATTACATCAGGAACAGATTCGTCTATAACTTCTCCTCCCCAACCTTCTCCTTTCAACCAGGCAACGCGACAACCTACAGCTTTGGCCGGAACAACATCTTTTAAGAAAGAATCTCCGACCACCAGCACATTCTCTGCCGCAAATCCCATAGCATCTACTCCAAGTCTATAGATAGCAGGATCCGGCTTACGAACACCCACTACAGAGGATTCAATTATCTCATCAAAGAAATCCAAAAGTCCGAAATCCTTTAAAATAGTCTGTATATTGCCATAAAATTAGAAACCAACACCAACCTATACTTCTTAGCCAACTCCTTCACTACCGGGCGTGTAACCTGCAATATATCCAACACATACCCATAACAGCTGTCTGCCACTTTCACTGCATAAGATTGCAGTTGCAACTCATCCATAGGCAACTTTCTCTGTTCCGCCAACCATTCCACCTGAAGTTTAGTCTTGATAGAAAGCACATCATGAAAATTATGCCAAGGCTGGACAAAAGGATATTTAGCCAACGCCCTTTCTCCAAAAACGTATGCCTCACGGAAACTTTCCTTATCCACCGGCACCTGATGTTCCATATACTTAGTCCACAACACTTCCGCCCAATGACAGCTGTTCGTATCTATTGTACCGCCATAATCAAATATAACTCCCTGAATATTTTTCAATGTATCCATTATCTTACTTATTAGCAGGTGTACCATTGCCGACTTTCATCAACAACACACCAATTACAATCCAAATCAATTCACGTACACGGGTTATCAATCCGGTATAAACCCCAAAAGCTCCCGGAATAGCCAACCCTCCTACCGCCAAAGCAAAGCCTCCTTCACGTGCGCCCAATTGCATAGGCGAGAAAAAGAACAAATTGGCAAACAAAGAAGTAAATGCCATAATTAAAATACAAGCTGGAAAACTGACATCCGTTGTCAGAATATTCAATATGAAATACACTTCCAGACATCCTATAATCCGAGCCATGAATTCCAGACTTAACGAGGCATAAAACGTAGATCTACGCTGTTTATGCAGTTCGGCTATCTGACTGTCCACACGTTCCAAAGCCTCGCGTTTATTTTCCGAAAAACGTTTAGCCCATTCTTTGATAAAAGGAATATGCTGAAGCAATTTTAAAGTACGGACAGCCATACCATTCTTGTAACCTTTCATAAAAAAATAAATGGCTAAAAGAGAAACCGCCCCACAACAGCCAATATAGTTCCCATGGCAATATCTACCGGACGTAGAGCCAGATACAAAAAGATAGAAAAAAACCAAAAACAAAAATGCGAGAAAATATGCATCATCACATAAAGAATTACTGATGAAGTTGCCTTACTGGCCCCAACATAAGGAGTCAGCTCCATAATGCGGTAAGGCTCTCCTCCCATCAATCCCACCGGGGTGGCATAATTCAGTGCAAATCCGGAAACTGTCAGTTTATAAACTTTCCAAAATGGAATAGGTGTTCCCTTTTTTCCATCCCGGATGATAATATACCAAGAAAGGGTATTGAACAGATAAATAATAATCCATAACCCTACCACAGCCGGCAACCACATTCCCGCCCGGCGCAAATTAGCCAGTAGTTCATCATACTCCATATCAAAAGAACAAAGCATCACTACGATGGCTGCAATTCCAAACATCAGGAATATATTTCTATACTTACTTTTCACTTCGTTATGTATTTATGATACAATCGTGCGCAAATCGCCTCATGGCAATGACGCATATATACAAACAAAGAGGTCATCACAACAACCTCGAACACAAAATACAACCATGGTTCGCCAATCAACAAACTGATATATAGAGCAATGGCACGTGTATTAAAAGTCAAGATATTGGTATATTTCATCAAAGGTTTGCTAGCCGCACGAAATTCATCCCGTAATTCCTGTGGAATATTGTCTCCATACTTTTCCTTCACCAATGCATAAAACTGTTGGAAATTAGGAGTCATTCTTTCCTGCTGACGTGTATAATTACCATAGAAATACAAGAAAGCTTTCCACCAGAAGTTTCCCTTCCACGGCAGACTGTAGAAGATTTCACGCTGTTGTTTGAAATTATCCAATTCGCTTCCGCTTTTCCCTTTTAAAAAGTATAAATGAATATTACGATAATAATCCGCCAATGTACATTGTTTGCTATGACAAACAGTACCCGAAACAATAGCCAATATCCAAATAAAAATACCCCAATGCATGCCGTCACCAATATGAAACGGCATGGGTTGGTTCATCAGTCTGAGACAAATTGCCGCATAAATGGTAAAGAACCAAATATCACCGGCAAATCCATCCAACATACGCCCCCACTGGGTTTTCTGTCCTGTCAGACGCGCCAATTGTCCATCCGCACTGTCATAATGATTCGCCCACATCAACAAAAGTATACCCAAAAGAGTATGTTTCATATCAGGATAATAAAACATCACACCAGCACCTATACCTAAAATGATAGAAAAAATGGTTACCACATTAGGGTGTACCTTTAGTTTTTTAAAAAATAATGCCCATGCATAACCTATGGGACGGTTGAAATAAATATCCAGGAACTCCTCTGTGTCCATGGATTTGAAAGAAGCCTCTATTCCTTTCTTCTCACTTTCTGTACTCATGTCTTTTTTATTTCATTTGCTTTTTAGCCCGTTTATAAATGCACTCTGCAATTTTACCTCCCGCTTCCTCACGGCAACGGGCAAAGCTGGGCCAGTCGTTAAAATCGATTATTCGCAGTGTGCCATCAGCTGAAATCACACAATCACCTCCGTAAATGGGCACATTCAGCGCCTCGGCAGCTTTATCACTTTGTATTTTCAATTCCTCTACGCTAAAAGGAATTCCTTTAGCTATCCCATTTATTTTCTCCAGACCAAACTTGCTGTGCGAACAAGGAGAGGGATAAAACCAATAAAAAAAAATCAGTTCCATGCACTCCGTAGAATTTTACCAAGTCACCTTGCAAGTGTTCGTTTATGACTGCAACAGGAATACCGCGTTTACGGAAATCAGCCAATATATTTTCTACCTCTTCCTTACAGGTGGCGTAGGCAACATCTTCTTTCACCATAGCGTGAGAGTCACCTCGTTTCACCCAACAAGGATAACAATTTTCCAAATACTCATCTGCCGTAGAAATTATAAAACTTTGCGGATGAGGAACCCCGTTCTTTATAAGTAATTCTGTCATTGGCTTACGCACACAATTATCTATACCGTAGGCAGAGTTTATCACCAATGCACCTTCATCCTCCAAAGACCTCAAACGAGCTATCGTTACCTTATCACGGGCCATATCAAAAATAATATCTCCCTTGACACCCTGTTCCACGAAATCTTTCTCCGCATAAACTTTCACCTCACAGCCCAACCGCCGCAATTCCTCCGTCACCTTATAAAATATGGCGGCATCATTGTCTACATGATTGGGGGAATATTCATTTCCACGGCTTACCCCTATTATTGAAATTACATCCATTCCTTCTGTTGTGTTTAAGTTACTCCTCTTTACCGGCTAGAAAATTTTCAGCTTTCACGATATCACCAGCATGATCTACATCCAAAATTTTTGTAAAAGGATAAGCCTTTAATTTCAAGCCGTCGGCTACCAACTGTCGTTGAAAGTTACGCATACGTGACATACCTTTCTCCATACACCATGCAACGTCTTAACGGCTGCCGGGGTCAGACAATAAATGCCTCCAGATATATAACGGCATTCGGGAGTCGCCTCATCATGGAAACCTGTTATATCCAAAGCACTGTCCGTAGATATATAAAGCGGTTTTCATCATCTATAAAATCCGTTACCGCCATATACCCATCTGTTTCCGATTGTTTGAACGTTTCAATAAAAGTCGAAAACTCTTCTTCACGGAATATAGTATCCACAGTAGTCAAGCAGAATTTATCATCCTGCAAATAAGGGCTCAGTTCATAAAAACTGTGCATGGAACTGGGGGTAGTTTTCACAACTACTTCCAATGGGATCTCTGCTTCTGCCTGTAGTTTTGCCAAATGCTCTTTTGTCAATGGACTTTCATTATTAATAATGACAACCACCTTATCAGCTCCGTTACGTACAAAAATCTGTATCAAGCGATCAATCATGGCAACTCCGTTCAGTTGCACCAAAGGTTTGGGCAAAGCAACCCCTTCTTGCGAAAGCGGGAACCTTCACCCGCTGATATAATTGCAAATTTCATTTCTACTTTTTCTTGAAATTATATTTTAAACCGATCGTCCATTAATCTTCATCATCAATGGTGTCCAATTTCAATTTATCGCTATCATCCCGTTTTTCATAATATTGTTTACGCAGCGGATGTGCATGAATCTCTTTCTCGACAACACGGTTACGGAAAACATCCATAGCCACATAAATAGCCTGGCGAAAAGAATCTTCCAAGGCAACCCCTTGCCCGGCAATATCATACGCAGTACCATGTGCCGGAGAAGTACGTACAATGGGAAGTCCCGCAGTGTAATTCACTCCTTCATCCATTGCCAAAGCTTTGAAAGGAGCCAATCCCTGATCATGATACATAGCTAGAATTCCATCAAAATGAGTATAGTTGCCAGATCCCATAAAGCCATCGGCGGATAAGGTCCGAAACACTGAATGCCTTTGGCAACCATTTCCTTCATTGCCGGAATTATAATATCACTCTCTTCCGTACCAATCAATCCCTCATCACCCGCATGAGGATTTAATGAAAACACAGCTATACGCGGACTGTCGATGCCAAAATCCTCTTTTAAAGAACGATGGAAAACAGTCAATTTTTCCATAATAAGTTCCTTGGTAATATCTTGTGCTATCTCGCGTACAGGAACATGACCAGTCACCAAAGCTACCCGGAAATCATTCTTCAGCAAAATCATTAACGCCTTCTGTCCTTCCCCCACACGCTCTTCAATATATTCCGTATGACCGGGGAAATGAAAACTTTCCGACTGAATGGTATGCTTATTGATAGGAGCAGTTACCAAAACATCAATCATTCCCTCCCGATAATCCTGCAAAGCTCTCTCCAACGCATCCAAAGCTGCTTTACCAGCCTCCGGTGTCGGTTTGGAGAGCTCCACCTTCAATTCGTCTTCCGTACAATTCACGATGCTCAGTTTATCCGGCTGAGCATCATCTGCAGAATTGACAATACTGAAATTTGTTTGAATATCCATTGCTTTACGATGATAAGCAGCCACTTTAGGCGATCCATAAATAATGGGTGTACAAAGTTCCAGCATGGTAGGATCCGAAAAAGTTTTGAGAATTACTTCATATCCTACTCCGTTGATATCCCCATGAGTAATACCAACTCGTATCTTGTAGTTATCTTCCATCTATATTAT
>ENA-OQDD01000615-OQDD01000615.1-human-gut-metagenome-genome-assembly--contig:-NODE-615-length-13846-cov-1.830163_pt1 | contig 13846 bp, 14 predicted proteins | sample MGYA00242507_ERZ504598 | MGnify/ENA primary metagenome ERZ504598 (study PRJEB26092, sample SAMD00036318) | human gut metagenome | host: Homo sapiens | study: EMG produced TPA metagenomics assembly of... | reverse complement strand
TGAGTTCTTTTAACTCATCTATCGTCATTGATTTGATATCTGTCATAATTATTTCCTTCTGAATCTTTGCAATAAAGAACCCATCTGTGCCATGCACTCCCGGAAGCATCTGCAAATATCCAAGTCCGGTCGTTTCTGAGCGAAGTTCTTCCGGTATGAATTCATCAATACTTTCCAGTTTGAACGGATGATTGTTCATAAACCACATCATGTTCTCTTCATTTTCTTCTTTTGCAATCGTACATGTACTGAATACCAGTACTCCTCGCGGTTTTACATATTCTGCTGCTTTGTCCAGGATCGTTCTCTGGAGGATCACAAGTTCTTCTTCCTTCTGTGCTGTCGAACGATATTTGATTTCCGGTTTTTTGCCGATCACACCATATCCGGAACACGGCACATCCGCAAGGACAATATCTGCTTTGCATTCCGATTCCACATCAAATATGGTTGCATCCTGTACCTTTGCCTGTACATTGATGGAATTCAGTCTCTGAATGTTTTCTTCAATCAGGTTTACCTTATACTGACTGATATCGCGGGCATCTACCGTTCCAAAACCTTCCATTTTATCTCCTATATGGAGGCTTTTTCCTCCCGGTGCTGCACACATATCGATAACATAGTCACCTTTCTGAGGATTGGCAATCTCGGCAACCAGCATAGAACTGACGTCCTGTACAACCATTTTCCCCTGAATAAATGCATCCAGTGCAAGAATATGATTATATCCTGAAATACGTTTTGCATAAGGAAGATATGGTGCCTGTTCTACTTTGACTCCCTGATTTTTCAGACTTTCACAGATCTTATCTACGGAATTAAGATATGTACGGCAGCGTACAGTCACCGGTTTTTCCTCCAGAAAATCCGCAAGCATTTTTTCTGTTGTCTCTTCTCCATAATCGGCAAGCCAGCGTTCTACCAGTTCTTCCGGCATGGAATAGCGAACCGAAAGATAACGTACAAGATTCTCTTCCCTTGGAGGATATTCCAGTTCATCCATCTGCCTTGCCACCGTGCGAAGTACACCGTTTACAAATGGTTTCAGATTATAAAATCCTTTTTTCTGTGCCAGTTTCACCGCTTCATTGCAGACCGCACTGTCCGGCACACGATCCATAAATTTCAGCTGATATACTGCACTTCGCAGAATCTCACGTATCGGCGGTTTCATTTTATCAACAGGAATCTTCGAAAAAGAATCGATGATATAATCGATCAGTATCCTGTATTCCAGTGTTCCCTCACAGACTCTTGTGATAAAAGCTCTCTCCTGTTTCGGCAGAAACTGATATTTGGAAAGCGCATTACGAATTGCAATATGACTGTGTTCTCCCTCTTCATCAATCTGAAGAAGGATCTCCATGATCATTTCTCTTGTATTGATTCCACTAGTCATCTCGTCTTCTTCCTCCTGCAAGTATCAAAAGTCTCAGCAGCTGCAGTATGGAAGCAGCCAGTGCAGCTACGTAGGTCATTGCCGCAGCTGTCAGTACTTTTCTTGCACCTTTTGTCTCATCACTCCCAAGAATTCCTGTACTCTGAAGCATTTTCAAAGCTCTGGAAGATGCATTGATCTCTACGGGCAGTGTCACCAGCTGAAACAGAACCGCAAGTGAAAAGAGAACGATTCCTGCTGTTACCAGTGGGCGGATTCCTGAAAAAAGTCCGATCAGAAACAACGGCCAGGAAAGCGTGCTCCCAAAATTCGCCACCGGAACGATCGCGCTGCGAAATTCAAGTGGTGCATAGCCGATTGCATGCTGAATTGCATGTCCGCACTCATGCGCAGCTACTCCAACTGCTGCCAGTGAAGTTTTATCATAGATATCCTCGGAAAGACTTACAGTCTTTATCCTTGGATCGTAATGATCTGTAAGGCTTCCGGAAATTGCTCTTACATGTACATCTGTAATCCCTGCCGCACGAAGGATTCTCTCTGCTGTCTCCGCTCCGGTAAGACGATGCACTTCTGATTTTGCGATAATAGGAAAATGTACTTTTCAGCCTTGCAGATGCAGCAAGTGACAGCAGCATTCCAATGATCAGCAGTATATAGGTCCAGTCAAATCCATAATATCCGTATCCATAACCATATCCGTACATCCACATCACTCCTTATGATCTTTCAGCATCGACCCTGCAGTTACCTGATATCCGCGAAGAAACGCGTCTGTTTCCATCCGCTTCTTTCCTTCCAGCTGCACTTCCTTCAGAATCAGTGCATCCCTTCCGCATGCAACATGAATGCCGGATTTATCCACACCAATGATCGTTCCGGTGCTTCTTTTCCACATTCTGCACGCTCAACTGCACATTTCCACACCTTCAGCGTCTTTCCATTAAGAAACGTATATGCACTCGGCCACGGATTCAGTCCACGCACCAGTCTTTCCAGTTCAACAGCACTTTTTGAAAAATCCATCAGACCCATTTTCTTGCTGATCATAGCTGCATACGGTGTCGGGCTCTCTTCCGGCTGTTTTGTATAAACAGCAGTTCCATCTACAATTGAAGGAATCGTTCTGATCAAAAGAGCGGCACCTTCCTCTGCCAGTTTGTCAAAAAGGCTTCCACCTGTCTCATCCTCTGCAAGTGGTACGACTGCCTGAGAGATCATATCTCCCGTATCCAATCCAACCCCCATCTGCATGATCGTTACACCGGATTCTTTTTCTCCGTCGATCACGGCCTGCTGGATCGGTGCCGCACCTCTGTATTTCGGCAGAAGCGATGCATGAATATTCAGGCATCCATACTTTGGCATATCCAGGATCGTCTTTGGAATGATCTGTCCAAAAGCGGCTACGATGATCATATCCGGTTCCAGTTTTTTTAAAGTTTCCACAAATTCCGGTTCACGCACTTTGAGCGGCTGATAAACCGGAATATCGTGTTTCATTGCTTCTTCTTTGACCGGTGTCGGCATAAGTGTCTTGCCTCTTCCCTTTGGTTTATCCGGCTGTGTTACAACTGCAGTCACCTCATATCCATTCTGTACAAGTGCCGCAAGAGGCGGTACCGCAAAATCCGGCGTTCCCATATAAACAATTTTCATATAGTAGTCTGCTCCTCTTTTCTCCCATTATACATGGGGCTGTTTCATTATTTAATCTGTGATCACCTTAATTGCTCTTTATTGCAATCAGTCTTCCTCATAGCTGGTTCTGTGGAGTTCTCCCTCAACCAGATCTGTATACATTTTTCCGTCAAGATGATCGATTTCATGGCAGAATGCACGCGCCAGAAGTTCGGTTCCCTCATAGATCACTTCATTCATATCTTCATCCATGGCTTTAACTTTGACATAGTTTGGGCGAGTCACCTGACCTGCCATTCCCGGTACGCTTAAGCAGCCTTCGTCACCGGTCTGTTCTCCGGAAGTTTCAAGGATTTCCGGATTGATCAGTACGATCGGGCCTTCTCCTACATCAATGACTACAATTCGTTTCAAAATACCGACCTGTGGTGCTGCAAGTCCGACACCCATTGCCTCATACATGGTATCCAGCATGTCATCGATCAGTGTTATGATCTTTGGAGTTACTTCTTTTACCGGCTTGCTGATTTTTCGCAAAACCGGATCTTCTTCTGTTCTGATTACTCTGATTGCCATATTATTCTTCCTCTCTTTTTCTTCTTTTGTGGTGCATATAAATACTGCGGATTGCTCCACAACAAATTGTTCTCGCGATCCTGATATTTATGTATAGTCAAACTGAATATATAATTTCCGGAATCCGGAATTTACTTCAATGTATTTCTCTGTTTTATTCTTTATGTCCTGAAGTACACGTTCATCTTTGTGTTTCAGATACAATACCTTTCGGTAGATATCATTTACCTTTCCCACGGATGCATATGCAGGGCCGATCACATGTACTCTGTACTTCCGCTAATGCGCTCTACAAACTTCGCAAGATAGTCCATTCCCTGCTCCAGAAGCTTCTCATCTTCTCCGGATGCCAGCACAGACAGCATATGTGCCGCCGGTGGATAATCCATCAGTATACGATATGCCATCTCTTCCTGATAAAAAGCTTCGTAATCCTGCTTTGCAGCCGCCTGAATGCTATAGTGGTCCGGATGATAGCTCTGTATGATCGCCTCACCGGCTTTTCTCCCTCTGCCAGAACGGCCGACGGCCTGTGTCAGCAGCTGAAATGTACGTTCTGCACAGCGATAGTCAGCAGCATTCAGCGACAGATCTGCCGCAATCGCACCGACCAGCGTCACATCCGGAAAATCATGTCCTTTAACGATCATCTGCGTACCTACCAGAATATCCGCTTTGTGTTCTGCAAAAGATGACAGTATTTTCTCGTAACTTCCTTTTGTTCTCGTTGTATCGTAATCCATTCGAAGACGCGTGCCTTTGGAAAAGTCTTTCGAAGAACCTGCTCAATCTGCTGTGTCCCGGCTTTAAAACCGCCGATATACGGAGAACCACACATCGGACATTTTCCACCCGTGGCTGTTCATAGCCACAATAATGACAGACCAGCTTTCCGTTGTTGTGTTCTGTCAGCGCCACATCACAGTGTGGACATTTCAACGCTTCCCCACAGGAACGGCAGGATACAAAACCGGCATATCCCCTTCTGTTCAGAAAAAGTACTGACTGTTCTCCTCTCTCCAGTCTCCTCTCAACTGCAGTCTTCAGACTACGGCTTAATATGGAACGGTTGCCGTTTTTTAATTCCTCGCGAAGATCTACAACAGTAACTTCCGGAAGCGGCCGGTCCTCATAGCGTGCTTCCAGCTTTACCAGACGATATTCTCCGTCTTTTGCCTTTGTATACGCTTCAAGTGATGGAGTAGCCGAGCCCATGACAAGGCGGGCATTTTCCATCTGTGCACGATATTCTGCCGTTTCTCTTGCATGGTATCTTGGGCTGTTTTCACTTTTATATGTCTGTTCATGTTCTTCATCAATGATGATCAAACCCAGTCTGGAAAAAGGTGTAAACAGAGCAGAACGGGGGCCAACCATAATCTGGATTTCACCACGTTTTGCCCTCTTGAACTGATCATATCTCTCTCCCTGTGAAAGTCTGGAATTCAACACAGAAACTTTATCCCCAAACCATCCATAAAACCTGCGGACTGTCTGATAAGTCAGGGCGATCTCCGGAATCAGTACAATAACCTGTTTTCCTTCATTCACTGTCTGTTGAATCAGTTTCATATAAATCTGCGTCTTTCCACTTCCAGTCACTCCATGGATCAAAACCGGACGTGGTGTTTCCTGCTTCCACTCTTCCTGAATCTGCAACAGCGCAGCTTCCTGTGTCTCTGTAAGCATGGACAGTTGTTCCCGTGGAATATCAGAACCGTCTACCGGCATTCGATAGACTTCATCCTGTGTCACCAGCACTGCACCCTGATCCACCAGCGGCCTTATAACAGATGCTGTCATCCCAAGTTCTCTGGACGCTTTTGTATAATCCAGTTTCTTCTCTTTCAGAAGCGCCCGAACCAGTCTTGCCCTGGCTTTGCATCTGCCACTCTCCAGTTCCGCTGCCAGCTGCTCTGCCGCTGCCGCATCCATATTCAGTACTATATAACGTTTCTCTTTTGCTTTGACCTTTTCCCTGACCGGAAGAACCGTTTTCAGCGCCTGCACCATTGTAGAACCGTATCGGTTCTTCATCCATGCTGCAAGTGCGATCAGGCGTTCTTCAGTGGTTTCCTCACTGCTGCAGATTCCATGAAGTTCTTTCATTTTGGATATATCAAATGCCGGTTTGTCAGAAAGGCCTGTCACATATCCCTTTCTTTCATGATTACCGTTTCCAAAGGGAATGGTCACTACCATTCCCAGTTGAATCTCTGCTTCCAGTTCTTTCGGAACTCTGTATTGAAAACTGCGGTCAAGCTTTTCGTGGGATATATCCACAATGATATCCGCGTAGATCATTTATCTGCTCTTTCTTTATCCTCCTGAAGAATCTCTGCGATCAGGACTCTTTCATCCATAGGATACTTCTTACCTTTGATCTCCTGGTAATCTTCATGTCCTTTTCCTGCCAGAACAATGATATCTCCGGGTTCTCCATGATGGATTGCATAGGCAATCGCTTCTTTGCGGTCACAGATCTCGACATATTTTCCACCCGTCTTACTGATGCCGATCTTAATATCATCAATGATACCTGTGGCTCTTCAAATCTCGGGTTATCGGATGTGATGATCGTCAGATCTGCCAGTCTGCCCGAAACCTCTCCCATCTCATAACGGCGGGATTTTGCACGGTTTCCTCCACAGCCAAACAGGCAGACCAGTCGATGCGGATGATATTCTCTTAATGTAGTAAGCAGACTCTCCAATGCCATTGCATTATGTGCATAGTCGATCATCAATGTAAATTCATCAGAAACTTTGATCACCTCGATACGACCCTTGACTCTCGCCACTTTCAGTGCCTTGATGATGTTTTCCTGTGATACATTGAAATGACGACAGATTGCAATTGCAGTCAGTGAATTATAAATACTGAATTTACCCGGAATATCAATTTCAACCGGGAATTCCATCAGTCCTTTCAGCTGATAAGAGATACCGAGATATCCTTTGCCGCCTACCATATGTGCATCTTCTGCACGCAGATCAGCTTCCGGAGAAAATCCGTAAGTTTCCAGCTGACAGGTATGACCTTCGATAATTCTCTCAAAGTGTTCATCATCTCTGTTGACGATTCCCACACGACACTGCTGGAGCAGCATAGATTTGCATCTGAGATAATCATCAAAATCCTTATGCTCGTTTGGTCCGATATGATCTGGTTCAATATTGGTAAAGATACCATAATCAAAAACAAATCCCTGTGTACGGTGAAGCATCAGTCCCTGTGAAGAAACTTCCATAACTACACAGTCACATCCTGCATCTACCATTTTACGAAAATATTCCTGCACCAGATAAGATTCCGGAGTTGTGTTGCTTGCCGGAATGGATTCTTCTCCAATGATCGCTTCGATGGTTCCGATCAGTCCAACTTTGTATCCTGCATTTTCGAGAATGGATTTTACCATATATGTTGTGGTAGTTTTTCCTTTTGTTCCGGTAATTCCGATCGTTTTCAGTTTCTCCGCCGGATGTCCAAAATATGCAGCGGAAATAAAGGCCATCGCATAACGGGTATCTGCAACTTTGATCACAGTTACCTCTTCCGGTGCTTCTACCTCTTCTTCAACAACGAGTGTTTTCGCACCTTTCCTGATCACATCCGGTACAAATTTGTGTCCATCCACAACCGCACCGCGAATGCAGATAAACAGGGAATTTTCTTCTACTTTTCGGGAGTCATATACAACTGTAGAGACTTCCTGTTCTGTGCTGCCCTGACAACAGATATATTTCAAACCTTCCAATAATGTTGATACTTTCATATTGTCCTCCTCTGCCTAGGGATATATACTCCATTACAGAATAGCACAAACAGATTCTCTTTTCAATGTTTGTAGATTTTGTCTTCCTTTTCTGCTTTTCTGCTTTTTTACAAAACATCACTGAATATAGTCTTGCCATCTTCTTTAACTGGCAGTATAATAGAAAAGTAAAATTACAAAACAGGGGAGCTGGCTGAAGCCGGCTGAGAGGAAACTGATTGGTTTCGACCCTTAACCTGATTTGGATAATGCCAACGTAGGGAAATACCAGACACATTGAACGAAGGTACCCCTGCGGTATCTTCTTTTTTGTTATCAGATTTTTAAGAAGCTGTCAATGGCTCATCCCTCATCAGGTAGAACAGGAGGTTTACTCAAAATGAACACAAAGGAAACAACATCCACTCAGAAGCTGGCCATTGCAGGTGTACTGACAGCAGCTGCTGTTGCCGGAAGTCTGATCAGCGTTCCTGTTGCCGGAAGCAAATGTGCTCCGGTCCAGCATATGGTCAATGTCTTTGCAGCAGTCATGCTTGCCCATGGTGGGGAATCGGCATTGCTTTTGTGCAAGTCTGATCCGCAACCTGCTAGGAATCGGCAGTCTTCTTGCCTTTCCCGGAAGCATGGTTGGCGCCTTATGCTGTGGTCTGGTCTTCCGACTCACCCGCAAATTAAGTCTTACCTGTGTTGCAGAAGCACTGGGAACCGGAATCCTCGGAGGTCTTGCAGCCTATCCGGTAGCCAAACTTCTCATGGGACTTGCCCCGGCCGGATTCACCGTATACATGATCCCGTTTTTTATCTCAACATTTACCGGAAGTGTACTGGCCTTTATCCTGCTTCGTGTTTTTGAAAAAAGCCAGGTATTTCTTGCCGCCAGGAGATAATTTATGTCACTTAATAATATAGAAGAAATTTCTTTCTGCATTCACCAGGATGCTCCCAAGATTCATTGTCTCACTAATCCGGTAACCATGCAGGATGTTGCCAATCTACTGCTTGCAGCCGGCGGAAGTGCCGTAATGGGACAGGATGAACAGGAAGTCGAAGAAATCACTTCTTTCTGTCATGGAACCCTTCTGAATACCGGAGTACCGGACATTGCCAAAATACAGGCCTGCATCCTTGCCGGACAGAAGGCAAATGTCCTTGGCCACCCGGTCGTCCTGGATCCGGTCGCGCCGGTGCCAGCACATTTCGAAGAAAAGAGCTGCAAAAACTTCTTCAAGCCGTTCATCCGACTGCTGTTCGCTGTAATCAGGAAGAAGCCGTTGTTCTATGTTCTCTTCTTTCAGATACCGACAGTCCCGAGAAACACGGCGGTGTAGAAGTTCCCTGCAGATGGCGGAACGTGATGTCTGTCTGATTGCAGGGCAGGCGGCATCTCTTCTCAACTGCACAGTTCTGATCACGGGCAAAGAGGATGTGGTATCTGATGGAAAGCAGACACAGATTCTGACCGGCGGTGACTCCAGGATTCGACGAATCACCGGTGGCGGATGTATGCTTTCTGCACTCTGCACATTATTTCTGTGTACGGACACTTCTGCATTTGATGCGGTCCGTGCCGCCGGAGCACTTCTGGCGTGAAACTGCCCTTGAAGCGGGCAGACGAACAGACGCAGAAAAATCCGGCATTGGAAGTTTTCATGTACATCTTTTTGATGTACTGGAAGAGAAATTAATGTACACCTCGAAACATAAATTCTGATCAGATATTGGAGAAAGACCTATGAAAATATCACCAGAACAGCTGAAACTGTATGCTGTTACAGACCGAAGCTGGCTGAAACCCGATGAAACACTTGCATCCGTTACCGAGGAACTCCTTCGCGCAGGTGTCAGCTGTGTCCAGCTTCGTGAAAAAAATGCTTCTGACGAAGAAATCCTTCAGGAAGCCGCCCTTTTAAAAGAAATATGTGAACGTTACAATGTTCCACTGATCATCAATGACCGCCCGGATCTTGCACAGAAAGCAAATGCTTCCGGTGTTCATGTCGGACTTTCTGATATGGGCATCCAGAAAGCACGTCAGCTTCTCGGGCCTGACTTTATCATCGGCGGAAGTGCCCATAATGTCGAAGAAGCACTTGCAGCCCAGAATGCCGGAGCAGATACATAGGCTGCGGTGCAGTCTTCGGAAGCACCACTAAAACCAACGTCACACAACTTCCTGTCGAAACTCTGCGGGCGATCTGTCAGGCTGTAGAAATTCCGGTTGTTGCAATCGGCGGTGTTACTGCTGACAACCTTCATCTTCTTGCAGGAAGCGGAATTTCCGGTGCCGCCGTTGTCAGCGGACTTTTTAAACCTGCTAACAAAGCCGAAGCCGTCAGACATTTTCTTACGGAACTGCAAAAACTGTAAATCTCAACAAAACAATAAGGAATAACACGATTATGAAAACAGTATTAACGATTGCCGGAAGCGACTGTAGTGGTGGTGCCGGCATTCAGGCAGATATCAAGACCATGATCATGAACGGAGTCTATGCCATGAGTGCGATCACAGCTCTGACCGCCCAGAACACAACCGGTGTTTACGGAATTCAGGAAACCTCTCCGGAATTTCTTGACAACCAGCTGGACTGCATCTTTACTGACATTTTCCTGATGCAGTTAAGATCGGCATGCTCTCATCCGCTGAGATCATGCATCACGTTGCTGTCAAATTACAGCAGTACCATGCACACCATATCGTACTGGATCCTGTTATGATCTCCACCAGCGGACATCGTCTGATGGACAAAGATGCCGAGCAAACACTTCAGAAGGAACTCTTTCCTCTTGCAGAGATCATCACACCCAATATTCCAGAAGCTGAAGCGCTCACCGGACTGCAGATCACAAATGCTGACTCTATGGAAGAAGCTGCTCACAAACTTATGAAAGCTTTCACATTTCTGTCCTTCTGAAAGGCGGCCATCGCATCAACGATGCAAATGACCTTCTTTATACAAACGGACATGGCATCTGGCTGCATGGTGAACGCATCAACAATCCAAATACTCACGGCACCGGCTGCACACTTTCCAGTGCGATTGCCTCAAATCTTGCCAGAGGATTTTCTCTTGAAGATTCTGTGCGCCGTTCCAAGCAGTATCTGACTGATGCCCTGAAGGCACAGCTGGATCTCGGACATGGTTCTGGTCCACTGGATCACACCCTTGGAAAAACACAATAAAAATTATCATTTACATAGAAGGAGAATATACCATATGACAACTTATACAACACAGATGGATGCCGCACGCAAAGGCATCGTAACCCCTCAGATCAAAACTGTTGCAGAAAAAGAACACATGCCGGTTGAAAAAATGATGGAACTGGTTGCCGAAGGTAAAGTAGCGGTCTGTGCCAACAAACATCATACCTGCCTGAACCCGGAAGGTGTCGGCAGCATGCTGCGCACCAAGATCAATGTAAACCTTGGTGTATCCAGAGACTGCAAAGATTATGATATCGAAATGCAGAAAGTTATGAAAGCAGTAGATCTCGGTGCAGAAGCGATCATGGACCTCTCCAGCCACGGCAATACACAGCCGTTCCGCCGGAAACTGACACATGAGTGTCCTGCAATGATCGGAACCGTTCCGGTATACGACAGTGTCATTCATTATCAGCGAGATCTCTCTGAACTGACTGCTCATGATTTTATCGACGTAATTCGCCTTCACGCTGAGGACGGTGTTGATTTTGTTACTCTCCACTGCGGAATCACAAGAAAGACCATCGAGCAGATCAAAAAACACAAACGTAAAATGAACATTGTAAGCCGTGGCGGAAGCCTTGTATTTGCATGGATGAGCATGACCGGTGAAGAAAATCCGTTCTATGAATACTTCGATGAGATTCTGGACATCTGCGAAGAGCATGACGTTACTATTTCTCTTGGAGATGCATGTCGTCCTGGCTGTCTGGCTGATGCCACTGATGTATGCCAGATTGAAGAGCTGGTACGTCTTGGAGAGCTTACCAAACGTGCATGGGCTCATAATGTACAGGTCATGGTTGAGGGACCAGGTCATGTGCCGCTTGATCAGGTTGCTGCCAACATGAAAGTTCAGCAGACCATCTGCATGGGAGCGCCATTTTATGTACTCGGACCTCTCGTTACAGATATCGCACCTGGATATGACCATATCACTGCTGCGATCGGTGGTGCTGTTGCAGCCATGAACGGAGCCGCATTCCTCTGCTATGTAACACCGGCAGAACATCTGGCTCTTCCGAATGTAGAAGATGTCAAACAGGGAATTATTGCTTCCAAGATTGCAGCCCATGCGGCAGATATTGCCAAAGGAATCCCGCATGCAAGAGATATCGATGACAAGATGGCAGATGCCCGCCGTGTCCTTGACTGGGATGCACAGTTTGACTGTGCTCTTGATCCGGAAACAGCCAAAGCTATCCGTGATGACCGTCTTCCGGAAGATGACCACAGTGATACCTGCAGTATGTGCGGTAAGTTCTGTGCTGTCCGCAGTATGAACAAAGCACTTGCCGGAGAACATATCGATATTCTGTAATTGTAATTACATCCATCTGCGTATCCAGCCCGCAGCCAGCACAGAACCGGGGATCATTGCCAGCCACAGAAACGCTGGTACGGATCTCCGGTTTTTGGATGTGTAGAAGCCGGATAACTCTCTCCCGTATGGGAAACTGCACTATTATCCATATCCACAGACATTCTGTCTGCCTCTTCTGTTTCCACCTCTTCATCTACCCTGATCTGAATTTTTGCCTGAGAAGTCATCACCTGTTCCCCTGTCTCCAGTGTCGTCACGGTTACTTCATTCAAAAGTTCCTGTTCTTTTAGGTTTTCCGGCAATGTTACCATTGCCTGCAGGCCTGCTGCCTTGCCCGGTTCAATTCTTTCGATCCTTGCTTTTGTCTTTGACTTATTCAGAACCACCCCCTCTTTTTCTAAAAACTGTACCGGTACATTTCCAAGCTGAAAACGTTCTGTCGTAACTACAGAATGCAGTGTCCGCTCTCCGGTATTTCGAATACAGATCTGAAACAGAATCTTATCTCCAGGCACTGCAACGGAACGGTCAGCCGTTTTCGTCACTTCAAAAGATGCTTCCAGTGGGATAATTTCTGTATCAATGGATGTCTCTCTGTTGATTACAGCATCCTCCGTATCTGCTTCTGTCATCTCACCTTCTGCAGATGCCAGAATTTTCACAGAAACAGCCACTTCCTGCTCCTCCGGGAGATTCACTGTCAGATACCGCTCTTTCCTTATCCCGACATCCAGCTGTTCTAAATTATCCCCGGACCACTCGCCCTGCAGATTCTGGTTTGAAAACAATGCCCGCAGCTGTATGTTTTTCAACATTACATCGCCTGTATTTTCCAGAGTCACCGTATATACCAGGTCGCTTCCTGCTTTTACTGTACTTTCATCTGTGACTACGCTAACCGTAAAGTTCGGTGTTTTCTTTTTATTCTCGTTTTCTTTATCCTCTTCTTCCGATTTACCATCAGACAGATTGGCCTTATCCTGATCCTTCTCTTCGGAATCTTCCGTCTCTTCAGGTTCAGTTTCTTCTGCATTTTCTTCTGATTGTATTTCATCCGGATCAGATTCATCTGTTCCGGATTCTTCTATTCCGGCTTCTTCTATCCCTGTCTCTTCTGTTTCAGAATGCTCTTCAAATTCTACACTTTCATACGCCAGTTCTGCCGCATAAACTGTTGTCTGTCCGCATCCTCCAAGAACCATTCCTGTCATGAAAAAGGCCATACTCATTGCACTTAAATTTTTCCATATTCTGTTTTTCATATTAAAATTCATCTGCGAACTCCTCTTTGCTGCCTTTTCCTCTCCGGCAGCCTCTCTCAACAAAGTAAACTGGATGTAAATCTGTCAGGGCATAGGCATCTCCCCTTTCTGAACTTATTATGTTTTCTTCTTTGGAATAGTTGTCGAAATGACATTTGAAAATGGATTTCCGGAACCGGAATCCCTGTGATATTATCTGCTGACTTTCAGCAGGTGTTTACACTCTACCATTTTTTCTGTGAAACTACAATACGCTGTGAAAATTATTAGATTTTCTTTAATTTTTTCTTTACCCTTTTTAGATTTCTTTTAGAATTAGTACACACTTTTGAACATATTTCTTTCCTATAATAGATTTTGGATAGATGAATAACCACTCTCTATCTCCCCCCTCAAAAAAAGTTAAAAAATACAGCAGGTGAGCAATTCACCTGCTGTATTTTTGTTGTGCGCCTTACGGCGCACCTTTTTATATTATGTAATTATTTCCTGCCAAGTTCTCTGAGCACTTCCTGAACAACAGCTTTTACAAGCTCATCCTGGGATGGCTGGTTTAATGTGCCTTTTCCATTGCTGGAAAAAAGCATCATTTCTTTAATGTTTCCTGTTTACAGCTTCTACTGCTGCCGGGATCAGGTCAATGATACCTTTATTCATAG
>ENA-OQDD01000614-OQDD01000614.1-human-gut-metagenome-genome-assembly--contig:-NODE-614-length-13861-cov-1.792413_pt1 | contig 13861 bp, 18 predicted proteins | sample MGYA00242507_ERZ504598 | MGnify/ENA primary metagenome ERZ504598 (study PRJEB26092, sample SAMD00036318) | human gut metagenome | host: Homo sapiens | study: EMG produced TPA metagenomics assembly of... | reverse complement strand
CTCTTCATGGGAATATTTAATGGCATTGTCCAGCAGATTGCCCAACACTTCACGCAAACAGAAGGCATCGGCATACACCATTTCACAACGATGATAAACGGTCGTAAATTCTACCCTTTTGCTGGTTTTCAGAGAAATTTTGGCAATCATATCATCAAGTAAAGGCCGCAAAGGCACCTCTTCCTGATGGAGTTCCAAATGTCCCTCATCCAGCTTGGTAAGTACCAGTACACGATTGGAAAGGTAAGCAGATGCTCACACTCTTCCATCATCGCCTGCCGGTATTTCTCTTCTTTTCCGGGCTTACCGGACAATTTGCCGCTATTCAGAATATGAGCTCCCATCAGGATGGAACTCAGAGGAGACTTCATGTCGTGTATCATAGCATAAGTAAAATCCTTCTGGAATTGCTCCAAATGCCGCTGTGTACGCAAAACTTTCACCTGGCCGAGAATACAGTCCAACACCACCAAAACATCACCCAAAGAGGCAGAAACAGATACCATACGGAACTTATGACGTAGCGATACGGATTCTTCACCACACCTTGTATACAAGGATGCTGTCCTCCTTCAACGGTATAAACCGGGAAGAAATATCCTGATATTTTGCCGAGGCATATCCTGCTTCCACCACTGTACTATCGGAGGGAGCGTAGTACTGGCGGATACCACTCTTATAGGTCATTCCCAAGGCTTCCAACCTGGAAGCAAAAGCAGAATCGAGGTACTGCACGGAGAGAGGAAGTTCCATTCCGCTTTCATTGATGCTGCGCTGCATAATCAAAGCAGAGCGTAGTCGATAATTCAAATCGACCGGATTGTACATATGTACCACTCCAAAGCGGTTCACCTTATACTTCGACTGCTCTTTCTCCAGAAATTCCCTTTGCTCCTTTGCAAAAGGCGATTCAACACTCTCTTCCCATTCATCCTTTCCATCCCTATCAGTCTGTTCGTAGAGCAAAGAAAGGCGGCGTTTCAAGACCTCGTCATAAAAAGCTGCTTCAAAACAATCATTTACCTGATAGGCAGTTTCTTTGAAAGAAGCACGGTACAGATAGACAAACCAGACTACCATCAGCAGACAGCCGGCAATCAACCCGACAATCGAAAAGACTTTAAAAGAATATTGCTTGCGCACCTGCCGCTGCCGTTCGCTTTGCTTAGCTCCCGTAAGCGTATGTTCTGTCATGTCCAGCAAATGTTGCCCCGAGGCTTCTATATCTGCCCACCGGCTCTCCGATATCTGACTACGTACCTCACCTATCGGCAACCTCATCTTCTCTGCCAGCACATAAAAAGCAGACCGCTGCTTCTCAATATCATTACCTTGTTTAAGTATGGAATCCATTTGCCTGGCCCAACTGTACACCAGAAAAACAACCAAGAGAAGCGTAGGAAGGAACAAAAAGACTATATCCTTGACAAGCGGTATAAAAGGAGAAAACATGACAGCTTCAATGGCCTCTCCTTTCTTCTCATTCAACCAGGCTTTTTCCGAAAGAACAGACTTGAACCGTACATATACCGAACGCTTGCTTCTGTCCGTCGCAGGACGGATATTTACAGTCCGGTCTATATTTTCCATTTCAGTTTCTTCTCTACCAACCTCGCCATCACATCTAATGGAATGGCGACATGATATACATCTTCGAGAAAGGAAGCTGCCTGCTGATAGTTTAAAAACATCTCATCTTCGAAAGACCTGATACTGTCTTTGGATAGATACGAGTAAAAAGGGATAGTCATGTCAGGAAACGGTAAATTATTAATCTCGTTGTCCACCGTTTCGATAAAAGCCAGACGAAAACATTCGTTCAGTGCGCGTTCCGCCTCTTTCTTGGTATTGTCGTAAGCATACATCATACCACCAATCTGCACCACAATTACCAGTAGCAGCCCTACAATAGAAAGGATATAGAGTGAACGAAGTTTCATCTTACCTATTATTTTGAGGACAAAGATAGCATTTTATCATAGAAAAAGAACTGATACAAAAAAGATAGCCTTGGACTTTTATTTATCCAAAGCTATCCATACAAGTACAATCCCTGCGATAGAGACGTCTACAGAATTATTTGCGAAGAGTCAACTTATCAATCCCAAAGAAACCGGTATCATGTCCCGGAGCCAGTGCAATCGACTCAATCTGCAACTCATTCTTTCCTTTTTTCAAATTGACCCGCCCAAGATTCACCAAAAGCCAAGAGACACTTCTCCATTGGTCAGACTGACTTCCGGAGTAATCACCTTATCATTTACACGAAGGCAAATGTACCATAATCAGGCGCCACAGTGAACTGTATTTTCGCATAATAAGTTCCTTCCACTTCACTGTCAAAAACTAATGACAGCTTATCTCCCGGTTTAAACTCTTTCCAGTAGAGCTGCATACCCTCACTCCACAAGGGGTGGAAGTTGGTCTGCAATTCAACGGAACCCATATGCCCCGGACGAGGCTGCATGACTTCGCCTCCACAACCAGACTCATCCCTGAACCGAAAATATCTGACGGTTGGTTGGCAACCCGTTCGCGTACATCGCTCACAAAGGGTTTTGGCTGTATTTCGCCTCCGGGAAGCATATACCAGAAGGTTATCGGAGCATAATTAAGGTGTATATTCGACCAATCGAATAACTCCATGTCAAAGCGCAGGCTCCGGGTAAACGGAATCGCATCCAAACTACGAACACGGGTATTCTGCGCCAAACCTATGTGAGCATAACAACCATCTCCTATGGGTTGGGCAACAAAAGGATGGTTTATCCACGGTTCATAGCGCCCCCAGCATAGCCATAATAATCTTCTGTACCCGTTCCAAAGTGTGACGGAAAGGTTTCACCGTCCACATACACCTTTTCATCTCCTTCTCCCCACCAACCCAAGTTGGGGTTATAGACAGTAACCGCATCTCCCACATACACGCCCCTACCTTTAAGATCGGCAAACGTAAGGTCCTGGGCAAACTCATCGCCCCGGGCATGGATATGCGTAAACTGCTGCCATGTGGTACCAAAGTGCATGGAGCGCTCATCCCACTGCCACTTTCCACTAACTGCAGCAGCCTTGGATATCTCCACCGGCTGTTCCCCATAATTGGTCAAGGTAATCGTACAGTTCCGCTCGAAAGGCATCACCCACCATGCACTCATCACATCATCCTGCACGGCCCGCGTATACCACGTACCAGTTGCAACGGGATAATAGCCTACCCCAAAAACTCAACCGACCGGAGCCCAGACAGTTAGTTCCCCATCAAAGGCAATGGACAAGACCGTAGAGCGAAGTGCTTGGCGACGGTCATCGGCATCAATCCGCATCGAAAGACGACGAATGGCACGAGAGCCGTCAATCGTAAAACTACGGCTTTCACCCGGAGCCAGAGAAGCCGCCAGATTGAGCGTACTTTCTCTTCCCGCAAGCGGAGTATCAATACCAGGTGTTCCTTCCGACAGCTTCTTATTGACAGCAGCTATCAGCCGGGCATTCTTCTTCAACTCTTTGGCCGAGAAAGAAATCACCTTGACCGGAGAAGTATAAGTGCGGTAATTGATAGCATAGTATACAATGGTCTTACTCTCAATTTTCCCCTCCGGAGTAATCTTCAAGTCCGGCGATTCGATAGTCACCTTGCACCGCTTGGCATAAGGTATGGGCAAATATAAATTATGCCCTCTTTCTTCCATCGGAGCCCCATCGGGTACTGAAGTTGAAAGAGGTTCTCCACAAAGGACTTGTCCGCTCAATATATCACGTACATTGCCTTCAATTACCGGTTTTTCCTCATTGTCTATGTAGATACGCAGAGTCCCTTGTCCCCGATTTATGCCGGAGAAAGTCATCCAGAAACGAACTATGGCACCGGGGCCTTCGGCATCCATCATCACATATTCCGTCCTCCCTCCGTTCTCTTCCTGGCGGATAAACTGTCCTTGGTCGAAATTACCAAACCAGGCACGCTTATCCGTCATGTTATGCGAACTACGGTCGTAGCTGCTGAACTGCTTACACGTATAGGCATTTTCGGGCCAACGCGCCAGCACGGAACGGTCTGTCATCTCATGCAACAATGTCTTAAGAGAGATAACCGGGTCGGCCATAGCCAAACCGCTATAGAGAAATATCAACTGAATTACAAAAACTAGTTTTTCATCATAACCGATTATTTTAGTAAATCTCCATCTCATTGATGCGTAACACCTTTCCTCCTGCATGCTGCATAGGACGGGTTATCATCAAGCGTACATAGCGTACCTGCGCCGGAGTGTCAATCATACGTGATACGACATTCTGCCGGTTTCCATCTATATTGTCAAGTGTCTTCCATTCTTCAGTCTGGCTGTTTCTGCCTTGCAGGAAGCAAGCGGAAGTAATGTACCTTTGTCCTCACGGCCTGCATTCACCAGTTTCCAACCGCTCACAGTTTTCGCCTCACCCAAATCAAAATCCACATAGTTCAACGCACTTCCCACTTCACACCATTTGGTATCGACATCCCCGTCAACGATGCGTTCGGGCTTCTCATTATCATTAAAATAGCCGGAATAGGCGATAATCTTCGCGCCCTTCAACAGATTTTCTTTTTCCACCTCCACACTGTTCAACTCCATCTCATTGTCACGGATGGCTGTATGGAACAAGCTAGTGGCAACCTGGACGGGTTTCAGAGTTTCCTCCACCAATGTGGCAGCAAAAAGAACAACCTTTTCATTCTTCGGAAGTATAAGGCTGGCAGCACCTGTCGGAATATCAACACCGAACTTGAACATATAGGTAAACTCATAGGCCTCATCGGCTGTAGGAGAGTGGCGGTGAGTTCCCACATAAGCCACTTCGGCATCCTTCAGATAACCTTTGGTATGTCCCGAATGTCCCCACTGTCCGACAAATCCGGTATAGGAAGGTACAATGACCTCACTCTTGTTCCCTCCGCACCGGAAAGTGGCGGCATAGTCCCCGTCCGTAGCGGCAGCCAGAAAATACAGTTTATTATACTTTTTACCTTCCGGTAGAACAATAGTATCACCATTGCACGTCATTCCGTTGGCGGCATCTTTCTCGCCTAGCTGGAAAGGAATCCCGTTTACAGTCAGGGATTCGGGCAACAGTTCTGCCGCAAACGAATAACCCGACTCAAAATCAGCTTCACCGCGGAACTCGTTGAATGAGGAACATTTACAGTTATAGGACAACGGTAAAGAGGCATATTGCAATTGATAAGCGTCCTCGCCCGATGACTTCAAACGTACCTTGAATGTCTTTATAGAATAAGGCTTTATACTTACAGACAGCCCGTTTCCACTGAATTCGGCCGAACCGATACTCTTTTCAGTGCCATCCGCTTCGCAGGCACTGGCAATCTCGCCTGCAAAAGAAAGTACCGCATCCTGCACCTTCTCACCGCCTATCTCATAGACACGCACTACATACTCATCCGAGTTCTCGGCTTTCTTCAATGCTTGATAATGACATTGCGGTTATTGGAAGAGACGAAAGAGAACTCCTTACCCAATGTACCCCTATGTTTATCGGTACGGAAAGCTTTCAGCTTCTGGTTCAATATCTCCGCCTTCTCTATGGTGACAGCCTTGTCAAGTCCACCGGCATGACCCACCAGACTGTATGTAAAGCAATGATGCCCGAAGTCCTGGCGGTTCTGGTAAGCATAATCCTTGTCTGTTTCGGGGGTATGCAGCAGGGTCAGGCGGAGGGTGTTGTCGTCCGGCTTGTCCCAGCCGTATTTGCTGTCATTCAAGACAGATACGCCATAGTTTCCACTACGGTCAGTCAAATCGGCCCAATACTGTGCATAGACTTCGTAGGCAGTCTCCGTATTGTTGCCCCGCCTCACACTTCCAAGTCCCAAATCGTAGGTGGCTTCCGTATTTGCCATGTTCAAAGGAAATTCGGCCTTCAATAAAGCATTGGACAACTGCCAGTCCACCTCATTGTAAAAGTCTATGCGGTCGGCACGGCTACCCTCATACAAACGGATGTACTGCTTGAAGAGTGACTCTCCATAACGTTTCTCGATGCAGAGTGACTTGCGCAGCTCACCATCCTCACCAGTGTCATCTTCACATCCTCTGTGATGGAAACCGGTTCCCGGTCTATAGTCTCCTTCAAGATCTCCCAAGCAGGCCACATGTAGGACTTGTTCTGCGTGAAGAGTGCCAGACGAATGGATTTACCGGGTTTCACCAGCTCCTTGCCGTTCTTCTTGTCAAACAACGAAACGATATCACCCTTTGTATCCAGCGTTATCTTATAAATGGAATTCTCAATGCATTGGAATCCACAGATACCGGGTGTCAGCCGACGGACCAGAAGTACGGACATCATATACCGCATAACCGGTAGCGGGCACAATAGCCTCTATCAAGAGTCTGGCTTTACCGTCAGCATAGGACAGCAATTGGGCGGCCACTTTCCGGCCATTCATATCATATACGGTAATCCCTTTCGGTTTCTTTGGCAAGGCAAGTTCTACCTCTGCCACATCGGAAACCTGGAATCCAAGCGCATTGTAAAGCACCACGGTATCCCTTTCACCCTGGTATCCATCTTTCTTGCCACAGCGTCAATGGAGGAAGTAAGAATACCGGAGAACTGCTTGAGGGAAATCAACTCGTCATTCCATGAGAATTCATAAGCCCGCGGTATACTTGTTCCCGTAAGGTCATCATGGAACTGATGGAAAATGAAACGCTGCCAGTTCTCAGTCAATGCAGCTCCGGGATAGGAAGCCTGGTTCAGCCATTCGGCTACAACGGAAGAGCGTTCCGCTGCATCCCCCAAAAGCTCATTCTGACGGTTGTACAGCTTCATGGCAGCCTGGGAAGTATAACATCCGGTACCGTGAACATCCATCAACAGTTCACCGTTGAACTTGGGCAGTTCCGGATGGCTTGCGTAAGGCTGGAAGTCTTTATATATCCGGTCACTCGTGGCACTGACAATCTGCAACGGACCATTGCCTTGCAAGCCTTTCTCTACGGCACGTACAGACTCCAATGTAGGTGAACCGCCTATGTCTCCCGTACCGTAATAGCGGTAGACCATGTGAAGCGGAGAGTGGCCGGTCAATTCCAACAAGTCCTTGTTTTCCGACAGGTCCCCGTCCTCAAAACGTTGGTTATAATCATATCCATGGGTCATCATGATGGTAGAGCCGTCTATACCTTGCCATAAGCCGACAGTGAAAGGATATTTGTCGTTACCGTAGAACGGTTTGTTGCGCCACTGCAACTTCTGGGAGGAGAAGCCGATCAGTCCGCAATGGGACGCAATGGCAGGAAGTGTCCAGCCAAAACCGAAACAGTCTGGCAAGAAAATGTCCGTGCTCTCCACACCGAATTCCTTCCGGTAATAATCCTGGCCGAGCATGATGTTACGAATCGCAGACTCTATGGAAGGAACCAGCGTATCAGTGGCATCCCAGCTGGCTCCACTGATATGCCAACGACCGCTCTCTATGAATTTCTTCATCTCTTCGTATTGCGCCGGATAATATTCCTTCATCCAGGCATACTTGACCGCACCTTCAAAATTAAAGATGTATTCCGGATACTGCTTCAGCAGAAACAAATTCTGACTGATCGTGTTCCATACATAATCCTTTATTGTGGTCTAGATATCCCAGTTCCACTGTGTGTCCAAATGTGCATCAGACACCATGTAGGCTTTCGGTCTTTGCGCCTGAGCACCATTCTGAGCATAGGTACCGCCACCCATTAGCAAGGCGGATACCAATACTGCAATCTGTCTTTTCATTTTCTGTTTATTTATTGTTTATTGTGTTTAAAGGTTTTATTCATTGCAATTCGCTGATCTCGGACGAAAAGCTCAATCATACAGGCATTCTCCAGTAGACTCTTGAACTGCTCTTTTCTGTTTCCCGACCAATCATTACTAAACAAGCCATTCTCATCACGCGTATAGTTCCAGGCATAATCCGCATTCTCAATCATGGTCTTTATGTACGCCTCATTCCTATCCACCAGATATAGCGCCTTCAAACCTCTGAACAAGATTACATTAAACCAAGGAGTTCCCGGGAAGAATTTCATCTCTCCTGTTGCGATAGGCTGTACCTTCAGAAAGAAACGGCAGGCACCCTCGGCTGTCTGCTGCGCTTCCTTCAAGTAATGCTTCTCTCCAGTTACCTGATAGAGAAGTACACCGGCCTGAATCATCTGCCCGCTGTTATAAGTATATTTGGCCGGATCCACTTTTCCCTGCAAATTCTTGTTGTCCCAATATACAAAGTCAGAAGGGTCACAAAAATTGTCACGTCCATTGATAGGTCTTCTTAGCTTGCTCAAGGTATTTTGCATCCTTAGTCAACTTAAACAGCTTCATACAAAGAACAGTAGCCGGAGCATTCGAACAAGTGTTTTTTGATTCTTTCTTCTGTTCGCACCAATAGATTCCTCCCCCCAACTCTTCGGACCATCCGGAATAAATATAGTCATGCAGCTGGATGGCTTTTTCCAGATACTCCTTGTCACCAGTCCGTTCATAGTAATCACAGAAATCAATGGCCACCCAGTCATTGTCATCGTAATAACGATCATTATGACCTGCAAAAGCCGGATACGACTGGTAACAATGGGGAATCCGGGTAGAGTCCCAATAAAGGTCCAGTCCCGGCTTTATCTGCCGGTCCATCAGTTTTCTGTACTTCTTTTGCCCGGAAACCTTATACAAAGAAACACAACCGGATACCAAGGCTGAATAAGGCCACAAGAAAGAGACCTCCTGCTGGTTAACAACAGCGCCGGTATTGGCCGTATATGTAATTCTCTGCTCCGGGTTTCTTGGATAAGTTTCGTCAGCAGGCCATACTTCTCCACTTTATAGAGAGTAAGTATCTGCTGAAGCAAAGAATCGGCTCGTTGCAGATAGATTTGTTTGCTTGTCTGTGCAGACAAGCAAACCGGTAACGAGAGAGCTATTAATAAAAATAAATTCCTAAGCTTCATATCCAATTCAAGTCAAGTGATTATTATTCCAGCTTCATATCGGCACACATCAGGAAAGCATTGTATGGCCCCCACATGGACATGATGAACCAAAGCTGGTCATCATTGTCTTTCAACGGATGTATGTAAGCGCAATACAAAGCTGGATATCTGTCCGCTTCCGCCAATACTTTCGGCTCGCTCCACTGGACGAGATCCTTCGATGTACAATAAAGAATGGCATGCCTTTTGGTCAAAGGAGTCTCGTCATGATTCGGATCATAATTATAAGTCAGAATCCAACGCTCAAACTTCTTGTGCCATATCAGCGACGCTTCTCCTACGGGACCTCTCAATACCGGAGTAGCGGCAGCCTCATTTCCACGTATCCACTCTTTACTTTCACCGTTCCAGTATTCATAGGCCTTCATATCCAGAAGATCTTTCTCAAGGAAACGCGCCAGATACGCAGCATCACCACGTCCGGCCTGTGTGCCGAGCATATAATCCATCCGTCACATTTGGCATAAGCCACTTGCGAAAAATGACTGTCGGGAGAAAAAGTCACCTCTTCACGCCGCTCCCATGTCCGACCGTCATCATTGGAAGTATAGACAGAAGAAAAATTGGTAAGCCAGCGTCCATGAGGCGCTCCCCAATCATAGATGTTCATAATATGGACACAATCCGTTTTACCGGCCCGAATAGCACTCGTAGGGATGGAAGTCTGGTATACCTCCGGATTCGTCTTACCGCCCGCACATACCTCAAGCGCCTTACCATCGGCATCAAGCAGCATTGAATCTATTTTAAGACCGTCTGTAAGCTCTGTATCCGATGAAAAAGCCAGTACGTTGGAACGCCAGTTGGAACCATTGCCACCATTTTTATTCACGACAAAACCTTCTCCACTGGTATCTCCGAAAAACATGCCCACACGGTTTCCATCCATATGCCACATTAACCCCAAATCCGTTCCATATACATCAAAGTCAGGTCCGGTATTATTGGGATTCAGCAATGTATCTCCCGGCAAAGGATCACCCGTGACACGGGATATCATACGTACATTATCAATACACAGCGTTTTTTCACTATCAGCATCCTTACAAGCCATATTGCCCGTCAAACTACAGGTAACAAGCCCGAACAGTAAAATTTGTTTAGTTCTCATTCTTATCAATTCCATATACAAGTACACATTCCCACATCTATTCCTTTATTCTTTCCAGGATAATCAGTCCCAGTTCAAACTGGTCCCCACCGTTATTATTTCTCACATGGAAAGTGACTGAATTGGTTTGTTCCGTCAAATTGATGTCTCCTACATGTACTCTGTCTTTAGACACTTCTTTGTCCTTCTTAGTAGAGATCCATCCGGACAGTTGCTTCTGGCGTTGCCAAACCTGGAAGTCGGCACCATTCGGTTTCTCAAAATAGTTTATCAGCACTTTATATTTTCCTTCGGGCACATCGTTCAGCATGATGCGCACTACTCCTCCATGCTGGGTGGTCATACGGATTCCACGCTCATTTGTTACCTGGACACCTCCACCAAGACTCAGCTGCATCAGTTGAGGGAAATAGATATGTTCTGTCGGCTGATATACAGTGCGTAATTCAGCAGTAGGCTCTTCTCTGCCTTGCAATGGCTGGGCTGCATAGAAGAATCCAACAGATGTATAATCTACCGGAAAATTATTTTTTACTTCACCATGTTCCATTCCATGATAGATTTCCTTCTCATAGGACATTTTGTCGGCCAAGAAGAAACGGTATCCACCGGTTCTGCCATCGGAAGCGAATAATCCAGGCAACCATGGAGGGGGAGGCTGTTTCCTCTGTCCCAACGATCCAATAAAGCATACCAGCCACCGTTGTAATAGTCTTCGGAGCCAGTGCCGTGCAGACGCATTTTATTATCTACGTAAGTGCTGTCATCCCCTTCGAAGAACAAGGTCATTCCCGGACGCAGGCCTTGTGCCTGATGGATGGTTCCTACATAATGTCCTTTTCCTTTTTGTGCAGCAAACTTATGGAAAATGCCGAGAGGAGTTTTCTCTCTACGCCATACAGAATAGAACTTACCCTCTTCCTTCACATTACGCTTATTACTGTTATAGTACACTTTAACGTTTACAGAAATAGGAGATTGCTGAATACCTTCTCTCTTTTTATAAATCATCTTCATAGAAGCTGACTTGTCAAAAGGCATTGGCAGATAGCAGTAGTTGGAAGTACCTTGCTTACCCATTAAGATACTCCGCATTGCTCCTTTTCCATAGGCATATCCAAAAATCAGCAACGGGGGCATAAATAGCCTCCACCTTCTCATTATCCCATTTAGCTGAAAGAATCACATCTTTGTATAAACCTTCGAAAGATGTTCCGCCATCAATCGACATACCTACAATACGTCCCGGTTCTGCCATCTCAAAGAAAGAAACTTCTTCTCCCGGACTCAGTGTAAATACCTTTTCTTCCGTCTGTACACCAGCTGATTTTCCAAAGGTATAATTCGTTACAGCAGGAGACAAGTCAGCCCATATTCTATTCACCTCAGCCAACAAATCCTTATCCTGCTGTGAGAATTCACCGGTATAGGTTTCCACCTTCTTTTCCGGCAAGTTACGGTATTGTATCTGAATGAATTCCAATTTAGGTCCATCGAAACAATTTTGCAGGACTTTTTGTACGTAATGGGCAGATAACAATAAAAACCACCAATTTCATTACCACAAACGGGCTTTGTAAACGGATAAACCTTACCGGAAAACAAATCCGAGAACTTTATTTTCAGACCGGGCTCTTTCTGTCCATCAAAATAGAAATAGAGCATATTGTCCGTCGGTGTAGGAGTCCAGATTCGGTTGATGACTCCGGGGCTTCCATCTCAGCAATCACCAACTTATCACCTTCCTTACGAAGGAAAGAATAAGTACCCGCAAAACCATCATCATTGCCTCCGGTACGGTCGTAACTCGAGAACTGCTCCACATAAGAGCCAGTGCGATACTCCGGCAATTTATCCACTCTTTTCAATAACTCCAGCTCATCCGTCCATCTGTATGGATTCTGAGCCACGGCATACGAGCCTGCCAATAGAATGGCAGACAAGAAAACAGAAACTTCTTTCAAATTAATTTTCATAAACTATTTTACTATATGTTTTTTAAAAAGGCAAGGAGAGAATGCCTGTTTAAACGGTATCTCTCCTCACTGACAGTATTATTTCAATAGAAAAGATTATGGTCTATAAAACCACATCAATTCTACTCTTCTGAAAGTACCATGGTATTTACGCCAAAGAATTTGGCCCATTGTACATTGTTCGGGCCCGGTTTCATTTCGATATAAACAACACCTTCGTCATTAGGCTCAATACCCTTAATCTCTACCGTTCTATCGAAATTATCGTCATTAACCAAATAAGCAACGCCATCGTTCTTTCCGATTACATGGAACTCGGTTTCAGTTCCACGGTCATTGATGTGACCATAGAACTGAACGTATATTTTGTTCCTTGAGAGAGACCTGTCACCTTAAATCCACTGAGCGGAATAGCAATACCGTCGCTGAAAAACATATCCTCAGAAGCTGTTTTTGGAAGACCCAAATTATTATTCAAACCGCGAGCCAATTCTCCGGAAAACGGTTTGTCCACCTCGATGCCGAAGTAGTAGGACGACCTCTATGGTCGAGCATATTTACCAATCCGGGGTCTCTGGGATTCCTATAGTTGTTAAACGGAGCCGGAGAATCAATGACACCAAAGTCAATGTAACACGTCTTAGGAGTCTTGGTAACAGTCAAGTCGCTAAAGTAGCACAACTTGCCATCAGCCGTTTCTACCTTGATGACCGTTTTTCCAACAGCAACAGGTGTAATTACAGCTGCATTATTTTCCACACCTTCAATGGTAGCCACATCGGAGTTGAGGACACTCCACTTCAACTGATAGGAATCGCCTGCCAGGTCATCAACAGAAGCGGTAACTGTGGCAGTTTCGTCAATCTCCAAATAAACCGATGATTGGTCAATACGTACAAACTTACGATTGGACAAGTCCACACTGTTATCATCCGAACAGGATGTCAATGCAGCAAATGCCAATGTCATCGCACTAAAAATGAATTTTATTGATTTCATACTTGTTCTCTAATTATTTATTAATATCCGGGAGCTTGTCTCAAATTGGGGTTGATGTCCATCTGAGCCTGCGGAACGGGCCATAAATACATTCTTTTGTTGAAGGTACGGCTCTTGTAGTAAGTTCTCTTATAAAAAGCCTTCGGATTGTTCACATCATCGCTCTTCTCAGAACCGTCATGATTCATACCATAAAGCTTGCCGCCCAGGTATTTGTCGGCAATCTTCCAACGACGGAGGTCATGGAAACGGATACCTTCACAATTGAACTCTACCCGACGTTCTTGCTGAATGGCGGCACGCATTTCTTCCTTACTCAGCCCTTCCTTCAAAGCGGGAATTCCGGCACGTTCACGAATCAAGTTCACATACTTATATACATCGGGAGTGGGAGCTGGCGAAGACTCGTTCAATGCTTCCGCATAGAGAAGCAGTACATCGGCATAGCGCAATACATACCAATTGACAGTTGATTTATCATTATTAATGAAAGGTACGCTTTCTACATATTTGTCAATATCCCATTTGGCTGGATATAGCTTTGCTTGGCTTTTACAGCTTTCTTGGGGTCCAAATCTTTGCTTAATGCAGTAGGGCGGTCGTCTGTTATTTTAGCAGCTAAATAGAAGTTCCTGTATATGAAGTACCTGTACTACTTTCATTATGTCCGTGCTTATAATTAGCAATGGATATGTTCTGACGTCTGTCATGGCTTTCTCCGGTTGAAGGATCGGGTGCAGCTTCTG
>ENA-OQDD01000612-OQDD01000612.1-human-gut-metagenome-genome-assembly--contig:-NODE-612-length-13880-cov-2.729877_pt1 | contig 13880 bp, 9 predicted proteins | sample MGYA00242507_ERZ504598 | MGnify/ENA primary metagenome ERZ504598 (study PRJEB26092, sample SAMD00036318) | human gut metagenome | host: Homo sapiens | study: EMG produced TPA metagenomics assembly of... | reverse complement strand
ATAAGCTTCATCAAAAGTAACCTTACCTACTTTCATTTTACGGGCATGCTGACGGGGAGCCAAGTTCTTTCCACCTTCGGGAGCATAAAGACATCCACTTTATAGTGCCAGTAACGAATATCAATAATGTCAACTAATTTCGCACGCTGCGTATCATTCAGAATGGCATCTTGAACATCCTTTGTCGCACTTAACGCCACAGTTGCTTTCTTACCGGTTTCTTTCTCCCACTCTCCTATCACATCCAGCCAGAATTGTACAAAATGCAACGGACCGGTAAACTCCGCACTGATCAGTTGTACCACATTTGCATCATCGGCAAAATTATCCAAGCATTGGCGAATATACTTTCTATGAAACTCACGACGTACCGGATGACTGATATCATAAAACATATCCGCTACAAAGATACGTTTGTCACCGGCAAAAGGAACAGGTTCAGGCATATCGGTCTGATTGATATTATTGGCCGACCGCCAAGGACAGTCTACCCAATGTGCTCCCGCCTCCAAGATATTATGCTGGAAGTAATTCTCATGGAAAAGCAAAAGACCTTTCTCCGCCCCTTTTTCGGCAAACTGCTTCAACCGGTTCCAATACCATGCATTGGGACGGTTCAAATCATACTTGCTCAATCCTTCCCAAGCAGTACCTTCTCCACTGCGGGCAAACGGTTGTTCGTAGAATGGCCCCCACACATCTCCATCACGGCGACGGACACGCTCATGATCGTCACGACGACGCTCATACCACAAACCGTAATTATGATCTAAAACCAAAATCTGATTCTTCACCATATAATTCACCGTAGAATCAATTCTATCCGTCAGCCCAAGTCCTTCGCGTCCCGGCACGAAACGGGTAACATGTGGCTTGGCTTTAGACAAGAAGCTGGTCCTCAGTTTCCCATTCCACCAAGGAACCTCCTGCCTGCCGCCTACCAGTAACCGGCCATCCACCTGCATACGTCCATTAATAATGGCAAACAGATGATCCTCTTTTTCCTTATATATAGGTGTCTTGAACTTCAAATCTTCTAAAGATTTCAGTTTTCCGGAAGACACACTGGCTGTATAAGGTGCTTCCTCAATCCATTTTTGCATAGTAAGACGGGGAGTATAAGCTTCCTTTGCCATCTCCATTGCCGCTTCTACGGTAGGACTGCTGGTTGCGTTGGTAGCCCTGGGAAGAATACGTGCCTGGTCAGAACAATCTTTATTCAAACGTGCCGCCAACTGTGCATAAAACAAGCTGCGGGGATGTACGTGATTATTTGATTCCGCCCATTGGCCGTCACCCGAGAATTGCGCCCAACAACCGTATGCACGGTTTACCGCATCTCTTGCCGGTGAATAACACTCTATCCCGCAGCTGTACATTGCCAGAAAAGACTGTTGCCTGTATTCCAACCGGCACCATTTTATCCTGACCCAAATTCTTAAACACCAAATCATGGCCATCAATGTTTACCACATCAAATAATAACCCGCAAGCCCAGGAATCAATAGAACCGCTGAATCCTAACGACTCTTCCGAATCACACTGTACAAAAGCATTCGGACCTGCCGCACAAAATCCGGCTGAGAAATCATGAATACCCTGTTTAGAATAACAACGCTGAAAAAGTGTCTGCTGCCCCATAGTATAAAATGTACTGCGACGCATTCCACCTATCTCTGAAACAGGTTCTGTGGATACACAATCTTCTACAGTTGTTTTAGAGCCGGTACGCTGTACAATCACAGCACTTCCTGCAAAGTGCTTAAAATTTACCCTGCGCACCCAACAGTTTTCGGCATTTTCTATAGATACCCCCGTCCAGCAATGATCCTCATCTTTAGGATACTTCTTATCATAGTCAGAAGCCAATGTCAGATTCTCCAAACCTGCTTCTGCGATTCTGCCCGGCCAACTATAACGTAACACTTTGACAGTTCCCCATTTATTATCCAAAGCCATTGTCAAAGGAGCATCCAAAGTCAATTGGTTTCCATCCGCCTTACTTACCGACTATCCCAAACCAAATCCATCTCTCCTTCTTTCCAGCCCAAAGCGGAAATACCTCCGCCAAAAATATCACAACCGACAGAAGCAATCCATTCTTTCGTAGAGGGCGGACAATCCGGACCCGCTCTCCGGAAACCAGCTGTACATTATTGGTTACCTGAAAGTACAAGTATTTACAGGAACGTATGATGTCAACACATCCAAGGTATCCGTAACAGCCAAATCATTCCGCCCTTCAATATAAAGCAAAGCTCCTCTGTCCACTCCCTTTTTCAACAATACGGTCTGTTCCCTGTCACTGCCGCGCAGCACGACTCCCGACACAGAAATACGCAAGCTCTCATTCAATTCAAAAGTTCCTTTATCCAGCAAAACAGCCCCACGAAAACCATTTTTATCCAAAGCCAATGAAGATACATAGTCAATGGCGCGCTGAATACGAGAGGAATTATCCCCAGGCTTCCATGAAACAAAAACGCATTCGCCACATCAGGTATAGGGTATTCCGAGTTACGGTAACCGCAAGAAGAATAATCTAGAATACGGTTTCCGCGTTCATCAGTCACATAAGTCAGTTTTTCTTCCTTCACCTGTAAAGGAAAGGTTTGCGCAGAAATCCGCGCAAACCCCAAACTTAAAAATCCAAATAATAATAACTTATAATTCATTTTACATCAAACTTTTACGTTTTGCCAAAGTATCATGATTGTTCTTTATATCCGTCCAATCCACTTTCTTTGCAGGATCTATGCCATTAATGTATTTTTCAATATTGGTATACCCGTCGCCATTACAATCTTTCACCGCATCACCCGGATCATTAGGATTGAGTCCGTATCTCACCTCCCAGACATCCGGCATACCATCACCATCCGTATCAACCACAGGCGTACCTTTATATTCGGGCAAGCACCTACCTGACGGGGATCTGTAATGATACCTTGTTTATAAGAGTCAACAGGAAGACGTCTTTTTACATAAGTACTAACGAATTCAGGAGCGTCTTTCACGTAAATAGCTTTCCCTGTCTTCACCGTCTTCATCACACGGGCATCCACCGCATCCCTTTTAGGGAAAGTAGCCCCGGCATTTTCCAATACATAATTATAGGCAGTTTTGGCATCCATAATAGTCACATGGGGCATTGAGAAAGGCTCGTTTACACGAATTTGATCTGTAAACTTCCCTGCGTCCGGCATATCGTACACCTGCACGCCGCCATCCCAATTATTCTTTGTCACACGCGCATTACCTTCCACTACATTTCCGGCTACATACGCTTTACCAAATGTATCCGGTTTCTTCTTGTCACGACTTGATTCGGGTTTCACAATCCGGTGGGCAATCGGCTTATCTTTCGGAGTGATAGGCCCCGGTTTAAAATAATTATTAATAATATTCAAACGGCTGGTTTCATCTCCCCCGTCAACAGAACGGTTCCACCAATTAAAAGTCACATTGTTTACCAGATTAAAATCCTCATTCATGCCAATGGAACAGTTACGGCTGATATTGGATGCGAACAAGTTACGGCAAAACATACTGTTATGCCCACCTATAGTCGCCCCGAAAGCATGATTGTAACAATCCAAAGCTTCCGAAAAAATAGAGTTCTGAATAGTTATGTTGACAGTAGGAAGCTTCAGACCATGCCCTGTGGAATCGCGATTGTATACATGGCGGTAAACAGACATGTTTTCATCCAGTCCCCAACTGGCAGAGCAGTGATCGATAATAACATTACCCACACAGTTACCTCCCAAAGCATCATCCCGGAAGAACACATCCTGCGCCCCCCGACGGAAACGCATATGGCGGATAATAATATCATGCGTATCAAGCAGGAAAGAGGCTCCTGTTACACAAACCCCATCCCCCGGAGCTGTCTGACCTGCAATAGTGATATACGGAGCACGGACGTTTATAGGGGTTTTCAGCCGGATAACGCCCGAAACATTGAATACAACAATACGCGCGCCACCGGTCTCACATGCCTCACGCAATGTTCCGGGCCCACTGTCGGCCAGCGAATTGACCACAATTACTTTTCCTCCACGTCCACCGGGAGTATAGGCCCCTCCCCCTTCTGCCCCGGGAAAGGCAGGTATGTTGCTCTTTATTAAATCCTCCGGTTTGGATGCCCATGGTTTATAAGGACGTCCTTGAACAGCCTCAGACATTACTACAGGTAATGCTTTCGCCCATGCCTCATCCGATTTCCGGTCTATTTCCTTTTGTTGTTCTTCTCCTCTGATTTTTACCGAATCAGGAATTACAGGATACTGTGCCGCCACAGGCAACACACATGCAGTCAATGCTGCCACTGCAAATAGTTTCTTTAGTTGATTCATTTGGTCGCTAAATTATTATTTTTTCTATAACTTCGTAACATAACACCCTGCTTTTAACATGATTCAAACACACATTGCGAGTATTTCTATATCAAAGACGGAACAGAAAGCCTGTTGTACTCTCTATCCGCACATAAAAAAAGAGCTTGACACCGTTTCACCGGGCAAGCTCCTTTTCCGCTTTTCAATAAACATTAATTTATATCTTTCCTCCACGTGCCTTGATACGTTCATACCAAGCCTTACGTTCTTTCACTAAATCATATCCCCGCTTAGAGAGGTAATTATTAATCCGGCCTTTGTATTTGCCGAAAGCAGCATGTTTCTTATTTGAATTTTCAGCATCCATGGCAAATTCACGGGCTTCAACAAGCCATGCCATAATCTGCGCTTTCTCTTCTTCTTTCAAGGTAGGAATCATGTCAACCGTAGCTTTATAAGTTACCATTACCACACCATAAGTCATGCCATCTTTCACTGCATCTATCTGCTTGGCATCCAAATAGAGCGAAAGATCGGCCGGGAAAGCGAAATGAGTACGGTAAAGCGCCGCATCCTTTTCAGCTTCGGCAGCTTTAACGGCTTCTTGTTTCGCATCGCCCGTCAGGGTTTCTTTTGCCAGCTTCACTTTGGCATCGCGCGTTTCGTATATGTCATTCAGTTTAAAATAACGGTTGGCTATGATAGTTGTCACTTCACGGGCGGCAACGGTATCTGTCAACTCCAGTTTATCTACAATCTTCTGCGAACGTTTCACAATAGATTCCACGTAAGCCGGATCGCGGCCTTCACGGTCCAAATCCACTGCTCCGGCGGTAATGACTACCGCATGAGCAACAGAAACATTATACCTGACTTTTGTATCATATCCTGTCTTCTTTCCTCCGTTTATTACATCAACTTTCCTTTAGAAGCCAATGTATCATAATTGTTTCTCAAATCAGACCAGTCAATACAATTTCTAGTGCTGATACCATTAATATATTTCTCAATATTTGTATAGCCGTCACCGGTACAGTCCTTATTAGCATCCGAAGGATCATTAGGATTCAAGCCATTTGCCTTTTCCCATTCATCGGGCATACCGTCACCATCCGTATCCACATACGGAGTGCCTTTGTATTCCGGATATCCCCCCATCTGGCGGATATCGGTGATGATACCCTGTTTATAAGAATCTTTCGGCAAGCGGCGATATTTAAACTGTCCGTCTTCTCCCATTGATTTAGGAGCCAGCCCGGTCAAATCACCGTTAGCATCCTTGGCCATCTTCTTATCATAATAAGGAACGCCTGTTCTCACTTCCTCTACAATACGTTCATCCACAATATCACGGCAAGGAATGTTGGCACCTGCATTTTTCAGTACAAAATCGTATGCATCATGTGCAGAAGTAATGCGGATGTACGGCATTTCAAAAGGACGGTTGCTACGCATATTCTCCGTATATCCATCTGTATTCGGCTGAGTTTCAATCTGGATACCACCTGCCCAGTTGTCCTCTGTAATGGCAGGATAGCCTTCCATAATATTACCATCAGCATAAACACGGCCATACACTTTATGATCCAATTTGCTTCGTCCCGCTTCGGGTTTCAGGATGCGATGCCCCACAGGAGTATCTTTCGGAGTGGCCGGTCCCGGTTTATAATAGTTGTTTATCATATTGAACATAGCGGTATAATCGCCACCGTCCGAAGAGCGATGTACCCAGTTGAACACCACATTGTTTACAAAATTGAAAACACCATTCCAACCGACGGAAGGATTACGTCCCGAATTACTTGCCCACAGGTTACGCATAAATGCACAATTCTCACCACCTAAAGTGCTGCCGAATGCATGATTGTAAGTATCCAGCGCTTTTGCCGAGATAGTATTCTGTATGGTAACATTTACGGTAGGCAGTTTCAGATCTTTTGATTCATATTGTCCTTCGCTGGGGTCGTACATATGGCGATAGAAAGAAATGTTCTCATCCAATCCCCAAGTACAAGAGCAATGGTCAATCATGATATTTCCAATCGGGTTGCCTCCGAAAGAATCGTCACGATGCCATACCTTTGTTTCGCCGCGGCGGAAACGCATATGGCGTACCACTACATCATGCGTATTTACCCAAAAAGACTCTCCGGCAATACATACCCCGTCACCCGGAGCTGTCTGTCCTGCAATAGTGACATATGGAGCCCGGACGATAATGGGAGATTCCAATTTAATAATACCTGAAACATTGAAGACAATGATACGTGCTCCACCTGTCTCACAAGCCTCACGGAAAGAACCGGGACCACGGTCATTCAAATTAGTCACGGTAATCACCTTACCGCCACGACCGCCGAAACTGTACATACCTCCTCCTTCAGCACCGGGGAAAGCAGGAATTCGTGCCTGCGGCAAATCGTATGGACGGGAAGCCCACGAAATATACGGACGACCTTCTCTCGCTTCTTTCTGTACAACAGGCAATGCTTTTGCCCAGGCTTCGTCAGAGCGGCGACGTTCTTCACTCATCATTTTCTGGTAGGCTTGCTTCGCTTCCTCAGTCAACTGGGGATACTGGGCCATTGCCACTGGAGCAATAAAAGTAGCCATACACAGTCCTAAAAACATTTTTCTTTTCATACTTTATTCTTAAAAAATTATATCTGTGCTATAAGTAAGTTGGAATTTATATTCCGTTCTCTTTTTCTTAACAATTATCTTTTTCAAGACGCACTTTTCGGGGATATGTACTCAAAAATGCTTGTATCTGTCATAATAAACTAGCAGATATAAAACTATCGTATTAAATTATTTCCTAGCATCCAATGTGCCTTCTGATTCATAATAATCCAACCATCCTTTTGATTGTTCCAACCACGGATTCATATTCAATACATTAGAGGGCAGACCGGACAGGTAATAGTTTTCCTGCCATGAAATTACTGCTTCCTGACCATTCACATTATCTACCGGAGTTTCTCTATCCTGTAAAACAAAGTGCTGGCTCCAGAACTCTCCCAACCTATTCATTTCGGCTTGTAAGTCTGCCGCATTATCCACATCTACAGGCTCAAAATCAGCAATGACAGAAACAAGAGGATCTGCCTTTCCGTCATAATCCTTCACTTGTAAATATTTACCCACACGGGCAGTACCATTTAACGGCTCAATACCCAAGGTAGTACAGGTGGTATTGTTATCACTTGCATCATCATTATACAGCATCCAACGCCATAAATCCCAATAACGCTTACCCTCATAAGCTAATTCCACCTGACGCTCACGCAGACAAGCCTTAATAGCTTCATTCTTATCGGTAATCGTTCCCAAGCCATAATTATTGGATGCAGGAATACCTACACGGGCACGAATTTCACCAATTGTTTTCACTGAATTACTTATATCCCCCGTAGCTGCATAACATTCTGCAAGTTCAACAACAATTCAGCATAACGATATTCGTATACATCAGTGCCATCCCATTGATATGTGTTTGCACTATTTTCAGCCGGATCGGACATTTTACGTACTATCGCCGGACTGCTGCCTTCATTTTCCGTGTAATAATGCAACTGAGAACCATCTTCTTTCGTTTCACTCCAACGATAATTCCAAACTACGGCATCTGCATCCTGATCATATCCCCATTTCGCTCCGGAGAAAGTAAACGTATAATAGAAACGCGGATCACGATTCTTGAAGAATAAAGAACGGTCGTACCCGTTTATCGCCTCACCGTCATCATTTACAGCTTTGGAACCATCCGCCATCGGGAAAATATCCAACATACCCATAGGAACATGATAACCGGAACCACTGCCACCCATTGTTTTCAAACGGATTGTTTTCTGCCATCCACTATGTTCATCATTTTTAGAGGTAGAGCTAGCCAACAGTTTGACCATAATCACCTCCTTACATTCCTGATTGTCAAACTTGTAGAACATTTCATTCCAGTCTTTGGCGGAATTGCCATACAAACCATAACCTTCGCTGCTCAAGAAAGCCTGTGCTTCTAGAGTAATATCCAACGCATCTTTCCAGCGTTTACTGCCTGTATTATTCCAATCTGCATTAAAGATAGGGCTTGCAAATACCAGCGCCACGCGGCTTCTGTATGCCAATGCAGCTTCCTTGGTCAACCGTCCATACTGGTCACTTCCCCATTCTTTACGAGTGGGAAGCAGATTCGCAGCCTCTTTTAAATCACTCAAGATCTGGTTGACACATGTTTCCACACTTTCACGATTATAATCTTTAGCTCCCTCACGGTCGGCCGCCATAAGCACTTTATTTACCACAGGAACAGCTCCGTATACACGTACCAAATCAAACAACTGCATGGCACGGAAGAAATAAGCCTGTCCTTTCGCTTTTTTTATGGCAGCTTCCGACAAGTCCTGACCATATTTATCAACTCCTTCCAGAATTTCATTGCAACTGCGGATACGGCTATATGGATCATTCTTTATATTCGTAGCCAGATTACTGCCAAAATAAGTTTCACAGTCCGTAGCTTTTTTCAAACTTCTGGAAGCGTCAAATTTCTTCTCGATACCCCATTTCTCCTCCGTATAAGTTGAATAGTCATTCCAGTTACCGGACAAGCCGTATGACTGTGGAGGGGTCATACCCGACTTATAAAAATAGTTATAATACACATTCTGAATATATAAGTCCAAATTAGATTCGATGCCGAAAGTCTTTTCCGGTGAATAACTGTCATACGGATTCATATCCTGCAAGAACTGGTCACTGCAACTGCTAAATGCCAATCCGGCTGCCAATAACACAGTATATAATATGCGCTTTTTCATATCAATGATTCTTTTTAATTTTAGAATGATACATTTACTCCCAACGACCACGTTCTCAATGTAGGATACAATGAAGTTGTTCCACAATACATATTACGATAATGATCGGGATACGGGTTATAGAAATCCCATAGATTATTACCTGTCAGACTTAATTTAGCCGACTGGATCTTTAAAGGTGACAACCATGCCTTAGGCAGCGTATAACCGATACTTAAGTTACGGATATAGCAACGGAACGTACTGATAGACCAAAAATCAGACGGTGCAATTACTGATCCTGATATTCTGTTGTCTAAACCTAAATTAGGATATTTCCCCGTCGTATTATTTCTTTCATCAAACATATCTTCCCAGAATGAGTCCGGTGTCCAAAGCATATCCCCACTGGATGTTGTGATTTTATTGACGTCAATCTGGCGATAACCACCCCATGAAGTGGCAATCATCATATTAAAGCTGATACCTTTCCATTCCGCCCCCAGTTTGGTGGTAAAACCATATGTCTTTCCACTCTTATTCAGTTTGGCATAATCCTGGGTCTTGGCAATACGTCCGTCGGGCCCCGACTGCGTACCATCCTCATTCAATACGCCACCCAAATCCTGATAAGCCAACATACCCGGTTTTAACTGACTGGCATCTTTTACGCCCAAATATTCCGGAGAAGTGCCTGCGGCTTCTGCATTGGCCGATAAATAGTTCCAATAATTCTCAATATCATCACTGTTCCGTAAAATACCATCTCCGGAACTTGTACCTCTCCATACTTTATACCGTATGTAGGGAATATAGTAGAAGCACCCTCTCTTACAGAATTTCCTGTATATAACTCGGAGCAGACTGGGGCCATTCTCTTACCCTGTTGCCATTAAATCCAAAATTCACTCCGATATTATATTTCACCTGATCTATTTTATCGCGCCAATTCAAAGAGAATTCACTACCAAAAGCATCAATACGCCCAAAGTTCACTTCTGTCAAAGCACCTCCTGCAAAAATAGGAGTACCTATGATACCACCGATATTCTGATTCAAGATGTCAGAGTTTATATCATAGTACACATCCACAGTCGCACTTAAACGGTTATTGAGGAAACGCAAATCAAAACCAAGATTAAATTTATCGGTATTATCCCAATGCGCATCAGGATTAGGAGTCGCTCCCGGCTTGATACCCGTTTGCAGGATACCACCGTTAGAACCGAATCCATATCCTCTACTAGGATCCAATGAATAGAGTTGCTTCCATCCCCATGCTTTGATATTATCTTTACCGGTACGTCCCCATGAGAAACGTACTTTCATGTATTCAAACCATGACGGCAGCAACTTCTTCATAAACTCTTCTTCCGAAGCTACCCACCCCACGGAAACACCCGGAAGAAGCCCCAATAATTGGCCGGAGCAAATTTAGTGGAAGCATCGCTACGGAATAGGAATTGGAACAAATACTTATCGGCATAATTATAGCTTACACGACCTAAATAAGACAAAGAACCCTGTTTGTATTTATATGTAATAGAATTACCTGTATCCATCGCTCCCGCACTTGGCGAAGTACCCAAATAACCATCCGGGTCAGGGTTATTAAACAACATCCGCTTGGAATGCATATAAGCCTGCATTTTTTCCACTGCAGCCATGGCGGCAATGCTATGCTTGCCAAACTTTCCTTCATAATTCACATAGAAGTTCAATTGCTCGTTTTTAGCCATCTGGTCTGAATATACCACACGAGTGCTTCCCGTAAATTCTTTTAATTGATAATCGGAAACAGACGGATGATCGCTATAAAAACGATTTCCGGGTGTCAATGCATCGCTTGCTTTCAGATAAGCCAACGTAAATGGCATAAATGCCTGCTCACTATCACTGGCACTACGCTTCAACGCATAGCTTCCCTTGAATGAAAGACCTTTGATAAACGGAACGGCATAAGTGACGGAGAAGTTGGCATCATAACTGAAATTATCATTCGTGGAATAAGAACCGTCATTATTCTCCATAGCAAAATAATTCCATGTACTCATTTTATTGCCCGATGTTGCATTACCCGCACTCGAGTAACTATTCAACAAAGGAGATGTATAATAGGTATTACCATCATCCAATGTTATCTCCCATGGCAAATAATTCGGCATATGAGCAAGAACCAAATAATCACCGGATTCACCGGGCTTAGTTCCCCCATAACCGTTCAAATTGCTTAAACCTTTGGTAAAACTCGATGTGGTTTCCTGCTGGTTACCCGCTATGGTTGCAGAAAATTTCAAATCGGAAGTCAATTTGATATCCACACCTGCACGGAAGTTCCATCTATTATAATCCTGTTTTCCAAGATTCGCCCCCTGAGTATAGTAAGAAGCACCCGCAAAATAAGTAGCTTTCTCGCTACCGCCACTTACATTGACCGAATGGTTCATTGTAAAAGCGCCGGACCAGGCTTCATCCAGCCAATTGTAATTCAAGCCATCCATCTCGCCAGTTCCGCTTCATTATAAATTTTATTCATCCAGTTTCCATCCGGATCCATACTTATCTTATTATTGGCCAAATTAAAGGAATTGGCAAAACGTCCATAAGCTGCTCCTTTTAAGGTTTTAGGATGTCCCACTGCATCATTAAATCCGAATTTACCTGAATAATTGATTTTGGGAGCTCCTGATTTACCTCGTTTGGTCTTTACAATAATAGCACCTTGCGAAGCACGGGAACCGTAAATGGCAGCACTGGCATCACGAAGGACTGAAATACTTTCAATTTCAGAAGGATCAAGGGCATTGAAAGTTTCTAATGTCGGAAGACCGCTGTTGGCATCTATCTGAATCACATCATCGATTATGACCATCGGATTAGTACTACCACCATCTTTAGAATACGAGAAAGATTGACGAATAGACATAGTTGCCCCTTCACCCGGACGGCTGTCACCACCACTGATACTCAAACCAGGTATCTGTCCCGCTAGCGCAGCACCCAAATTCGACACCGGCAAATCTGAAATTTCCGAAGGAGTAATAACCCCGATAGATCCTGTCACATCTTTTGCTTTCTGAGTACCGTAACCGACTACAACCACTTCGTCCAGCATTTTGGAATCTTCCTTCAGCACCACTCTAAAGTCTTTTCCTTGTTTCGGAGCAATCGTTTGCGGCACATACCCCACAAATGAAATGACAACCTTCTTGCCCGAAGGGACTTGCAAAGCAAATCTTCCGTCAAAATCAGTAATGGTACCGTTTGTAGTTCCTTCCACCACCACACTGGCACCAATCACCGGTTCACCAGTTTCATCAACCACCTGTCCGGTGACAGTTTTAGTCTGTTGCACCGACTGGGATATAGGAAATCCTGTCTCAGCGGATACTCCCTGAACAGAAACTCCTGTCAGAAACAGACTGAGACAGACCACTTGTGTCAAGTTGCCAATCTTGTCCAGCTTCTGAAGAAATGCATTTTCTTTCTTCATAGAATCATTTTTAAAATTAAAATATTATCTTATTTTTCTTGTTGAAATATCTGTTTCAGATAAGCGACATTCGTCCCGAAATTTTTCTTTACATTCCGGACTTCATCCTTATTCCGTGACCGTTCAATGACCAGCCATCCGCTCCACCCCATCTTATCAAGGGTATGCTTTACGGCATTCATATCCAGACGGGTATTATAAGGAAGAGTAACCCCGTCTGTATCCGTACAATGTATCTGACAAATCCGATCCTTTCCCAATTTTTTCAACTCTTTACAGAGGTCGCGTCCATTTTCCAACGCATTTTGAAAACTATAATAAATCTTTATACCTTTCGAATTAATTTCTTTCAACAGTTTTATATCCCCTCCGGCGTCCAAGGAGTACGGATACCTATCACTACTCCATCTTTCACTGCCATTTCTCCCACTTCGTGCAAACGGCTTACCAACTCCTGACGTGCATCACCCGCTACTGTCCAGTCCTCTTTTATGCCGCCTAATGGAAGGAAAGCTACTTGGGCCCCCATCACCTTCATCGTATTCAAACAATCCTGCACTAAAGCTTTATAATTATGATGAGTCAAGAAAGATTGTCCAAAGAATCCGGACATCGCCACAGAAGGGACTTCAATATGCTGTTCCTGTGCTGTTTCTTTAAATAATTTACAGAAATGGGGCTGGTGGAACTTATTATCAAAAGTATCCCGTTTTCCCAAGCCTCCCATGTCCATTTCTATGCCATCACCTCCTAGTTCCTTCATCAATTGAAAAGAACCGATCTTCTGACGCTTTAGCATCATCCAGTCACACGCAGCTATTTTATAGCATTGTTTTCCCTCTGAATTCTGTGCTCCCAAAGGCAGTAACATAAACAGGAGCATGATTAAACTGATAATTTTTTTCACATTCATCGTAATCTAGTTATTGTTTAGAATTAAGACGAATCACAAAAAAGTATGTAATCACTAAATCTTAATAAAGTCCAAAAATAACTTAGCAAACAAATAAGACAATCCCGCAAACACGACGCTCGCCTACATCTGTTTACGGGATTCCTGCTTTATAAGGTCAAGAAATCAACCTTTACGCCATTCATTCATATATTCCCTCGGAGTCTGATCATATTTCTTACGAAAACATTTACTGAAATAACCGGAATCCTTGAAGCCCACGGCAAAAGCTATTTCTGAAATACTCATATCCGAGTTTTTAATCAACTCTATTGATTTATTCAGACGAATCTCTT
>ENA-OQDD01000610-OQDD01000610.1-human-gut-metagenome-genome-assembly--contig:-NODE-610-length-13881-cov-2.214410_pt1 | contig 13881 bp, 13 predicted proteins | sample MGYA00242507_ERZ504598 | MGnify/ENA primary metagenome ERZ504598 (study PRJEB26092, sample SAMD00036318) | human gut metagenome | host: Homo sapiens | study: EMG produced TPA metagenomics assembly of... | reverse complement strand
TTTGAAAACTCCTAAATTCTTCATGTTTAAGAGATGAAAGGAGGTGTGTCAGTAATACACGATGCCTCCTTTTTGTAATACGTAATAATGTGACAACAAATATTTTTAGAAATAGGAAATCCCTTTGAACAAATCCATTGGTATCTTGTTCAATAAAATGTGAAGTAGATTGTCAAAAACGAAACTAATCTGAACCGTTCCGGCTTGTGATAAGTAGGGACGGTTTTATTTTGATAATATTTCTGTTAAAAGATAACCCATGAATTATATGTTCTTTTATTTTTGTACACAGTTGACATGAATTTATGTATCATGGTGAAAAAGAAATCTTATTCCGAAGAGAAATTAAATGAAATGATCGTATGGCTCAATAATCATGCCAATGAACTTCCTAAGGAAATGCAGATAAATAAATTCGCTTTCACACCAAATTTGAAACTTACTGTTGAAAGTTGCATCATGCAGGCTAAATAATGTTTGGGTAACTATAAGATGGCTGGAGCTTTTAGACTGCTCCAACAAATCGGAGAGAACCTTGAAAACAATAAATGATATTCTTCTATTATTCGATAAACGAATCAAGCGGCTATATTTTATAGATAACCGCTTGATTTTTGAGTTAGGATTTCATCAGCATTATGTCTGCTCTCATTTCCAAAAACTCCTTATATTTCTCCGGATGGTCCACATAATCAATCACCCGGTTGATGGCTATTTCCGCTTGTTTCTCCTTTACCTTAGCGTAATAGCGTATCACTCCCCTACTCTTGTCCGAATGCCCTAAACAGTAGTCTATCACTCCATCAGGTATCCCTAGTTCTGAAGCTAATTGTGCAAAGGTTTTCCGGGCGGAGTAGTAAACCACACGTTCCTTTATCCCAAGTTCCTTTGCAAGCTTCGCTATTCCCCGTGATATATGACGAGAGAAATTCTTATAAGTGAAATTATAATGAAAATCCAGCTTACCGGTTCTTGGGTTCATCCATTTTGCTATAATACAGGCTGCTTTCTCGTGAACAGGCAATATAATGACATTTGCATTGGAAGTCCGCCCCATAATCTTCTTACGGGAGTATTGTATATACCTAGAGCTTCTAAAATCCATATCCATCAAGTCAGTCATATTAATACCTCCGAGATAAAATGAAAGAGAGAACAAATCTCTGGCTACTGACAGATAATTACTGTCAACCTCAGCATTAAGTATCTTGGACAAAGACTCCAGCCTGATACTGACATCGCGTACAGGAGATTGCGGAATAGAATAATCTACAAAAGGATGTACATTATATGAAACCTTTCTCTTTTTTATCGCCCTGTTTATGATTGTCCGCGTATTTCTCATTACTATCCCCAATGTCGCCCGGCTCCATTCTTTTTCTCAAGATACGCTGCATATTGCTCTATAAGTTCCGGGGCAATATCGACAAGTCGTACATCCCCACGCAGGAACTTCAAGAAATGAGCCTCACTTTCCCTCATCATATTAGCATAGTTGGTTTTACTGTTTTAAACAGTTCCTCAATATATGCATCACACACAGACTTAAATGATTCCCCCTGTGTATCCACAGATTCCCTTAAGATGAAATCCTTCAACTGTGTACATGAATAGATACCTAGATTATCTATCTTGTCCAATCTTTCCTGATACTTATTGAGAAGATTACGCAATTTTGTATTTATCATTGCGGCATCCGGGCGTTTTACCACCTGTCCGTTCTTGAACTGGGAGAGATTATCTATGATAAACCGAGTGATAATGTAGCAAGTTTCCTGCTTATGGCAAACGGCCACTCTAATTTTATGTCTGCCATCTTTTAAAACTTTTGCTTTGAAAATTGTTAGTTTGAGAGTTGCCATACTGATTAAAATTAAAGGATAAGTTTTGGATAAGTTTTTGTGTCCATTGATGGGCAAAAATTCCTTTTTTTTAATCAATAAAATGAAGATTTTTATAATAAAAAAGGCTTTGAAAACAGCATCAAACCACTGATTATCAAAGCCTTTTTCTTTTGTCGGGGTAGCGGGATTCGAACCCACGACCCCCTGCTCCCAAAGCAGGTGCGCTAACCGGACTGCGCTACACCCCGAATCTTTTTTTTATTTTTCAATCGCCTTATCTCTCAAAAGCGATGCAAAGGTACGGCTTTTTTTATATATGCAAATATTTAAAGCGATTTTTTTTCTACTTTTTTTTCGCATCATTACTTATCAAATTATAAATCAAAACATTAACCTTAAAACTTTTTTTATCCGCAACAAAGAAATTTCAGTGTAAAACAACTCCCCTTTCCGATTTCACTACTCGCCGAGATACTTCCACCATGTAAATTCATAATTTGTTTGCATAAACTGAGTCCTATACCACTACCTGTTGGCTTCGTTGTAAAAAAAGGAACAAAGATTTTATCCAATACTTCTGGAAGAATGCCACTACCATTATCACAGACAGAAAGGAAAAATAGATGTTTTTCTAAATCACAATGTGTGCTAATGATAACTTCGGGATAGATTTGCTCTACACAAGCCTCACCTGCATTCTTTAGTAAATTGATTAATACTTGTTCTATCTGTGAACGATCCAGCATCAGTGTCGTTTCTGGGTTTTCTACTTTATATATATATTGTATGTTTTTATTAGGAAACAGTTTTTTCATATCACTCAGTAAATCACCTATATTTACTGGAGCCAGTATCGGAGCAGACAGACGAGAAAGTTTACGATAGTTTTCCACAAAATTCAGCAACCCTTTACTTCTTCTATGAATAGTCTGCATCCCTTGCAACATGATATTGTAATCTCTCTCATTCATACCATTTTGTACAGCACGCTCACTTAATGTTTCACTTAATGAAATAATGGGCGCAATGGAGTTCATTATTTCATGAGTGAGTACACGAATCAGCTTCTGCCATGCTTCCATCTCATTTTCCTCCAATACAGCATGGATATTCTTTAAATTAACCAACCGGAGTTCCGTACCATGTTGAGCGGAATATTCAGATACCGTAACAGCCAATTCTTGTATAATATCTCCTTTATGTATTCGTACTGTTTTAATCTCTCCAGGCTGTAATGACAGGATAATAGTAGGAAAATCAGAATTTAACAGAGCCAATTCCCTGACAGAATGAATACGATAACCGCACAAATCCTGCATGGCTGCCCGGTTCATCCAATGTATATTGCACTGACTATCTACTACCAGCAAACTGCTGTCAACAGTATTCAATAATGTTTCATAATATTGATATCGCTCTTCATTCTCGGACAACCGAGTACGGAATTCAGCAACAACATTATTTATTTCTTGTGCCAATCGTTGTTCTGTACGAGTTTTGTGCTGGGTAGAAAAACTCAAAGAGAAATCTGCATAACGAATACCTTCTATCATTCGCGATATCATACGGGTCGTTTTATACTGCCACTGACAGATATAAATGATAATACCTGCCATAATCATCAGCGAAAAAAACAAGCAAAAATAGAGCGAATGTTGATAAAAGAGATATGCAGCTATAGCTACTACCCCCATTAATAACATACAAGCTATCATCCGTAAAGTTTGTAAACGACTCATAACCCTAATTTTTCAAGTTTCCGATAAAGAGCGTAACGGGTAATCCCCAAATATTCCGCTGCACGACTCAAGTTCCTTCGCTGCGTTTCATAGCACGTTCTATGGCATTGCGTTCTAATTGTTCCAAGTTCAGTATCTCATCCGTATTCACCCTCTTCTCGGGTTGTGGCTGCAACATGAAATTTGCAGGCTTTAACAATGGCGAGTCCGAAAGAATAATTGCCCGTTCTATGGCATGCTGCAATTCGCGGACATTACCCGGCCAATGGTAACGCATGAGTTCTGCTTGGCTTCGCGGCTCAGTCCGTTTATCTCTTTCTTATATTTATGAGTATACCGTTGTAAGAAATAATCAGCCAGTAAGAGAACATCCTCTCCCCTTTCCCGCAATGGAGGAATAGTAATCTCAATCGTATTGATACGATACAATAGGTCTTGACGGAAATTACCCTCCTCCACCAATTCTCGGATATTTACATTCGTTGCGCTTATCAACCGAACATCAATAGGAATTATATCCGTTGCTCCCAAACGTGAAATCTGCCGTTTTTCTATGGCTGTTAGTAATTTGGCCTGCATAGGTAATGACAAATTCCCTATTTCATCCAAAAAAAGCGTTCCTCCTGATGCCACCTCCATACGTCCCGCCTTTGCTTTGCGGGCATCTGTAAAAGCCCCTTTTTCATAGCCGAACAATTCACTTTCGAATAATGATTCAGGTATGCTCCCCAAGTCAATCGTTATAAAAGGACATTCACGACGAGGAGAAAAATAACGTAGAGAACGGGCCACCAAATCTTTACCGGTTCCATTTTCACCCAATATCAAAATATTAGCATCAGTATCCGATAATTTCCGAATAGTATCAAAAACCTCTCGCATAGGCACTGAGTGACCTATCATTTGAGGCATCTCTTCATCCTGCGCGCTCAATGCTACAACTTGTTCTTTCAGTTGCCTGACCTCTTTACGAGAATCACGAAGTTTGATAGCCGATGAAAGCGTAGCAAGTAGTTTTTCTTTTTCCCAAGGTTTGGGAATAAGTCAATAGCTCCAGCCTTAATGGCCCGTACTGCTTTATCTGTATCCGCATAAGCAGTCATAAACAAGACAATAGCCTGCGGATCTAACTTTAATATCTGCTCTAGACAATCGAATCCTTCCTGCCCGCTGATAGCATCCCGACGAAAATTCATATCAAGCAGAATAACATCAGGTTGAAAAGTAGTCATGAAATGCTCAATACGAGTCGGTTGAGTAGTAACTTTTATTTTTTCCACGTAGGGATCCAATAAAAGGTTTAGTGCAAAAAGCACGTCCTCATTATCATCTATAATCAATATTTTTCCTTTTGCATTCATTATTTTATCCTCAATATATCTTGTTATACGAATAAAAGATTTTCTATCCGCTTTTTTGCAAAGATATTGTTTTTTTTTAATGTGTTGTCTGTGCGGATACGCACTATTTTTGTGCGTATCCGCACAGAAACATCATTATCTTTTATCCCACAAAAAACTGGTAAACAAAGAGATAAGATAATGGCACGCTATTTGATTAGTCTACAATACTAATATATTAAGTTATGAAAAAAAAAATCAGTAATAGCTATCAATTTATGCCTTATAGCAGCATAGTAACTCTATTCGGCAATAAGATCTATATGCTTTATATAGGTGACTGCATCAATTGTGGGAAGAAGCACAAACTCACTATGTTAATCGACAATATGAAAAAGCACGCGAGTTATTAGAAAAGATAGCTCGCATTGATACGGCCCATCATGCCCAATATCTGACAGGCGATATGTATTTAAAAGGCTTAGGAGGTGAAATTGATTATGATAAGGCTTTGAAACTTTTTCATCAATCGGCAGCGGGCGGAAACACGTATGCTGAAAACAATATAGGCTTTATGTACACATATGGTTTGGGAGTCACTAAGGATTACAGCCAAGCTTTCAAATGGTTGAACAAAGCTGCCACTCAAGGAAATCCAGAAGCTCAAATTGGTATGGGGAGCCTTTATAAAAACGGTTGGGGAGTACGTAAGGATTGTTACATTGCTATGACTTGGTACCTACGTTCTGTAGCTCATGGTAATACGGACGCCATGAACAATATCGGTTATTTATATAAAAACGGACTTGGGGTCCCCCAAGACTTTGAAGAAGCTTTTTTTTGGTTTAAAAAAAGCAGCAGATAAGAATAATCCGATAGCTCAATATAATATAGGAAATATGTATTGTTATGGCGAAGGAATGGAAAAAGACTTTGCTAAAGGAGCCGAGTGGCTGACCAAAGCTGCTTTACAGGGGAATGCTCCTGCACAATACAACCTGGGACGCATGTATCAGTGGGGCAAAGGCGTAGAAAAAGACTTACAACAAGCCCGGTTCTGGTTCCAAAAAGCTATAGACAACGGTCATGAAAAAGCAAAGGAAGCATTAACCAAAATAAAAAGCGACTTATCCAAAGAAGACACCGAAGCCCCACTCCTGTTCACCTAACTATAAGCCAAAAGTACTAATAGGTATAAAGACATAAAAAAACGAACATGAAACTATATTGTATTATAGCACTTTCTCTTCTGCTTCGCCCGGAAACAGCCACAGCACAACAAGAAGAATCAATAACATTGAGTTTGCAACAAGCTATTGAAATAGCACAAGAAAACTCACCGGAAGCACAAGCTGCCCGTCATACCTATCGGGCAGCTTATTGGAACTACCGTTTTTTCCGGGCGAATTATCTTCCCTCCGTCACATTAACTTCATCTCCTACCCTAAATCGGGAGATAAACAAGATTACCCAACCGGATGGAACAAATCAATTTATCCAGCAAGACCAGTTAAGCACAGATCTCAGCCTTAAAATAAATCAAAATATATGGTTTACCGGTGGCAGCTTGTTTGTAAAAACTACCACCCAACGCATTGATGAATTCGAAGATAATCATACAGCGTATAACACCCAACCCATAGTAATAGGTTACGAGCAGCAACTTTTTGGATATAATTCTTTAAAATGGGATCACCGTATCGAACCCCTTCGCTACCGGGAAGCCCGTAAAGCATATGCAGAAGCATTGGAACTTGTAGCCTCAGAAACCAGCACTCTTTTCTTCAACCTGGCAACTGCACAAACTAATCTTGACATAGCCGCCTACAACTATGCTTCTGCCGATACTTTATACAGGTATGCCGAGGGAAGATATAATATAGGAACCATAACTGAAAACGAAATGCTACAGCTGGAAATAAACAAACTGACAGAAGAAACCAATATGATGAATGCCCGCATCGAAGTAGAGGACCAAATGCAAACACTCCGTTCCTTCCTTGGCATTAATCGGGAAATAAATTTACGAGTTGTTCCGGAAGACAGCATTCCTCAACTCGAAATCCCTTTACAAAAAGCATTACAACTGGCATTCAAAAACAGTCCCGATCCTGACACTTATAAACGCAAACAATTAGAAAGCCGCAGCGCATTAGCTTCTGCAAAAGCCAATGCAGGTTTGAAAGCCGACCTGTATGTACAATTCGGGCTTTCTCAAACCGGAAATAAATTTGCAGATTCTTACCGAAACCCCATGAACCAACAATATGCCAGTATTGGTATTTCTTTACCTATCCTGGATTGGGGTCGTGGAAAAGGACGCGTTCGTGTAGCTCGTTCCAATGTAGACTTAGTAGATACACAGGCTGAACAGGGAATGAAAGATTTTGAATTGAATGTATGTAAAATGGTCCGTCAATTCAATCTTCAAGCATACCGTGTAGCAGTAGCCGCCAAGACGGACAAGACGGCCGACCGGCGCCACGATGTAGCACGTCGGCTTTATATCTTAGGAAAATCGACAATTCTGGACCTCAATGCCGCCATTGCAGAAAAAGATACCGCACGGAGAAATTATATAACAGCTTTGAAAACTTATTGGAGTCTGTATTATGGTATTAGAAGTATGACGGGATATGATTTCCTCAGAAAAGCAGAGATTTCATGTACTATACCTAAACCTTAACTACACGGCAGATATAAATGATCTTTGTATTATCGCATACTAAAAAAAGAAATAAAAAAAATTATATCAAAAAACATAAACTAATGGATATAAAAATTGAAAAGAAACCGTGGTACATCCGCTATCGCTACTATATGATAGCTGCACTGGCCTTCATTATCTTCCTTATCTATGTGATAAGCCTTTCATTAGGTCCTCGCAAGCTGCGTATCGAAACAGACAACATTCAGATAGCCGAAGTAAAAGACGACAAATTTATGGAGTATGTAGATGTGGAAGGACTGGTGCAACCCATTCTTACCATCAAAGTAAATACTCGTGAAGCCGGCAGTGTAGACCGCATTGTTGGAGAAGAAGGGAATATGATGAAACAAGGTGACACCTTGTTGATATTGACTAATCCGGATCTGATTCGTTCCATTGAAGACCAACGTGACGAATGGGAAAACAACGAATCACTTATAAAGAGAAAGAGATAGAAATGGAACAAAAGAGTCTGACACTGAAGCAACAGACATTACAGGCACAATATGAGATGGAACGACTGCGCAAGAGCTTCGGACTGGACAAAGAGGAATTCAAAATGGGAATTAAGAGCAAGGCTGAGCTTCAAGTATCTGAAGATGAATATAAGTATAAACTGAAAAATACGGCATTACAAATGGAAAGCCTGAAACATGATTCATCCGTAACCCTTATCCGCAAAGAATTATTGAAAAATGATCTGGAACGTGAAAGCAAAAAACTGAAACGTGCAGAAGAACGGTTGGAGGATTTGATAATAAAAGCTCCGATTGGCGGCCAACTAAGTTTTGTGAAAGTAACTCCCGGCCAACAGGTTGCTTCGGGAGAAAGTATAGCTGAAATAAAAGTGCTGGATCAATATAAAATTCATACTTCTTTAAGTGAATATTACATTGACCGCATCACAACAGGTCTTCCGGCTACCGTAAACTATCAAGGGAAACGCTACCCCCTGAGAATTACTAAAGTAGTTCCTGAGGTAAAAGACCGTATGTTTGATGTAGATTTGGTATTTACCGGAGAAATGCCCGAGAATGTCCGTGTAGGAAAGAGCTTCCGGGTACAAATAGAATTGGGCCAACCCGAACAAGCTATAGTTATCCCACGTGGAAATTTCTACCAGTCTACTGGAGGACAATGGATTTACAAAATAAACCCATCAAAAACAAAAGCTGTAAAAGTTCCATTGAATATAGGACGCCAAAACCCGCTTCAATATGAAATCACTGAAGGTTTACAGCCTGGAGAATTTGTAATTATCACAGGATATGATACCTTTGGTGACGCAGAAGAATTGATATTAAAATAAAACATGCAACATGAAAACTTTGAAATATGCCTGGCGCTTCTTAATGCGTTCTAAATCGTATACTATCATTAATTTGCTAGGACTGGCTTTCAGTCTGGCATGCAGCATCATCTTGATGCGATATATCCATAGGGAACTGACGGTGGATGCACATAGCGTAGATCCGGAACATATCATCATTCCTATACGGGATATAGAAGGAAATCTTCATCCGGGAAGTTTGCAACAAGGTTGGTCTGAAACTGATTCTGTTTATATTCCTGACCATCAAATAGTGGAACAATGCCGCCTGATGTTACAGCAGCGAGACAATGTGGTATATGAAAACAGTAACTATGCAATGAATATAGCAGCAGTTGACTCCACTTTTTTTCATTTCTTCCACTACCCGGTTGCAGCCGGTGAGGCCCATTTAGATGCCCCTGGTGACGCCATCATCACCCAGCGCTATGCCCGTAATATATTTGGTAAAGAAAATCCGATAGGAAAAGTATTGGAATATTATGGTAAAAACATCACCATCAAGGGAGTGATTGGAGAATTGGGATGCAAATCATTACTTCGGTTCGATCTACTGGTATCATACAGATTGGTGGAACACTGGCAACGTATGGATATATCACTGATGCGCATACTCCCCGGTGTAGATCTGGATAAGATAAACAAAGCAAGCAATGTGTACAGAAAGGACAAAAGGGGAAACAGAATACGCTGGGAATTTATTACTTGGAAAAATTTATACTGGAGAAATTCCATTGGTCACGATGACGATTACGATTCCATCATGCAATTCGGTAACCGTACACACCTTGTATATTCTTTCAGGAGTAACCATATTGCTATTATTGGTAGGTATATTGAATTTCATCAATATTTATATGGTATTTATGATGAAACGTTCTAAAGAATATGGAGTAAAGAAAGTATTCGGCTTGCAGCGTCTACCTTTGTTTTTACAAATATGGATAGAAAATCTGTTATTAGCCTTTGCCGCATTGCTAACCGCCTGGCTGTTGATAGAAGCAACCCAAGTACCAGTCAGCCGGTTAATGAATGAACAAATTAGCTATTCGGCATTCGACTGGCAATTGTCTTTGGGATTCATCATATTATTACCTTTGGTCACTTCTATTTATCCATACATCAGATATAATTATCTCCCTCCTATTGTGTCTATCCGTTCAATAACATCAAACCGTCATGCTATCACTGTACGTATGACATTCCTTTTTTTCAATACATTATAACCATATTACTCCTTATCCTGTCCTTTTACTTTGGCAAGCAACTGCATTTCCTGCTGAATACCTCTCCCGGATATCGGACAGAAAGAATTCTCAGAGCTGAGTTGTTACACGAAAACAAAAATTATCTGCGCTCTGATACAGAAGAAAAGCGCAATGAGCGCTTTGCCCGCCAAGACCGTATCAAGCAACTATTAAACGAGTGTCCTCACATTGAAATGTGGATGAATTCCCATTATTCTATATTAAGGGGAGGCTCTATCTGCATGTTGTTAAATGACCAGGATACCCGTCAACCCATGCTCACCCTATTTCCTTCTCCACAATTCTTCCAACTATATGATTTAAAAGTACTGGAAGGAGAAATCCCCCAAAAATTTGAAGGTTGGAGTGACAATAAAATGGTACTGAACAAAGCAGCAATGAAAGCTATGGGCTATACTCGGCTAGAAGATGCTTTTGTACGCAGCGAATCCCCGCTTTGGATTAGTGTCAGCGAAAAAGGAGAAATGGAAGAAGGTGGAACCAAACTTATGCCTGTAGTGGCTGTAATAGACGATTATTACCCAAGCCATCTCACTGAAGGAATAAAACCGATGGCATTTGTCGTAGGGCCCAGCAGCGGCAACAGCGATTTTTTGATTGCGTCAACCCCGATAAAGAAAAAGAAGTCATAGAATATCTGAAGAAAACAGAGAAAGAAATATATAATACCGAAGACTTCACCTATACTTGGTTGACAGATGAAGTCCACAAACTTTATGCTCAGGACCGTCAAACAGCAAACATTTACTTTGTCTTTGCCTTGATAGCAATCATCATCTCCTGTTTGGGATTATTTGGATTATCCTTATTTGATATCCGACAACGTTATCGTGAAATTGCCATCCGCAAAGTAAATGGCGCAGGGATGAAAGACCTTTACCTGCTATTGTTCCGCAAATATATCAAAGTAATAGGTTGTGCATTTGTATTGGCTATTCCACTTGCTATTACCTCATATATATGTATACACGGGATTTTGTACTAAAATACCTGTAGATATAGGAATTTATTTAGCAGTTCTAGCTATCATTTCCTTTATTTCATCAAGCACATTAATTTGGCAAATACACAAAGCTGCTCAAATTGATCCCGCAAAAATTATAAGATCAGAATAAACACACATTAAATATGAAAACACTGAAATATGCTTGGCGCTTTTTAATGCGTTCTAAATCGTATACTATCATTAATTTGCTGGGACTGGCATTCAGTCTGGCATGCAGTATCATCTTGATGCGATATATCCATAGGGAACTGACAGTGGACACACATTGCATCGACAGGGAGCATGTGTATGCTATCTGTACCAATACAGAAGGTAACCGGGGACTGAGTGGACTGAAACAATATAACTATGATACCATTTCTATCGACAATCGTTTCGTAGAAGCTATGACCACCTATATTCCATTGGAAAAGGACTATGTCATTTCCGGTACCAACCGTATTCCGGCACGTTGCCTCGTTACCGACAGTGTATTTTTCCAGTTATTTCATTATCCTATAGTGCAAGGAAAGCTATCTCTCACAACACCTCAGTCGGCATTATTAACAGAAAAATACGCCCGTAAGATTTTCGGTAATGAAAATCCGATAGGTAAAGTACTACGTTATAGCAATGGCAAAGATATTACCGTAGAAGGCATTGTAGGAGAACCTGAGTGTAAAACTACAATTAACTTTGATATCATCCTCTCTTCTAAATTATCCAACATTGGGAAAGGATGAATACAGAGCTCTATCGTTTCCTACCCGGTACAGATATAAATGCCATAAATAAGACAGGTAGTGTTCCACGGTATATAAATGACCCTAAATATGACACTCGCACACATACATTTTCTTTAATTTCTGTGAAGGATATTTACTGGGACGGTTCTTTAACAGACCGTGAACCTGCTATGTTTCTTTCGGGAAACCATTCCCACTTAATCATTTTGTCGGGCGTATGCTGTTATTGCTCCTCACCGGCATCTTGAATTTTATTAATCTTTACCTGGTAGCATTATTACGCCGCGGAAAAGAATATGGATTGAAGAAAGTATTTGGTGTATGCGGCAAAACATTGTTTGCAATATATGGATTGAAAATACATTACTAGTTCTGAGCGCCTTATTAGTATCCTGGCTTATTATTGAAATAATGTCTGCCCCTACTGAATATTTGTTCGACATTCACTTTTCTTATACGGCTTTCGACGGATGGCTTTCGGCAAGTATTTTATTATTGTTACCAGTAATAACTTCTATTTATCCATACATTAAATACAATTACACCTCCCCCATTCTTTCCATTCGCTCTATCGGTGTCCAAAGTCATTCCAAACATTTTCGTATGTTCTTTCTAGGGGCACAGTATATTATAACTTTTTTGTTAGTGGTATTATCACTTTATTTTAATCGACAACTTGGAATGTTGTTAAATACCGAACCCGGCTTTCGTACTAAAAACATAATGAATGTAAATTTAGTATATGAATCGAAAGATTTTAGCAGTTATACTTATGAAAGTATGCAACAACGTCGCCAACGTGTCATGCAATTGGATAATGAACTTAATGCATGTCCTTTTATTGAATTGTACGAACCTAGCAATGAAAATATCCTTACTCCTACCTTTGGTACAAACTATCTGAACAATAAAGGAGAAAAGGTGTTTCTGAATATTCATTACGCCACTCCTGCATTTTTCAAATTATATGATATAAAAGTAATTGAAGGTGAGATACCCGATATAAATAAAGAAAACCGGCGCACTGTTTTTGTTGTAAACAAAGCCGCACTGAAAGCATTAGGCTATACTTCAATCAATGGCGCTGGAGTGATTGAAGAAAATCAAAAAAGGGCTAATGCTAACGCTTCTCTTCAACCTATCGTTGCAGTAGTAGAGGATTATTTTGAAGGACATTTGACATCTGGAATCAAGCCTACTATCTATCCTGTCGGAGCACGGTTCAGTGGTGATCTTTATCAGATAGCTTATACACCCGGCAAAAAGAAAGAAGTGATTGATTTCTTACGTAATTTGGAATATAAAGTCTATGGAAGTGAAGACTTTGAATATAACTTTCCTGGAAGATGATATCAAAGCGATGTATACACAAGACCGCCAAACAGCCACTATTTATTCTATTTTTGCAGGTATGGCTATTATTATTTCCAGTCTTGGCCTGTTAGGGATTTCTCTTTTTGACATTCGCCAACGATATCGGGAAATAGCGATTCGTAAAGTGAACGGTGCAAGTGCCAAAGACCTTTACCGACTGTTATTCCGCAAATATATAACCGTTTTAATTATAGCATTTGTCATAGCTATTCCTTTGGCTTATTATCTGATAAATACCTATACTCAAGATTTTGCAGTAAGGGCACCTGTCAGTATAGACATTTTTATCATATCATTGCTGTTGGTAATAATCATATCACTGGGCACCTTAGCATACCAAATACAAAAGGCGGCATATATTAATCCGACACAAATCATGAAAACAGAATAATTTTATAAAACAACGGAAATATGTTAAGGCATTATATAAAAATGGCAATGCGCCACTTATTAAAAAATAAGATACAAAATCTGATATCTATCGTAGGGCTATCCGTCGGGATATTATGTTTTAGTATCTGTCTTTATTGTAGCCGGTTCATCAG